>Ga0214917_10000512_pt1 | contig 51210 bp, 36 predicted proteins | sample LL_1208_BB_MetaG_FD_177983 | JGI IMG/M metagenome (GOLD analysis project Ga0214917, IMG submission 177983) | Freshwater microbial communities from Lake Lanier, Atlanta, Georgia, United States - LL_1208_BB | ecosystem: Environmental > Aquatic > Freshwater > Lake | place: USA: Georgia | collected... | reverse complement strand
TCCTCACGCCGCTCGTCGCGAAACCGCTCATTCGCATGCTCGTCGTGCTCCCGATCGGCCTGCTTGTGGCCTGTGGCGTCTACTCGGTGGAGGAGTTTCGCACGCGGGCCTATGCGGGCTTCGGGCCCCTCTCGCGGCAGCCCATCTGGCTGCAGACCGTTGAGATCTACCTGCTCGTCGACTTCCTCGCCTACTGGAACCACCGCATGTTCCACGGCGGGCGATGGTGGCCGTTTCACGCTGTGCATCACAGTTCGGAGCATCTCGACTGGATGTCGAGCATCCGTGTGCATCCGGTGAACGAACTCGTGGGCAATCTCTGCCGGGCGGTGCCGGTGCTGCTGCTCGGCCTCAACCCGCTCGTCACGGCGAGCACGGCGCCGGTGCTCACGCTCTACGCCGTCCTGCTCCATGCCAACGTGAACTGGGATTTTGGCCCGCTGCGGTGCGTCATCGCTTCGCCCGTGTTCCACCGCTGGCACCATTCACGCGATCCGGCCGCGATCGACAAAAACTTCGCCGGCCTGTTTCCCGTGTGGGACATCATCTTCGGGACGTACTTCATGCCGCGCGACCGGGTGCCAGAAGACTTCGGCGTCCTTGAACCGCTGCCGGCGGGCTACGTTCGGCAACTGCTCCATCCCTTCAAGGCAGCCCTCGGCGGGCGACGCGAACTGGAGATTCAGGAGGCGATCGCGCCATGAATGGCATGAATGGCATGAAGGGGTGGCTTGGCCGGACTCGCCGGCACACGCTCCGCGTCACCGTGCCGCTCTTCGCCTGCGCAGTGCTCGCGGCCGGAGCCGCCGGTGCCGAGCCGCCGGTCCGCGAGGGGCCCAAGCCCGTGCGGCCGGGAGATCACGGGATCGGCCGTCGGATCGGCGACCTCACATGCACCGACCTCGCAGGCAGGTCGCAAACGCTCGCCGAGATCGCCCCCGGCAAGACCACGGTCTTCGCGATGACGAGCACAAGCTGCCCGATCAGCCGGAAGTATCTGCCGCGGCTTGTGGAACTGGTGGAGACCTCCGGCGACGGGATCGCCTGGGTGCTCGTGAACCCCGTGGCGACCGACAAGCCTGCGGACATGCAGGCCGCGGCGGCACGGCTGGGAAACCGGGCGATCTATGTGCACGACCCGGACGGCCGGCTCGCGGCGGCGATCGGCGCGGTCTCCACGACCGACGTCGTCGTGCTCGACCGCGACCGCACGATCGCCTACCACGGCGCGATCGACGACCAACACGGCTTCGGCTATGCGCTCGAGGAACCGCGAAAACGGTTCCTTGCCGATGCGCTCGCCGCGATCCGCGCCGGTGAGGAACCGCCCGTGTCAGCGACCGAGGCGCCCGGCTGCGTGCTCGACAGGCCGGCAGCCGTCGCGCCGGTCTCCGACGTCACCTACCACGGCCGGATCTCGCGGATCATCGCGCGACACTGCGTCGAGTGCCACCGTGACGGTGGCGTGGGGCCGTTTCCGCTCGACTCCTTCGCCGAGCTCGTGGCGCACGCGCCGATGGTGCGGGAGGTGATCGATCGCGGCACGATGCCCCCTTGGTTCGCCGCACCCACGCCGGCCGACGCCGAGACCGGCCGCGTCCACACGCCATGGGCCAACGACCGCTCGCTGGCCGAACGTGACAAACAGGATCTCCTCGCCTGGCTCGCCGGGAGCCGTCCCGAGGGGGATCCCGCCGACGCCCCGGAGGCCCGTGCGTATCCCGAAGGCTGGCAGATCGGCACCCCGGACGCCGTCTTCGAGTTCGCGGAACCTGTCGCGGTGAAGGCGACGGGCGTGATGCCCTACCAAACGGTGATCGTGGAGACGCACCTGCCGGAGGATCGCTGGGTGCAGGCAATCGAGGTCCAGCCGGGCGACCGCGACGTGGTGCACCACGCGCTCATCCATCTCGCCGGTGCCGAGGAGCGGGCCGGTGACCCGCGGGATGCCGCCGCGGAGGAGCGGGGCGGCTTCTGGGGGGAGTACGTGCCGGGCCAGAACACGCTCGTGTATCCCCCCGGCTTCGCCAAGAAGCTGCCCAAGGGGGCACGGCTGAAGTTCCAGATGCACTACACGCCGAACGGCACCGCCACCGCCGACCGCACCCGCGTGGGCGTGATCTACGCCAAGGAGCCGCCGCGCCACGAGGTGCGCGTGGCGGGGATCGTGAACGCCCGGATCTCGATTCCACCGGGCGCAGCCGATCATCGCGAGGAGGCTGTGCTCACGCTGCCGCACGCGGCCACGATCCTGGGCTTCCTGCCACACCTGCATGTGCGTGGGAAGGCCTGTCGCTACGACGTTGTCCGCGCGGGCGGCGCCCGTACCACGCTCCTCGACATCCCACGCTACGACTTCAACTGGCAGCTGCTCTACCGGCTGCACGAACCGCTCGCCCTCGAGGCGGGCGACAGGCTCGTGTTCACGGCCTGGTACGACAACAGCGCGGGCAACCCGGCGAACCCCGATCCCGCCAAGACCGTCCGCTGGGGCCCCCAGACGTTCGACGAGATGCATCTGGGCTACGTCGAGTACTTCGTGCCGGGGGTCGCCGCCGGCGAGCCATCACGAGGGCTGCGACCGCGTGCGGGCGGCAGGGCCGGCGCGGCACGTCAACGGCGAGGCTCAGACGACGTGAAGGCCGAACTCGACGTCCCGTACGCCGCGACCGACAACCCGCGGCAGCGGCTCGATCTGTTTGTGCCCGCCAGGCCTGCGGCCGGCGCGCCCCTGCCCGTCGTCGTGTTCATCCATGGCGGCGGCTGGCAGAACGGCGACAAGGCGCAGGGCCGGGCCGTCGTCGGCCGATTCGCGGAGTCGGGCCTGTGTGCGGCGGCGTCGATCGGATACCGCCTCAGCGGCGAGGCGATGTGGCCCGCCCAGATCCACGACTGCAAGGCCGCCATCCGCTGGCTGCGGGCCCATGCCGGGGAGTACGGTCTCGATCCCGACCGCATCGCGGTCATCGGCCAATCGGCCGGGGGGCATCTCGCGGCCCTGCTCGGCACGAGCGGTGACGTGGCGGCGCTCGAAGGCACCCTCGGCGATCACGCCGGCGCGGGCAGCCGCGTCGCGTGCGTGATCGACTGTTACGGCCCGACCGATCTGCTCGCGCTCGGGCCGCGGCACGCGGGCTCCGGCTCCTCACCGGCCCGGTTGCTCGGTGGCCCGATCGCCGAGAACGAACGGGCCGCGCGGGAGGCGTCGCCGATCACCTACGTATCGGCGGACGATCCGCCCTTCCTGTTCATCCACGGCACGGACGATCCGGTCGTGCCGTTCGGCCAGTCGGAGCTGCTGGCCGCCACGCTCGCCAAGGCCGGCGTCGAAGCCCTGCTCGTGCCGGTGACGGGGGGTGGGCACGGCAATTTTCAGACACCGGCAGTGATGGAACGCATCCGGGCGTTTCTCCTCCGGCACCTCCGCGGCGACGACGTGTCGGTGTCCGACGCGGCGATCGACGGCGGTGGCGATCGTCGCGATTGATCTCGTGATCAGGCGGTGCGACGATGCCGTGGCCCGTCGTCACCAAGGAGCACCGTCATGCAGTCGCGAATCCTGCCGTCCTTCATGCTTTGCATCCTGCCGGGAATCCTGGCCGGTGCCATGCTCGTCGCCGCGGCCTGCCGCGGGGCGGAGCCCACCGAGTGCCCTGTGATCGGTCATGCCGCTCCCGCAACGCGCACGACGGCGGCTGGCGGGATGACCAACGGCGATTGGTGGCCCGACCAGTTCAACCTCTCGATCCTGCACCAGAACCCGCCCGCCGGGAATCCGCTCGGTGCGGGCTTCGACTACGCCACGGAGTTCAAGCAACTCGATCTCGCGGCCGTCAAACAAGACCTCCGCACCCTGATGACGACGTCGCAGGACTGGTGGCCCGCCGACTACGGCCACTACGGCCCGTTCTTCATCCGCATGGCCTGGCACTCGGCCGGCACCTACCGCGTGGCAGACGGCCGGGGCGGCGCCGGCTACGGCACGCAGCGGTTCGCGCCGCTCAACAGCTGGCCCGACAATGCCAACCTCGACAAGGCCCGCCGCCTGCTCTGGCCGATCAAGCAGAAGTATGGCCAACGCATCTCGTGGGCCGATCTGATGATCCTCGCGGGCAACGTCGCGCTCGAATCGATGGGCTTCGACACGTTCGGCTTCGGCGGCGGCCGGGCGGACGTCTGGGAGCCGCAGAACGACATCGACTGGGGTCCCGAGACCGAGTGGCTCGGCGACAATCGCTACACGGGCGATCGCCGGCTCGACAATCCGCTCGCGGCCGTGCAGATGGGGCTGATCTACGTGAACCCGGAAGGGCCAAACGGCAAGCCCGATCCGCTCGCCGCGGCCCGCGACATCCGCGAGACGTTCGCGCGGATGGCGATGAACGACGAGGAAACGGTGGCCCTGATCGCGGGCGGCCACACGTTCGGCAAGTCGCATGGCGCGGGCCCCGCCGACAACGTCGGCCCCGCGCCCGAGGCGGCACCGATCGAGGAGCAGGGCCTCGGGTGGAAGAACCGCTTCGGCACGGGCAAGGGCGCCGACACGATCACGAGCGGCCTGGAGGGGGCCTGGAGCTCCACGCCCACGACCTGGTCGAACGACTACTTCGACAACCTCTTCGGCTACGAGTGGGAGCTGACGAAGAGCCCGGCCGGCGCCTGGCAGTGGACGCCCAAGGAAGCATCGGCCCAGGGCACGGTGCCCGACGCCCACGACGACTCGAAGTCGCACGCGCCGATGATGTTCACCACCGATCTCGCGCTGCGGATGGATCCCGCCTACGCGCCGATCGCCAAGCGGTTTCACGAGCAGCCCGAGGAGTTCCAGCGGGCCTTCGCCAAGGCGTGGTACAAGCTCACGCACCGCGACATGGGGCCGGTGACGCGGCTTTTGGGCCCCGAAGTGCCGCCCGCACAACTCTGGCAGGATCCGGTGCCCGCGGTCGATCACCCCCTCATCGACGCAGATGACATCGCCGCCCTGAAAATAAAAATTCTCGCCTCGGGCTTGTCGGTGCCAGAACTCGTGAAGACGGCCTGGGCGTCGGCCTCGACGTTTCGTGGCAGCGACAAGCGGGGCGGTGCCAATGGGGCGCGGATCCGCCTCGCGCCGCAGAAAGACTGGGCGGTCAATGAGCCGGCCAAGCTGGCGCGCGTGCTCGACACGCTCGAGCGGGTGCAGCGGGAGTTCAACGCCGCACAGACCGACGGCACGAAGGTGTCACTCGCCGACCTGATCGTGCTTGGCGGCTCGGCGGCGGTCGAGAAGGCGGCCCGGGACGCGGGCCACGCGATCACGGTGCCCTTCACCCCGGGCCGCACCGATGCCACGGCGGAATCGACCGACGCTGCGTCGTTCGCCGTGCTCGAACCCAAGGCCGACGGCTTCCGCAACCATCTGCCGCGGGAGATCGACCGGCCGGCCGAAGAGCTGCTCGTCGATCGGGCGCAGCTGCTCACGCTCTCGGCCCCCGAGATGACGGTGCTCGTCGGAGGGCTGCGGGTGCTTGGCGTCACCACCGGCTCGGGGCCGATGGCCTCGCTCGGCGTGCTCACCGATCGCCCCGGCACGCTCACCAACGAGTTCTTCACGAACCTGCTCGCCATGGGCACCGAGTGGCGGCCGTCGCCCGCGTGCGCCCAGTTCTTCGAGGGACGTGACCGGACGACGGGCGACCTCAAGTGGACGGCCAGCCGCGCCGATCTCGTGTTCGGGTCGAACTCGCAACTCCGGGCGATCGCCGAGGTCTACGCGAGCGCCGATGCGGAAGAAAAGTTCGTGGCCGACTTCGTCACCGCGTGGACGAAGGTCGTGCACCTCGACCGGTTCGACCTGCCTGCGGCGACGCGCCTACACTGACGCAGCAAGCGTTGGACCGTATGCCGTATGGTGTCGCGATGGTCGATCACGCAGTGCCGGTCTGTGTCTGGCTGAAGCGCGACCTGCGCGTGGCCGATCATCCGGCCCTCGCCGAAGCCGTGGCCCGGGCACGGGGCGGCGCCGTGTTCGCGGTGTTTCTCTACGAGCCCGAGGTGCTCGCGCAGCCGGAGTGGGATGCGAGCCACACGCAGTTTCAGCGGGAGTGCCTCGCGGACCTCGAGGCCGCCCTCGGCAGGCTCGGCATCCGGCTCATCACCCGGCGGGGCGAGGCGGTGGCGATGCTCGACGAGCTTCGCCGCGAGACGGGCTTCCGGCTGCTCGTGGCCCACGAGGAGACCGGCACGGGCGTGACCTACGCCCGTGATCGACGGGTGCGGCGCTGGGCCCGCGAGGCGGGCGTCGAGTTTCTCGAACTGCCCCAGACCGGCGTCGTGCGGCGGCTCGGCTCGCGGAACGGCTGGAACCGGTTGTGGGAACAACGCATGGAGGCGCCGCAGGCCGACGTGTGCCGGAGCACCGGTCGCGGTGGCCACGCGAACGTCGCGCGGCTGGCCACGGCCGGCATCCTCGGCTGCCGTGATCTGGGACACCCCGCCGACACGAAGGACCGCCAGCGGGGCGGCGAGCGGGCAGCGAGCGACGTGCTCGAAGACTTTCTCTCGCGCCGCGGGCGACACTACTCCGGCGGCATCTCGAGCCCGCTCTCGGCGCCGACGAGCTGCTCACGCTTGAGCCCATACCTGGCATTCGGCGCGGTCTCGATGCGCTCGGTCTGGCAGGCGAGCGAGGTCCGCCGGCGGGAGGTGCAGGCGAGCCTGCTCGCCGCCTCGAGCCCGCGCGACCGCGCCGACCTCAAGGCCTGGCAGCGCAGCCTGAAGGCGGTGCAGTCGCGGCTCCACTGGCATTGCCATTTCATGCAGAAGCTCGAGGACGAGCCGGCGATCGAGTTTCACACCATGCTGCGGGCGGCCGACGGCCTGCGCGAAGCCGAGGCCTGCCCCGAGCGGCTTGCAGCCTGGCAGGCCGGCAAGACGGGCTATCCACTCGTGGACGCCTGCCTGCGGAGCGTCGTCGCCACGGGCTGGCTGACATTTCGCATGCGGGCACTCGTCGTGTCGTTCGCCAGCTATTCCCTCTGGCTTCACTGGCGGCCCACCGGCCTGTTCCTCGCCCGGCACTTCCTCGACTTCGAGCCCGGCATCCACTGGTCGCAACTCCAGATGCAAAGCGGCACGACCGGCATCAACACGCTGCGGATCTACAACCCCACGAAGCAGGCGGTCGAACAGGATCCACGGGGCGTGTTCATCCGCCGCTGGGTGCCTGAACTCACCGGCGTGCCACCGGCGTATGTCCACCTGCCGTGGACGATGCCGGCCGACGTGCAGCATGCGGCCGGCTGCGTGATCGGCCGCGACTATCCCGCGCCGCTCGTCGATCACGCCGCGGCGGTCCGCGAAGCGAAGCGCCGGCTGGCGGTCGTGCGCAACGCCCCCGCGGCGCGCTGCGAGGCCCGCGGCGTGGCCGAGCGGCACGGCAGCCGCCGCGACCGGCGCGGAGCGATGCAGCAGGATCCGGTGCGGCGCTCGCTCGGCCGCAGCGGCTTGGCGCGGAAGGCAATGCCAGCCAAGGATCCGCAACGGCTGCTGCCGTTCGTGTCGGCGGACACGAGTGCCGAAGCTCCTCCACCGGCGGCGGAGATGGACTGATGCGGCGAGCGTTCATCGCGGTTGCTGCAGGAATCGCTTGCACCGCCACGGTGCTGGCCGGCGATGGTGAACGTGTGGCGATCGTCCCGCACGGGCCCGTCGGCACGTGCTCCATCGCGCAGTGGAAGGCCGACTGGCCCGGATGCGGCTTCGAGGATGGCGTGGCCGAGGGCCGGCTGGCGGTCGTGAAGACCGACAGGGGCCTCGCCTATCGGGTCGATTACGCGGCCGGTGAGATCGGGCCGGAGCGGGGGGGCGTCGGCTGGCGATTTCCGATCGCCGCGGCGGACGCGGTCGAACTTCGTTACACGGTGACGTTCAGCCGCGACTTCGACTGGGTGAAGGGGGGCAAGCTGCCCGGGCTCGGCGGCGGCCCCGAAAACGTCACCGGCGGCAAGCCGGCCACCGGCACCAACGGGTTTTCGGCGCGGCTCATGTGGCGGGCGGACGGCCGTGGCGAGGCGTACGTCTATCACATGCATCAGCCCGACAAGTACGGGGAGAGCATGCCGTTTCCCGGCGACTTCCGCTTCCCGGCGGCCGCTCCGATCGGCGTGCGGATGCAGCTCGCGATGAACACGCCCGGCCACCGCGACGGTCGGCTCGACGTCTGGATCCGCCTGCCTGATGCACCTGAAGCCCACGTCGTGTCGCGATCCGACATGGAGTGGCGCTCGACCGCCGACGTCGCCATCGACGCCGTGCTCTTCCAGACGTTCCATGGCGGGGGCGACCGGTCGTGGGCGCCGCGGCGGCCGTGCTCGACGGTGTATGAGGACATCGTCGTCTCCCGGCCCTGACGGGCGATCATCGAGGCGCGGCGGCCGTCGTCCGCGCATGACAGACTCGGCGTTCCTTGTGGCCCATCCCGGGCTCGACTAGACTCACCGCTCCCTCGACCCGACCGGATTGTGACGGCCGCCCACGGCCCCTCGGCATGCTCACCCCGACACCGTCGCCCCACGACACGGACCCCGCGGCGCCCCTCGAGACCGCCGGTCTCGGGCCATCGACAGCCGCCGTCCACGCCGGCGAGGCCCGCCAGAAGCCGGGTCACTCGATCACCGACCCGATCTTCGCGTCGAGCACCTACACGTTCACCGACACGCAGTCGATCGTGGACTTCATCGAGGAGGACCAGCCTCGGGAGGAGTACGGTCGCTACGGCAACCCGGGCGAGCGGGTCGTCGAGCGCAAGCTCGCCGCCCTCGATGCCGGGGAGATGGCGGTGCTCTTCGCCAGCGGCATGGGGGCCCTGGTCGGCCTGCTGATGGCGCACCTCAACGCGGGCGAAGAGATCGTGTTCTTCGACGAGTGCTACCACCGCAGCCGCGAATTCTGTCGCAAGCACCTGACGCGGTTCGGGGTCGGCTTTCGGGAGGTGCCCACCTGCGACTACGACGCGATGGAGGCCGCCATCGGCCCCCGGACGAAATTCATCGTCAGCGAGTCGCCGACCAACCCGCACCTTTCGGTCGTGGACATCGAGCGGTTCGCCGACATCGGCCGCCGCAAGGGAGTGCTCACGCTCATCGACGCCACGCTGTGCACGCCCTACAACCTCAAGCCGCTCGAGGCCGGCGTCGATTTCGTGCTCCACTCGGCCACGAAGTATCTCGGCGGCCACAACGACCTGCTCGCCGGGGTGGTCGTGGGATCGCGGGAGAAGCTCGAGCCGGTGCGACACCTGCGGGGCATCATGGGGGGCGTCAACTCGCCCCACAACGCCTACCTGCTCGAGCGCGGGCTCAAGACCTTCGCCCTGCGGATGGAGCGTCACAACGCCAACGGGCTGGCCGTGGCGAGATTCCTCGAGCGACATCCCCGGGTGCGACAGGTGTTCTACCCCGGCCTGGAGAGCCATCCCTTCCACACCGTCGCCGCGCGGACGATGCGCGGCTTCGGCGGACTCGTGACGTTCCTGCTGAAGGACGCGGACTGGCGGGCGACGGCCCGGGTCGTCGATGCCGTGAGAATCCCCCGCATCGGCCCCAGCCTCGGCGGCGTCGAGTCGCTCATCGAGCAGCCGATGGTGATGAGCTACTGGAACTACTCCCCCGCCGAGCGGGCCGCGTTCCGCATCTCCGACGACATGATCCGCCTCGCCTGCGGCATCGAGGACCCGGCCGACCTCGTGGCCGACCTCGCCCAGGCCCTCGGCTGAGCATCCCATGCAGTTCCGCACCCGCGCGATCCACGTCGGTCAGGAGCGCGATCCCTCCACCGGCGCGATCGTGCCGCCGATCCACGTGGCGAGCACGTTCGTCCAGCCGGACGCGTCGATGACGGCGGCGTACGATTACGCCCGCACGGCGAGCCCGACCCGCGGCGGCTTCGAGGCCACGCTCGCCGCCCTCGACAACGGCGCCCGGGCCCTGGCGTTCGCCTCCGGCATGGCGGCCACGCACTGCGTGACGCAGCTCCTCGCGCCGGGCGACCGGATCGTCACCGGCACCGACATCTACGGCGGCACGTGGCGGCTGTTCAACAAGCTCCTGACGGCCCACGGCATCACGATCACGGCCATCGACACGACCGACATCGCCGCGGTGCGGCGGGCCATGTCGTCCGGTGACGCCAAACTGCTGTGGATCGAGTCCCCGGGCAATCCCCTGCTCTCGATCACCGACATCGCCGCCTGCGCGGAGATCGCCCATGCGCACGGCGCGATCCTCGCCTGCGACGCGACCGTCGCCACGCCCGCGCTCACGCGGCCGATCGACCATGGCGCCGACATCGTCATGCACTCGGCCACGAAGTCGATCGGCGGCCACAGCGACCTGCTCGGCGGCGCGCTCGTGGCACGCGATGCGGAACTCGGCGCGCGGCTCCACTGGCTCCAGAACGCGACCGGCGGCGTGATGGGCCCGTTCGAGGCGTTCCTCTGCTCACGCGGGCTCAAGACGCTCGAACTGCGGGTGCACGCCCAGTCGGCCACGGCCCAGCGGCTCGCCGAGTGGCTCCTGTCCCATCCACGGGTGAAGGCCGTCCACTACCCCGGGCTGCCGCATCACCCGGGCCACGCCGTCGCCCGGCGGCAGATGGAGGGCGGGTGTGGAAGCCTGCTGAGCTTCGAGATCGACGGCGACGTGGCCGCCGCCCGCCGCGTCGTGGAATCGACGCGGCTTTTCCAGCTTGCCGTGAGTCTCGGCGCCGTGGAGTCGCTCATCGAACTCCCGGCGGTGATGTCGCATGGTTCCTACGATCCGGCGGCCCGTCGGGCCGTGGGCATCGCCGACGGCCTGATCCGCCTGGCGGTCGGCCTCGAGGCTTTCGCCGATCTCCGCGACGACCTCGCCTCGGCCCTGGCCTAAGCCTGGGCAAGCTGGGCAACCTCTGCCTGTCGCGTGGATTTCGCCGGAAGTTCCGGCCGTGCGGATGCCGATAACCCTTCCGATTGGAGAGTCGCGTCGGGCGAAGGTCGCCCCGCGACGGCTCCGGGAGGTGTCAGTCCATGAACCTGTCCGACGCACTGTTGAATCTGACCGGCGCGACGCTCCTCGTCTGCTGCGCGACGCTGACCGTGAGGGCCGACCAAGCGACCGCTCCGGATTCGGTCGCGTCGGGCCAACTCCGGTGGACTCCGCACCGCATCGCCTCGGCACCGCGCGAGGCGGGGCCGGCGGTCACGGCCGCCGCGCCGCTCCCACGAACACCCGCAGCGTCTCCTGCGGCCTCCGCATCGCCCCCCGCTTCCGCGGCGCGGGCGATCGCCGCGCCGACGGCGACGGCCACCGTGACGCTGCCCCCCGGCGTACCACCGGCCACGGAACCGGCGGCCTCGAGGTTCGCCCCGCTGCGCCAGGGTTTCACCGGGCGGTTCGGTGATTGGACGAGCCCCAATCGGCTCGCCGGCAGCCTGCAGACTTCGATCCCGTCCGATCCCGACAGCCTCTTCGGCGTCAACGTCATCCGCGCGCCGCAAGGTGAGCGTGGTCGTCCGGTGCTGGCCCAGGAGGGCCCGCAACGGATCGCGATGCCGCGCACCGGCACGCCACGCATCGGCATGGGGATGCCGCCGGCCTACGGCGGCGGCGACGCCCCGCGGTTCGACGCCTCCGCGGCGGCGGCGCCCCGCCCCTCGCGCGAGCGGATCGCGATGAACGTGGACGCCATGCCGTCGGTGATGGCCCGCGCACCGCAGGCGGCCGCGATCGACGACACCGCGGTGCCGGGGCGACTTCCCGCGGCGGCCCAGCCGCCGGCGGCGGAGACGATCCCCAGCCCGATGCCGGCCACCTCGCCCTCGATGTCCCTCGACCCCGGTCTCGGTGGAATGCCGCCGGAGATGGCGGGGCCGATGATGATGATGGATGCCCCGTTCGACGCGTCCGGGATGGGCGCACCGGGTGACGCGGCGATGTGGATGGGCCAGTATCCAACGCAGGTGCACGTGGACTCGTTCTACGACGATCCCTACGCGTGCGAGGACGGCGAGGACTGCGGCTGCCTGCCGATCGGCTACTTCGACGGCCGGTTCTGCGCCTGGATGCGGCGATTCGGCCGGCCCTACTACGGCTGGCGGTGGTATCGCGACTTCACCGCCAGTGCGGGCGTCACGAGTTTCACGAATCCGACCGACATCGGCCTCAACGGCAACTACGGCATCAACGAATACGTCAACTGGGCGATGCCGTTCTGGAACGCGTTCGGCATCGGCTGGCAGGTCGGAGCCCGCGGCATCCAGTCGAGTTTCCAGCCGGCCACGCTCAACGTCGGCGGCCAGTCGATCTCGAAGGGTTCACGCGACCAGGTGTTCATCACCACCGGCTTCTTCACGCGGGCCTTCGAGGGCCGCGGCCTGCAGGGCGGTGCCGTGTACGACTACCTGAGCGACGGCTGGTTCCGGGACGTCAACGTGGCGCAGGTGCGGAGCGAGCTGAGCTACGTCTGGGGCTACCACGAAGTCGGCTACTGGGGCGCCCACAACGTCACGGAGCAGAACGCGGTCTTCTCCTCGGGCCGGACCGCGCCGGTGCCCACCTACACGCTCGATCTGTACACGGCCTTCTACCGGCTGCATTTCGGCGACGCCAACGAGTGGCGGGTGTGGGGCGGCGCCTCGGGGAATGGCGACGGCCTGGTCGGCTCGTCGCTGCGGGCCCCGATGTCCCGCAGCCTCGCCCTCGAGGGGACGTTCACCTACCTCATCCCCAAGGAGACGAAGACGGGGACGATCGACGCCGCCGGCAGCACGATCAGCTACGGCCCTTCGGCCTGGAACGTGTCGGTGAACGTCGTCTACTACCCCGCCTGTCGCTCGCGGCGCAGCCTGGCCAGCCCGTACCGGCCGCTGTTCGACGTCGCCGACAACGGCAGCATGATCCGCTCGCTGGTCCTGCCGTAACGGCCGGCCGCAGGCAGACGGCGCCCGGGGTTTCTGGTATCCTTCCGCGGGGACGGTCGGCAGCGTGCCGGCCGGCGTCCATACGCCCCGTCCCCCGTCCTCCCGCCTTCCCTCGGACCGCACATGTCGGAAGAAAAAGATCCCTGGGCCTCCCTGGCCGAATCGCTCGGTGCCACGCCGAGTCGCGACTCGGTCCCGCCGCCGGCCGCCAAGGCGCCGCAGCCCCCACGGCCCGAACGCCGCGTCGAGCCGAAGGCCACGGCACCGCGGACCGCGCCGAGTTGGGACGATCTGGACGCGAACCTGGGTCTGCCGCCGGCCCGCGAACCGGCCCGACAGGCCGAACCGCGGCGGCCCGAACCGCGCCCTGTCGAACGACCGGCTGCATTCCAGGCCGCGGCCCCAGCCGAGCCGGCGCAGACCGAACGCCGCCCGGCGGAGACCCGGCGGGAGTTTGGGTTCGACGAACCACCGCGGCGCACCGACCGTGCGGACCGCGACGACAGGGCCGGCCGCGAAGCACAGGACGGAGACGGTGACGAGCCGCGACGCGAAGGCGGCCAGCCGCGGACCGCGGGAGACGAGCCTGCCGGTGAGGACCGGCCGCGTCGTCGCCGGGGCCGTCGTGGCGGTCGCCGCCGCGGCGGACGCGGTCGCCGCGAGGATGGCGCTTCGCTGCGACTCGATGAATCCCCCGTGCACGATGGCGGCTCCGCGTCCGAGGCGATCGACGACCTCGCCGAAGAACGGCCATCGACGGCGGCGGCTGAATCGGATGAGCGCCCGCTCGACGAGGAGGGCCGCCCGCGGCGACGGCGCCGCCGCCGGGGCCGCCGGGGTGGCCGGCGGAGCGGCGAGGCGGGTGAGACGACGGCCCCGCAGAGCCCGACACAGCGGCCCGAATCCGGTGCGGACGCCGACGACGAGCCGCTCCCGTCAGGCTACGGGCGCTCGCAGTCGGCGCGGCAACCGGCGGATGCCCGCGACGGCGAAAGCCGCCCCGAGGGGGGCGAGCGGCGCGGCCGTCGCAGGCGCCGCGGACGCGGACGCGGCGAGGAGTCCACTCGCCGATCATCGGGCGAAGCCGGCGGCGATGGCTCCGGTCGGCGCGGCCGTGGCGGCCGTCGTGGTTCGAGCGAGGAACGCACGTCTTCCACGTCGAGTCTGGCCCGCCGCAGTCGTGACGATTTCGCGCCGGTGTCGCGCGGTTTCGAGGAGGACGACGAGGGGCTGGAGTTCCTGGGTGTCGAAGAAGCCCGCGACCAGGCGCCACGGCGCGAGGCCAGGCACGTCGAGGAGGATGACGTCCTCCAGGAGAGCGGTCTCAACGCCGTTCGCGACGTGCCCAGCTGGGTCGAGGCGATCGGCATCGTCATCGCCGGCAATCTCGATGCCCGCAGCCGGCCGCGTTCCGAGAGGGCCGACGACGACCGCCGACGCCGGTAGGACCATGGAGCGTTTGCTCCGGTCCCCCCGGGCCACGGATCACTTCAGCGAGATCGTCCGGGCCAGCGGCTTGAGGATCTGCTCGGTCACGCACGTATCCACGACCTCACGGGCCAACTGGGCCAGCCGGTCGATCGTGTCCGCGTAGTTCGATTGCGGGTCGAGGCTGCCGTACTGCCGGGCGGTGACGTACACGCTCAACTGCTCCTCGGCAAATTCGCCGGTCCGCACCTGGAACGCGTTGGTGCGGGTCTCCGTGCTCACCCGCACCTGCACCCGGCAATCCTCGTCGAGCGCGATCGTCAGCGACGGCTCGAAGTTGATCACGCGACCCCCGGGAAGATCGGCGACCCGGTCGAGCGCCGTTCCCACCCCCAGCGCCTCGGCGAGCAGGGCATTGTGGTTGCCGCGATAGGCGAAGTCGAAGCCGAACAGCAGGTCGAGCGCCTCGCAGTCGAGCGGGCTGATCGACAGCAGCGGCGGGGCGAGATCGAGCACGAGCCGGTGCTGCTCGAGGGCCGCCTCGATCGACGGCGGATTCACCTGCCCGGAGCAGAGTCGCTTCGACTCCACGGCCGCCCAGCGGTAGCGGCCCTGGTCCTTGTCCTCCTCGAGCACGAAATCCCGCTTGTCGCGGCAGTAGAACTTCCGCATCGACGGGTACTTCTTCTGCACCTGCTCGAAGAAGTGCAGCACGGTCTCCCGCTGGGTCGGGAGTTCCATCTCGGTGGCCAGGTTCATGTTGACGTAGAAGTCGTCGGCCAGCGAGGCGTAGGGGGACATGCAGGCAGGCTCCGGACGTCTGCGAATTGAACGGTGAGACCCGAGTATAAGAATGGCCTTCCGGGGGGTCAAAAGAGCGGGACCGGCGGGCGTCGCTGCGGCGGCCGACGAGTTTGCAGGGATGAGGCGATGGCGTATGCTTGGTCAAACGGCCTCGTGCGACCCGCGCCATGCCCGCCCCCTCCGAACCAGCCGGCATTCCGGACGACCGGCTGACGATCCAGAAGCGCGACGACGGCGCCGTCGTCGTGCGTGTGCGATCGTCGGGGGGTGATGAAGACCGCCTTCCCGACGCCGTGTTCTCGTTCCGCTGCGGTGATCCGCAGTACGCCTACTGGCTCGCCCGCTGCGAGTCGCAGTGACCGTGTGGCCGCGGCCGGCCGCAGCCCATCGTCCACCCGGCGTTCATTCCCGGGAGCTGGCGATCAGCGAGATGAACTCGCGGTTGCTCTTGAACTTCGCGAGCTGCTTCGTGAGCTGCTCCATCGCATCGACATGATGCATGCTGGAAAGCGTCCGCCGCAGCATGTTGCAGGCGTGCAGCGTGTCCGGGTCGAGCAACTTCTCCTCGCGCCGGGTGCCCGACTGCGAGATGTCGATCGCCGGCCACACCCGCCGGTCGGCGAGTTTCCTGTCCAGCACGAGCTCCATGTTTCCGGTGCCCTTGAACTCCTGGAAGATCAGTTCGTCCATCCGGCTGCCGGTGTCCACGAGCGCGGTCGCCACGATCGTGAGCGAGCCCCCCTCCTCGAACACGCGGGCCGTGGCGAAGAGCTTCTTCGGGATGTCGAGCGCCTTGATGTCCACGCCGCCCGACATCGTCCGGCCCGTGTTGCCGACCCACTTGTTGAAGGCCCGGGCCATGCGGGTGATCGAGTCCATCAGCAGGAACACGTCCTTGCCGGTCTCGGCCATCCGCTTGCAGCGCTCGATCACCAGTTGTGACAGCCGCACGTGGCTCTCGACGTCACAGTCGAGGCTGCTGGCCAGCACCTCGCCCTTGACGCTCCGCCGCATGTCGGTGACCTCCTCCGGCCGCTCGTCGATGAGCAGCATCACCAGCGAGAGTTCGGGGTGGTTCGTCGACACGGCCTGTGACACCTGCTGGAGCATGACCGTCTTGCCGGTCCGCGGCGGGGCCACGATCAGCGCCCGCTGCCCCTTGCCGAGCGGCGTGAGCAGATCCATCACGCGGGTCGTGAGCGGCTGCTGGCCGGTCTCGAGGCGCAGCCACGTCTCGGGATTGATGGGCGTGAGCTGGTCGAACGTCTTCACGCTCGCGTAGTCGTCGGGAGGCATTCCCTCGACCTCGAGAATCTCCTTCACCCGCGGCCCCTGCTGCCGACGGCCGGGCAGGACGAGTCCCTTGATGAACACGCCCTCGCGCAGGCGATACCGTTCGACCATCGTGCCGGGCACGAACGGGTCGGTCCGCTCGCGCGTGTAGTTCGTCTCCACGCTGCGCAGGAAACCGTAGCCGTTGGGATGCATCTCCAGCACTCCCTGCCCCGGCTCGAGCGGGATCGGCTCACCGTTTTCGGCCACTTCCGGCTCGAACTCGGGAGGCCGCATGCCCTCCCCCTCCATGTCCACCGCACCCGCACCGGCCATGCCGGCCGCCGGTCCACCGCCGCCACCGCGGCGATAGCGTCGCCGCCGGCCATAGCCGCCGCCGCCGCCAAAACCTTGGCCACCCTGCCCCTGCGGTCCGGGGCCGAAGCCCCCCTGGCCGCCCGGGCCACCCTGCCCGCCTTGGCCGCCGTATCCCCGTCCTCTCGACCGTCTCCGCTTCGACATGGATCAGAACACTCTCCAAAAGGACCAGGACCGCAAGCCGTGCATCCGCCGGCGGCGGACGATCACACACTCAGAACTTCACCCGTCCCCGGAAGATTCGCCCTTCTCGGGCCCACCTGAACGGAGCCCTTCGGGAAATCAACGAGCCTGAACCGGAGGGAGCCGAAGCTCGACCCACGAACCCCCTCCACATTCGCCCACGATCTGAAACTCAGGCGGCGAATACCGCCAGACCGCGTGGCCGGGAGAGCCCGTGGGAATCGTTCACTTGAGAAAAACTCGGGAACAATTCCTGCCGACGCTGGTCCGACCAACGCCGGCCGAGCCACCACTCCCCAGGCGACCTTCGCAGGCTCCGCGAGCGGGTGGCTCCGAACACTCGGCAAAGTATCCGACCGCTGGCTCGGACTGTCAAGCCACGGGCTCCAGGCCGACCTCGGCCCCCTCCCGAAAGGTGGAGCGGGGCAGGTTGGGCGGGCCGCGGCGGTCCCGCCCGGCGTGGGGAGCAGATGGGCCGATTTTGGTTGCGGATCGCGCGACCGCTTCGACCGATACATCCTTCCCATGGGGAACGGTCCGCGGCGGTGCCCGGGACTCCCCGACAGCCAGCCCGTGGAACACCAGGTGAGACCCATGCTCGCAGGCCGTTTGCGTCCCTCCAGAGATCTGTTGTCCAGCTTCGTGGTTCTCGGCACGTGCCTCGCGGCCGCCGCCGGGAGCACGTCGGCCGCCGACGAAGCCGGAGCGGCGTCACTGGTGGCGGGGGCGACCGTGCCCTGGCACGCCTCGCTCCCCGCGGCACGACAGGCCTCGCTGGTCAGCCGGCGGCCCGTGATCGTGATTTTCACGGCCGGCAACACGGCGTCTGGCGCGGCGCTGGTCCGCGACGTGTTCCCGGCACCGGAGACCGTCGCCCTCCTCACGGCCGGCTTCGAGCCGGTGTGCATCGACGTGGATGTGGATCCCACGACCGCCCGCACGTACGGCATCGGCAGCGTTCCCACGGCCTGCATCCTCGATTCGCAGGACCGTCTGCTGGCCAGGCTCGACTGCCCCACGGTGCCGGCCGCGTTCGTGGCGGCGGTCCACCGGGCATCGCAAGAAGCCGCGGCAGCACAGGCTTCGGGCGCCGTCGTGCCCGTCGCCACGACGCCCGGGCAGTCCGATTTCGTCACGCGTGCGAACGCCGCCGCTCCGCCCGCGGTCGGCGCATCACCCGCCCACACGCCGTTCGACGCGGCAGCCCCCGAAGAGCCCACCCTGCCCGCCACGCCGCCGGCGATGGCGGCCGCACCATCGGTCTGGCCGGCCGAAGCGGCGTCGCGATCGATGCCGATGGCCTCCGCGCCCGTCGTGGGCGCAGGCCGGCCGAGTCTCGATCCCGCCCCGGCCTCCGCCCCGGCGGCGGCAACACCGCCCTGGCTCGACTCCCGGCCCACCCTCCCGCAGCCACCGGCCGCCGTCGCCACCGCCCAGCCCGCGCCGGCCACGAACCAGATCACAGCGGCGCCGCCGACCGCGGCGGCCACGCCCGCCGCAGAGCCCGCGACGCCGGACAAGCCGTCGGCGTCGGAGTCGTTTTTCGCGGCACTCACGAAGCCGTTCACGTTCTTCTCGAAGCCCAAACAGGCCGACACCAAGCCGGCCGGTGTCGCGGCGGCCGAGCCGCCGCCGGGGTCCATCGCCGGATCAATCGCGGCGGACGCCCTCGCGCCGATGCCGCTGGGCCTCGAGGGCTACTGCCCGGTGAGCCTGATCGACAAAGGGACATGGGTGGAGGGCCGCGCCCAGTGGGGAGCCCGGCACCGCGGTCGCACCTACCTGTTCGCCGGCCAGGAGCAGCAGCGGGCGTTCCTCGCCGATCCCGATCGCTACGCCCCCGCCCTCTCCGGGGATGATCCGGTCCTCGCCTGCGACTCGGGCCGTCAGGTCGCGGGCCAGCGGCGTTACGGCGTGAGTTATCAGTCGCGGACGTACCTGTTCTCGTCACCCGAGACGCGGGCGGCGTTCGCCGCCGATCCGCAGCGGTACACGACCCGCGTGACGATCGCCGAGCGGCCCATGGCCCGCGACACGGTCGTGCGGTAGGCGGTCTCAGGCCCAGCGAAGCGACCGGCCGACCGCGTCCCGCCACCGCTCGTGCATCCGCCCGCGGGCGTCCCCGTCGATCTGCGGCTCGAACACGCGTTCCACCCGTCGAGCCTCCTCCGCCGCCGTCGCCCCGGCGAAGAATCCCGTCGCCGTCCCCGCCAGCAGGGCAGCGCCGAGCGCCGTCGTCTCGCGCACCGCCGGACGCTCCACCGGACGCCCGAGGACATCGGCCTGAATCTGCATCAACAGGTCGTTCGCCGTGGCCCCGCCGTCCACCCGCAGCCGCGGCAGCGTGGTGCCCGCGTCGCGCTCCATCGCCATCACGACGTCACCGACCGACAGGGCGATCGCCTCCAGCGCCGCCCGCGCCACGTGTGCCGCCGTCGTGCCGCGCGAGATGCCCACGATCAGTCCGCGGGCGTGCGGATCCCAGTGGGGGGAGCCGAGCCCGGTGAGCGCCGGCACGAGCATCACCCCGCCGGCATCGGGCACGCTCCGCGCCAGCGGCTCCACGTCGGCCGCCCGGCGGATGATCCCGAGGCCGTCGCGCAGCCAGCCCACGAGTGACCCGGCCACGAACACCGAGCCCTCGAGCATGTAGTTGCTCGGGCTCGAGGCCCCGCCGGGACCGCAGCCGAGCGTGGTCAACAGGCCGGCCCGACTCGTGACGCGCCGCTCGCCCGTGCTGCAGAGCAGGAACGCGCCGGTGCCGTAGGTGCACTTCGCGTCGCCGGCGACGAGGCACCCCTGGGCGAACCCGCCCGCCTGCTGATCGCCCGCGCAACCGGTGATCGGGATGGCGGCGCCCAGGAGATCGGCCCGGGCCGCGCCGAACGAGCCGGCCGAGGCCCGCACCTCCGGAAGCATCGCCCGGGGCACGTCGAACAGTCGGCACAACTCGTCGCTCCACGCCCGCCGGTCGATGTCGAACAGGAGCGTGCGGCTGGCGTTCGTGGGGTCGGTGGCGTGGACACGGCCGCCCGTGAGCCGCCAGATCAGGAACGAGTCCACCGTGCCGAAGAGCACCTCGCCCGATTCGCACCGGGCCCGCAGCCCCGGGACCGTCTCCAGCAGGTGCACGATCTTGGTGGCCGAGAAGTAGGGGTCGAGGAGCAGGCCGGTCCGGCTCGTGATCTCCGGCTCCAGGCCGCGGTCCTGCATCCGTCGGCAGATCGGCGCCGAGACGCGGCTCTGCCACACGATGGCCGGCGCGACCGCCCGCCCCGTCGCCCGCTCCCACAGGATCGTGGTCTCGCGCTGGTTCGTGATGCCGATCGCGGCCACCGCCGCCGGAGACGTGCCCGATTCGGCGAGCACGCGCCGCGCGCAGCCGAGTTGCGACCGCCAGATGTCCTCCGGATCGTGCTCCACGATGCCGACGTCCGCACCGCCCTCCCCGGCCCGCGTGTGCTGCGGAAACTCCTCCTGCGCGACCGCGATCGGCATCCCCCGCCGATCGAACAGGATCGCGCGGCTCGATGTGGTGCCCTGATCGAGCGCGAGCACGCAGGTCGGCTCGCAGGCATGCGTTGCATGTGCTGACATCATCCCGGCTCCTCAGGCGACCTGTTTTCCATGGTGCACGCGGAGTCGCTCCACCTCGCGACGCACCTCCTCGTCCGCCTGTGCCGCCGTCAGCCTGCCGAGCCTCGTCATTTCGGCGGCCACCGCGGCGAGCGTCGTGCGGGAGAGCGTCTCGGCGAACGACAGCATCAGCCGCCGCTCGACGATGTCGGCGAGCGATCCGGCCCACTCCTCCTCGATCGCAAACCCCACGGCCGCCGTCGGCAGATCGGTGCCGGCGATCAGCGGCGGGGCGGTGGCGGGCAGCCGCCCGGCCCGGCGACAGACCTCGATGCCGCGGGCGCCGAACAACGCGATGGTGCCCTCGGCCGCGGCGGCGACGCGGTCGGCCGGAATGCCCGCCACCGCCAACAGCCGCGTTGCCTCGGCGACGCAGGCGGGACGGATCTCAGCGGCCAGGCTGCCCGGCAGGGGCCGCTCCCGCGACGTCTCCCGCACCGGCAGGGCGAGCGTGCCGAGCACCTCGGCGGCCGCATCCTCGGCGAGGCTGCGACAGGTCGTGAGCTTGCCCCCCACGACCGACCAGGTGGGCAGGGCCGCGTCGGTCTGTCGCACGAGCATGTGCCGGCGCGTCACCGAGGCCGGGGTCGCGCCATCCGCCGCCGGCAGGGGCCGCACGCCGCAGTAGTGCTGGATCACCGCGGCGGGCGGCGGCGCCGCCTGTGGAAACAGCCGCGCCACCGCGGCGAGGAGGTAGGCGATTTCAGACTCATCGGCCCGCGCGGTGGCCGGATCGCCCGCGAAGGGAATGTCGGTCGTGCCCACGAGCACCAACCGCGGGCCGAACGGCAGCACGAACACCGGCCGGCCGTCGTCGGCTTCGGCGTACACCCCGTGGTCGCCGAGGGCCCCGCGGAGCGCGGGGGCCGCGAGGATCAGGTGGCTCCCCTTCGTGCCGCCGATCAGCCGGCCCGACGACGGGGGCAGGATCTCCGCCCGCGTGCGATCGACCCACGCACCGGTGGCGTTGACGATCGCCGCCGGCCGCAGATCGACCGTGTCACCCGCCGCCGTGGCGACCCGCAAGCCCCCGCCCGCGGTGGAGGCCGTGGTCGCGTGCGTGAGCAGCGAGAACGACGTCCGCCGCTCGGCCGCGATGCGGCCGGCATCGACGAGCAGCTCCGTCGTGAACCGCTCAGGAAACAACATCTGCGCGTCGGCATACACGGCCGCATACGGAAACGCGCGGGCATCGACCGCAGGCAGGCCCGGCGTGCCGGTGGTCACGCTGCGCCGACGCGGCCAGGCATGCCCCGCCGCGAGCCCGTCGTAGAGCGCGAGGCCGAGGCCGACGGCGATGCTGCCCCGGCCCCGGCCGCGCCACGCGCGGGCGACCGACTCCAGGCCGAGTAGACGGGCCGCGGCCGCCGCCAGCCCGCCCCAGCGGCCCTTCACGGGCAGGAAAAACCCCAGCGGTCGCACGAGGTGGGGCGCGAGCCGGACGAGTCTGTCCCGCTCGGCGAGGCTTTCGCGCACCAGATCGAGTTCGCCGTACTCCAGGTACCGCAACCCTCCGTGCACCAGTCGCGTGGACCAGGCCGTCGCGCCGCAGGCGATGTCGTCGGCCTCGACCACGACGACCCGCACGCCCGACAGGAGCAGTTCCCGCGCCAGCGCGGCGCCGTTGATCCCGGCGCCGAGCACCACGATCGTCGTCTCGGCAGCCTCACGCTCCGGCATCGCATTCCTCCCCGGGATCGCCCGGCACCAGTCGCGTGGCAACTATACTGAAGCGGCCATGAAAGCACCTGCCGCGAAGGGATCTCCGACCGGAGTGGCGCTGTTCGTCATCCTCGCCGCCGGCGTGGCTGCGTTCACAGCCGGCCCGGCGCGTGGTGCCGACGCGGGCGGTTCCGGCGACGCGGTGACCCGGTGCCTGGCGACCTCCGTCACCGCCGCCTGGACGGGGCTGCCCGTGCGGACGGCCGTCGCACGGCTCGCCGCGCTGGGCGGATGTGCGATCGTCATCGACCGCCGGATCGACCCCGACACCCCCATCACGCTCGACGTCGCCGACGCGCCGCTCGCCGGTGTCCTGGCGACGATCGCCGCCGCGGCCGCGGCCGAGACGGTGGCCTACGCGGGACATCTGCGCGTGGTGCCGCGCGGCGGCGCCGCGGCGCTACGCGCCGCGGATGCCGTGCGGAGCGCCGAACTGCGAACCGTCGCCCCCGCCGCCCGCGGCGCACTGCGGGCGCGGGCCGGATGGTCATGGCCGGACGGAGCGGTGCCCGTCGACCTCGTCGCCGCGGCCGCGGCCGACGGCAGGCTGTCGCTGGCCGGCATCACCGGCCTGCCACACGACCACTTTCCAGCCACGACGCTCCCCCCGCTTCCCCTCGCCGACCGCATCGATCTCGTGCTCGCCCACTTCGATCGACGTGTCGCCTGGCATCCGCCAGCCGCCGGCGCGGGCGGCGACGCGTACCAGATCGTGGCGATCCCGCCGGTGGCCACGTCCGCGCCCCCCGATGCGCCCCCCGATGCGACGCCAGCCCCGGCCTCGTCGGTGGCGCGGCCAGCCCGCCGACCCCGGCCCCCCGCCGACGCGGCGGCCACCTACACGCTCACGGTGGCTGCTCCGCTCGACGAACTGCTCGCCACGCTCGCCAAGCGGTTCGACCTCGCGCTCGACATCGACGCCGCCGCGCTCCGCCAACGGGGCGTCGCGGCGGGGGAAATCGTGCGGCTGGAGATCCGCGACGCGTCTCGCGACCGGCTGCTCGACGCGATCCTCGCCCCGCGCGGCCTCGGCTGGCGGATCGAGGGCCGGACGCTCACGATCAGCGCCGCTGCCCCCTGATCATCCGCTCGGCGGCGGCGCGATTGAGCCGCGACGGCTCGTGCCGCGGGTCGAGATCGAGCGCGGCGGAGTAGGACTCGACCGCGTCGCCATACCGGCCCTGTGCGGCCTGGGCCACGCCGCGGTTGAACCATGCGCGGACGTCCCGCGGGTTGTGGCGGATCGCCAGGTCGAAGTCGAACTCCGCCTTGCGCGGCTCACCCGTCGAGAGATAGGCGAGTCCCCGGTTGAGGTACGCGATCATGAACGCGCGGTCGCGGCGGATCGCCGATGCGTAGGCGTTGATCGCCTCGAGCGGCCGATCCAGTTCGATGAGGGCGAGGCCGCGCCACAGTTCCGGACGCGGATCGTCGTAGGCGATGCCGGCGGCATCCTCGAAATCCTCGAGCGCGATTCCGTGCAGCCCGAGGTGAAACCACGCGATCCCGCGCCGCAGGAAGAGCTCAGGATTCTGGGGATCGACGGCGAGCCCCGCGGAGCAGGCATCGACGGAGCCACGAAAATCGCCCAGCCGGCGGCTGATCACGCCGAGTGCGAGATGCCCCACCGCGAGCTTGGGATCGAGCGCCACCGCCTTCCGCAGGGTATCCCGCGCCGCTTCGAGTTTGCCGGCACGGGACAGTTTCTCGGCCTCGACGAGCAGTTCCTCGGCGGGCGAGCGTGTGTCTTCCTGCGACTGCGCCTCCGCCTCCGGGAACGGCGCCAGCCCGCGCAGGTCGGGATCGACGTCCGGACGGGATGGCGGTCGAGGTGTCTCGCGCCGCGCGGGCGGCCGTTCCGCCGGATCGCCCGGCATCGTGCGCTCGGGAAACGGGACGGGGAGCTTCACGGGCGGCGAGGGGCTCGGCGCCGCCGGGGCCGTCGGGCGGGCCGGCTGTTTGCCGGTGCCGAACGGATTGAGTTCGTCGGCGAAGGGGTCGTCCTCGGGAATCCCCACGACCCCGGACTGCCGCGCCTCGGCGCGGGCCGCCGGGCCCTGCGGCCAGACGGCGAGGCAGCCGACCGCCAAACAGGCGAGGCTGCGGACGAGCCGGCGGTGGAAGTGGCTGGGTCGAGCGGTCATCACAACGTCCGGGGACAAGCCTGCGGCGCGGCTCGAGGGCACCCTCGTCGCCAACCACAGCATCGGCACCGCGAAGCCGCGGTGTGGCGTGTCGCCGCTACGCCTGCTGCGACCCCAACAATCCTCCCAATCGTTCCTCGATGCCCGAGCGGATCCGGCCGGCGAACAGCGAGGCCATGCCCGGCAGGACGAGCGTCACGAGCAGTTCCTCGGAGAACACCTCGACGCTGCCGTCGAAGTCCATTCCCATCGTGGCCAGCCGCACCCTCAGCCGCTCGTCGGTCTCCCACGACGCGTCGATCGGGCCCACCGTGTCGGAGTACTGGGTGCGTGCCCTGACGACCGCCTCGTCGAGCCGGCGCCGGACCTCCGCCGGGGGAAGTTGGTGGGGGATCCGGACTTCCAGCGGTCTCATGTCGATGCTCCTGCGGCAGAAGGACGGGCGGCCTCCACGGCGGCGGACACCAGGTCGGGATCGATGCGGCCCAGCCGCGGGTCGCGCGGCCCGGCCGCCCAACCCGACTGCTCCGCTCGATTGGAGCAGACCGCCGAACGGACCGCCACCAGATCGGGCTCCAGCCGCGCGGCGCGGCGAATGTCGGCGAGGGTCAGGCGGCCGGCGAGCGCCACCCCCAGCCCGCGCGCCCGGGCGAGCGCGACCCAGTCGGCGAGTTCAGTGGCCGTCCGCACTCCGAACAGGCCGGGGCCCCGCTTGTCGGCGGTGTCGATGAGGATCATGCCGCAGCCGATCCGGCCGGCGACCTCGATCACCTCGGTCGGCACGGGGGCCGCCACACGGTCGAAGTCGGCGTAGCCCACGGCCACGTGCACGCAGTCTGCCGGGAGCACGGCCGCCAGCCGCTCGAGCCCGCCGCGCCAGTCGCGGCCGGCCATCCCGGCGAGCCCCGCCTTGGCCGCGTTCGGGCCCGGATGCCGCGGCCCCGGCGACGACGCCACCGCCGACACGAGGGCCGTGATCGCGTCGAGTCCGTCCGCCAACTCTCCGGCCGCCATCGTCCAGGGAACGCGGCCCCCCACGCGGTGAGCGACCGCGGCGACCGTCGCGGCTTCCGCCGCGCCCAGCGAACCGGCCGCAGGTTCCTTGACGTCGATCACCGCCGCACCGGACGCGATCGCGTCATCGACCTCGGACGGATCGCGCACGCTCACGAGCAGGCCGCGGCCGATCACGTGCCGTCTCCGCCGTGCCCGGGGCGGCCCGCGACGGCCCGCCGCGCCTCCACGAGCCGGCCGCTGAGCCGCCGCGCGAGTTCGACCGACAGCGGCTCGCACCACCGGCCATCGAACACGATCGCCCCATCCGCCCACGTGCCCCACGGCGCGAACGTGGGCCGATGCTGCCAGGCCGTGGCCCGCTCCGCGATCCGCATCACGAGCGTCCCGACCCGCTGCATGGGGCGATCGTCGCGGCCATCGGGATCGGGCAGCAGGTGCGATCCCATGAAGAAGCACTCCACGAACTCGAGCGGCACGTCGTGCGCGCCGAGGGGCGTCAGATGCACCCGCAGCGAGTCGCCGCGGCGGCAGAGCCTGGGGCGCGCGGCGGCCAGCGCGAGGACGACGAGCAGGGGCGTCACGACGAGGGCATACACGACCGCGGCCGGCCGCGCGAGCGACGCCGTCGCAGGCCAGGCGGCGAGCGCCGCCAGCGCCGTGCCGGCGAGCACGGCCACCGCCACGAGGAGCGACGCCGGCCGCAGGTTGCCGCGCAGCCAGACCTCCGACACGGGCCGTTCCATCGGGCAAATCGTCCTTTCACCGTCCGAGGGCGTGCCGTACATTGTGCCCTCACTCAGGCGGCCGCGAGGAGACTGTTTCGCCATGCACGACGCCCACGCCGCCGACGCGACCAGGCACTGCCTCGCGGGAATCATCCTCCTGCTCGCGGCATACGCGGTGGCCGCGGTGGCCGGCTGGCCGCAACATGGTCGCGATTTGCTGGTGGGCGCACAAGCGGCGCACGGCGACCATGCGGGGGCCGCCCCGCCGGTTGCCATGGTGCTGCCGTTCTGCCTGCTGCTCGCGGCGATCGCGATCCTGCCGCTCACGCCGCGCTGGTCCCACTGGTGGGAGCACAATTCCAGCAAACTGCTCGTCGCGGGAGGCCTGGGGCTGGTGACGCTCCTCTACTACCTCTTCTTCCACCGCCACGCCGTCGACCTCCACTTTCCCACCCATGCGGTCGTCGGCCCCGCGGCGTCCGGCCCTTCGTGGGGCGTCGCCGGTGCGGTGCTCGCCAACGCCTTCCTCTCGGAATACGTCCCGTTCATCGTCCTCCTGTTCGCGCTGTACGTGATCACCGGCGGCGTGCGGATCGAGGGCGACCTCGTCGCCACGCCGACCGTGAACACGGCCTTCCTCGGCATCGGTGCGGTCGCCGCGAGCTTCATCGGCACCACGGGCGCGGCCATGCTGCTCGTCCGGCCGCTCCTGGAGACCAATCGGGAGCGCCGGCACGTCGCCCACACGCTCGTGTTCTTCATCTTTCTCGTCTGCAACTGCGGCGGCTGCCTGCTGCCGATCGGGGATCCGCCGCTGTTCCTCGGGTATCTCGAGGGGGTCGATTTCCTCTGGACGCTGAACCTCTGGAAGCCGTGGCTGTTCACCAACGCCACGCTCCTGGCGATCTACTGGGCGTGGGACACGTTCTACGCCCATCCGCGCGAGGCGGCCCCCGACGTCGCCCGCGACGAGAGCCAGACCACCCGGCTCCGCATCAGCGGGCTGCTGCCCAACGCCCCGCTGATGGCCGCGGTGATCGCCGCCGTGGCACTGCTCGACCCGTCGAAGGCGGTCCCCGGCACGGCCTGGCATCCCTGGATGTTCCTCCGCGAGGCGACGCTGCTGGCCCTCGTCGCGGCCTCGATCGTGCTCGGCTCGCCGGACGTGCGCCGGCGGAACGGCTTCTCGTTCGGCGCGATCCTCGAGGTCGCGGCACTGTTCGTCGGCATCTTCGTCTGCATGCAGCCCGCGCTCGCGTTGCTCCACGAGCGCGGGGCGAGCCTCGGCATCGACTCGGCGCGGGCCTTCTTCTGGGCCACGGGGGCCCTGTCGAGCGTGCTCGACAACGCCCCCACCTACCTCGTGTTCTTCAAGACCGCGCAGGCGCTCCCGGCGGTCGGGGCGACGATGGCCGACGTCGCGGTGGACCGGCTGGCCGCGATCAGCCTCGGTGCCGTATTCTTGGGGGCGATGACCTACATCGGCAACGGGCCGAACTTCATGGTCAAGGCGATCGCCGAGCAGGCGGGTGTGCGGATGCCGAGCTTCTTCGGCTACCTGCTGTACAGTTTCGGTGTATTGCTGCCCGTATTCGCCGCGATGTCGTTCCTGTTTCTCTAGTTTTTCGGTCCCCGGCCCCTTCTTCCGTAGCCAGCCCGCATGTACGACCACGTCACCACCGAGTCGCAACTCGCGCACCTGGTGACCCGCCTCGGCGACCACCCGCACGTGGCGTTCGACACGGAGTTCGTGTCGGAGCACACGTATCGCAGCCAGTTGTGCCTCGTCCAGGTGGCGGCGCCCGGCGTACTGGCGGTGATCGACACGCTCAAGGTGAGAGAACTCGACCCATTCTGGCGGCTGCTCACCGACCCCGGCCGCACGACGGTGGTGCATGCCGGCCGCGAGGAGATGGGGTTCATCCTGCAGGCGATCAAGGCGCGGCCGGCGCGGCTGTTCGACGTCCAGGTGGCGGCCGGGCTGGTCGACCACGACTACCCGGCCGGCTACGCCTCGATCGTGCGCCGGTTTCTCAACGTGCAGACCAACAAGGGGGAGACGCGGACCGACTGGCGGCAGCGGCCCCTGTCACCGGCGCAGCTCGACTACGCGCTCGACGACGTGCGGCACCTCGAGCAGCTCTGGCGGAAACTCGAGGGCAAGCTCGACGCGTCGGGCCGCACCGCCTGGATGCAGGAGGAGATGGCCACCTGGCAGGACGACGTCGAGGAGTCGTTCTCGCGAAAGCGGTGGCGGCGGATCTCGGGGCTGAGTGGTCTGCCGCGGCGCGAGCTGGCGATCGCCCGTGAGATCTGGCACTGGCGCGACAGCGTCGCCGAGGACCGGGACATGCCGCCGAAGCGGGTGCTGCGAGACGACCTGCTGATCGAGCTCTGCAAGCGCAGGAGCGCCGACCCGAAGCAGATCGGGGCCATCCGCGGCATGCAGCGGTCGGACCTCAAGTACATCATGAACGGGCTCTCCGAGGCGATTCAGCGCGGCCTCGAACTGCCGGAGGAGGAGCTGCCCGGGGGCGAGCGGCACCGTGCGCCGCCCCCGCAGTTGGCCGTGATCGGCCAGTTCCTGGCCACCGCGATCGCGGGCGTATGCCGCAAGCAGAAGATCGCCCCGGCGCTCGTGGGAACCGCGGCCGACATGCGCGACCTGCTCGCCTGGAAGCTCGGCCATCACGACGGCGACCGGCCGCCGCTGCTCGCGAGCGGCTGGCGGGCAGGATTCGTGGGCCCGCTGGTGGACGACCTCCTCTCGGGCAAGGCGGCACTGCGGATCGGCGACATCCGCGCCGCCGACCCGCTCGTCATCGACCGCGCGTGAGCCAGACCGTCTCCGGCGGCAAACTCAACGCGAGCGGAGTTTTTGCCGATGGTATGGGTGTCCGGCCGAATGGCGGCCGGCCGACGACACCCGCACCGGAGACCCGCACATGGGCAAGGGCAACAACTCGCAGAAGAACGACAAGAAGAGCATGAAGCCGAAGAAGGACAAGGCGAGGCCCGCCGCCAAGAAGTGAGCCGGGGCGATCCGCGGCCATCCGACGAGCTAGACTGTCGGCATGGCCGCGGAACCCCTCGTGGACGACGAGTTTCTCCTCCTCATCGCCGACGTCAGCGGCTACACGCGGTTCATGCTCGCCAACCGCACGGCGCGGGTTCACGCGCACGGCATCATGTCGGACCTGCTGTCCGCCGTGATCGAGGAGGTCCGACTCCCGCTCGAGGTGAACAAGCTCGAAGGAGACGCGATCTTCATGGTCGCGGCCCGGCAGGCCGACGGCTGGGAGACGACCGGGGCCGACATCGGGCGGCGACTCGAGGCGTTCGTCGGGGCATTCGAGCGCAAGCTCACGGAACTCGCGTCATCCACCATCTGCGATTGCGTTGCCTGCCAGCAGATGGTCGCGCTGCGGTTGAAGTTGATCGGCCACTATGGCGTCGCGATCCGCTCGCAGGTGTCGGGTTTTGACGAGCTTTCGGGCGTGGACGTGATCGTGTTGCACAGGCTCCTGAAGAACGAGGTCCCCGGGTCGGAGTACATCCTCCTCACGGAGCCCGCGTTCGGCTTCCTCGCGCCGCCCGGCGACTACGTGGCGCACAGCGAGCGGTACGACGACGTCGGTGACGTGCCGCTCCGCCTGCGGAAACTCCGGGCCGCGGTGCCCGCCGAGGCTCCCCGCACGTTCTCGTGGCGGGATGTGATCCGCAAACTCGGCTACGACATCCGCTTCATGCGGGCCCGGCGCACGCACCCCGCCATGCGGTCCGACGACGAGGTCGATCGACCGCCCGGATCACCGGCCGAGACCTGAGCCACCTCACCAAGGCGGAGGGCATGGGATTCGAACCCACAACCCCTTTCGGGGCATCTGATTTCGAGTCAGACCGCTGGCCAATTCGCTTACCCTCCGAATCGCCGCTTCAAATGTAGAGACGGCCCACCGGCCACTCAAGTTCGGCGCGTTTCCGCCCGGGCTTTCGGACCCTTGAAGGCCGCGCGACGCAGGGGTAGTCTGCCCCGCTTTGCCCGCGAAAAACTCCCGCCGAGCCGCATGAACGCAGCTGCCCTCCCTGGCTCTTCCGACACCGCCCCCTTCATCGCCGTCACCGGAGGGACCGGGCTCCTTGGTTCCTATCTCGTGCGCGATCTGCTCGTCGCGGGCCGGAACGTGGCGCTCGTCGTGCGGCGCGACCGCAAGCGGTCGGCGGCGACGCGGGTGGAGGCGGTCGTGCGACACTGGGAGGAGACGCTCGAAACCTCCCTGCCACGGCCCGTGGTCCTGGAGGGTGACCTCGCACAGCCCTTCTGCGGCCTGGCCGAGGAGGACCGGCAGTGGCTCCACTGGAACTGCTCCGCCCTGCTCCACAACGCCGCGTCGCTCAGCTTTCGCGGTGCCGATCGGGCCGCCGAACCCTGGCTCACCAACGTCACCGGCACCGCGCATGCCATCGACCTCGCCCGCGCGGCCGACATCGAGCACTTCCATCACGTCTCCACGGCATACGTCTGCGGACTGCGGGAGGGCACCGTGCTCGAGGACGACCTCGACGTCGGCCAGCCCTTTGGCAACGACTACGAGACCAGCAAGTGTGCGGCGGAGAAGATGGTCCGCGAGGCGGGATTCGAGTCGGCGACGGTCTACCGCCCGTCGATCATCGTGGGCGATTCCGAGACCGGCTACACGTCCACCTACCACGGCTTCTTCGCCGGCCTGCGGCTCGGTCACACGCTCCTCACGCGGGTCGCCAAGGGCTCGACCAGCGGCCCCGCGCTGCTCGCGCTGATCGGGGTGAACCAGGCCGACCGCAAGAACTTCGTCCCGGTGGACTGGGTGTCGGCGGTGATCGCCCACGCCGTGCAGACGCCCGGCGCCCGCGGTCGTACCTACCATCTCACGCACCCCGATCCCCTGTCGATGCGCACCGTGGGCCGCATCATCCAGGAGGCGGTCGAGACGTTTTCCGTGGCCGCCTCTCCGGACGACCCCGATCGGTGCGACGAGCGCTGGTTCGCCGACAACCTCCGCAGCCAACTCGACGTCTACCAGAGCTACTTCCGCAACGATCCCGTCTTCGACCGGCGGCACACCGAATCGCTCGCCAGCCACCTGCCCTGCCCCCCGCTCGACGACCCCACGCTGCTGCGGATGTCTCAGTTCGCGATCGAGTGCGACTTCGGCAGGCGGCCCACGCGGGCGACGAGCCCTTCGGGGGTCGCGGCATCCTGAAGCGACGGCCGCCACGCCGGCGGTGAGGTGACGGTCGGATGGGCTTCCCGCTTCCGCTCACGCCGTTCGAGCAGTACATGCTGCGCGACGACACCGCGTCGCACCCGATGGAGTTCTTCTACCGCTTCGCGTTCGACGGCCCGCTCGACGCCGAGGCGGTCGCGCAGGCCGCCGTCGTCGCCTTCCGGCGGCATCCCCTGCTCGCGTGCCGCGTCGAGGACACTCCCGGCCGCACGCCGCGGTTCGTGGCCGTCCAATCCCCGTCCGTGCAGCGGCTCGCGGCGTGCTCGGCCCCCGATCTGCCGCCGATTCCGCCGCTCGACCCCGCCACCGGGCCGCTCGCGCGGCTGTTCATCGTGGACCGCCCCGACGGCACGCACGACATCCTCGCCCAGTTTCACCACGTCGCCTGCGACGGCCTGGGAGCGCTCGCCTTCCTCGCCGAATGGTGCGCGGCCCTCGACGCCCGACTCCATGGTGCGGATCCCGCTGCCGGGGCCGGCGATGCACCCGACGCGAATCTGCTGGGCCGGCGCGGCCGGTACGGGCTCGACGTCTGGAAACTGCTCGCCATGCTGCCGGCACAGGCGCGAGGCCTGGAGGGCGTCTGGAAATTCGCCCGGCACCGGCCGGTCGGAATCGCGCCGGCGGGCCGGGAGGACCGGTCGGGAGGCCTGCAGGCCATGCAGCGGGCGACCGCACACTTCTCCGCGGGCGAGGCACGGTCGCTGCGGCGGGCGGCCACCGCGGCCGGCGTATCGCTCAACGAGGTCGCGTCGGCCGCGCTGCTCGAGGCCCTGCTCGACACGGTGGCGGCGGCGATGCCGAGGAGACCGCGCGACGTGATCCGGCTCTCGATCCCGATCAACATGCGGCGCCCCGCCGACCGCCGGCTGCCCGCGGCCAACGTCGTGAGCATGGTGTTCCTCGACCGCCGCGCGGAGGAGATCGAGTCGGACGGCCTCGTCGCCTCGCTCCATGCCGAGATGCAGCTCATCAAGCGGTTGGGGCTCGGCATGACCTTGCTGTTCACGCTCGCCGCCGCCCGCTGCCTGCCCGGGGGCATCCGGCGGTTGGTGGGCGACCGGACCACCGCCGCGACGGCCCTGTTCACGAACCTCGGCCGGATCCTCGCCCGAGCGACCGACCGCGGCACCGGCCAGCTCCACGTCGGCCCGCGGCGGCTCGTGGCCGTGGAGCCGCTCGCCCCGCTGCGCCGGGGCACGCCCGTGGGCATGGCCGCCGTCGAGTACGGAGGCCGGCTGTCGTTCACGCTGCGGACCGACCCCGCCGTCCTCGACCTCGCCGCCACCGAGGCGCTGCGTGACGCCTTCGCCGCCCGGCTCCGTCGCCATCTGCCCGCCGAGCCGCGTGTCGACCCGACGGCCGTGCCCGCGGCGGTTCAGGAGGCCTGCGCATGACGCCGCTCGACCTCGTCTGCATGGCGACGCTCGTCGTGATCACGGTCACGCAGGTGGTGCTCGTGGCCCGATTCGCCGGCCGCTGCCGGGCGGGGGCGGAGGGTCCGCCCCCCGACGCTCCCTTGCTCTCTCCGGCCCGGGTCGTGCTCTGCCTGCGGGGTTCCGATCCCTTCCTCGCCGACACGATCCGCGCCGCGGTCTCCCAGGACCACCCCGACTACGAACTGCGGGTGATCGTCGATTCCCGCACCGACCCCGCGTGGTCCGAGGTCGAGGTGGCCCTCGCGGACGTCCGGCCGCGATGCCGCGTGGTCATCGAACCGCTCGCCCACCGGCCGGCGACCTCGACGCTCAAGTGTGCGAGTCTCCTGCAGGGGCTGCGGGACGCCGAGCACGAGACGGCGATGGTGGCCATGCTCGACGCCGACGTCGTGCCGCCTGTGAACTGGCTCCGCACGCTGGCCGCGGCCCTCGCGACCCCCGGCTGCGGGGTCGCCACCGGCAACCGGTGGTACGCGCCCCCGGACGACCGGCTGGGCTCGTGGACGAGGGCGGGATGGAACGCGGGCGCCCTCGTGCAGATGGTCTGCTTCGGCATTCCCTGGGGTGGCACGCTCGCGCTCCGCAGCGGCCTGCTCGAGGCGGCGGGCCTCCGTGGAAAGTGGGCGGCGGCATTCTGCGAAGACACGCTGCTGCCGGCGGCGCTGGCGGGCTGCGGCGAGCGGGTGTCATTCGTGCCCTCGCTGATCGCGGTCAACCGCGAGAGCATTTCGCTCGCAGCCCTCGTGCCGTGGATCACGCGACAGCTCCTCACCGCCCGTCTGTACCACCCGGCCTGGCCGGTCGTCGCCGTGTTCGGTCTCTCGGCACCGCTGACGGTCGCGGCCGCGCTCGTCGCCGCCGGGCTCGCCCTCATGCGGGGCGACCCTGCCGCCGTGCTCGGGCTGGGCGCGTGCCTGGCGCTGTTCCTGGCTTCGCTCCCCGCGCTGTTCCTGTGGATCGAGGCCGTCGTGCGGCACACGGTCGGCGCGCGGACGTCGGTGCCGACCTCGTCACTGCTGGCCGCCGTGCGTGGCACGTTCGCCGCGCAGGGCGTCTACGGCGGCGCGATCCTGGGGGCCATGGCGATGCGTTCGGCGCGGTGGCGGGGCGTGACGTACGCGATCGCGGGGCCGTGGAGCATCCGGCTGGTCTCCGACGCCGCCCCCTCTGCGGCCACCGGCCCGGCCGCCCCGCTCCATTCGATCTGACGGCCTGATCCCGGCGGCGGAGCGGTCGAGGCCCGCACCGCCCCGACGACGGCCGCGCATCGCGGGAGTTCCACCTGCACGGGCCATGCCGGAAACACCGTCCGCCGCAGTGCGGCTCGCGACCGGCCCGCCGCGCGGCCGATCCTCCACGGAGAGACGACTTTTCGCGGACACCAGGGAGCGAGACACCGATGGCCAAGAAGCAGACGTGGCGGATCGTGACGCGGGGCACCGACGGCCAACTGCTGATCCACGACTTCGACTCGCCCGATCAGATCCTGCGGACGCACCTGCAGATCGGCGTGGACGACTGCAGCACCGACCTCGACCTCCGGGGCGCCCCGGTGTTTCGCTCGCTCATCGGCCCGATGCCCGAGGGGGGCACCATCGTGCGTTACGAGGCGCCGGAGGTGTTCGAAGAACTCACCAAGGAATGGGCGTTGCCGAAGTCGCCCCGCCGTCGCACCCGCCGCACGGCACCGACCGAAGCCACCGAGCAGGGCTGACCGGGCTCACTGCCACCACCGGCGGACGCGATCCACGACGCCGCTGCGGGCTGGCGGAGCCTCCGTCGGCCCCGGAGCCACCCCCGCGCTCGCCGTCGTCCGCCCCTCGGAGGCCACGTCCGGCACGGCGACGTGCTTCCGCAGGAACCGCGGCCAGGCGCCGTCGAGTTCCACGAGACACCCGCCGACATCCCCGGCAGCGGCCCGCTCGGCCGCCACGGTCAGGATCCGTGAGAGCCGCACCCGCTGCGCCTCGTCGAACGCCAGATCGAACACGCGCACGTCGTCGATCTCCACCGCACCCGGCCCCAGCAGGTCGAGACGGACCCGTAGCGACTCCAGGCCCCGCGTGGGCAGGTCGTCGATCTGCAGCACGAACTGCGACCATGCCGCCGACAGCGGCATCGCCCCCGCCCCCCGCCCCACGGCCGCGAACCGATAAAACTCGCGGTCGTCCTGCAGGCCCTCGAGGGCGATCCGCAGGGGCGGCTGGAAGTCGGGACCACCCGCCCGCACCCACACGGCGACGCTGATCCGACCCGTCGGCGGGGCGCTGAACGGATTGCTGCGGAGCGTCGCCAGGCCGTTGTCGGAGGCGAACGACAGGCCGCTGCCGCCGGCCGAAGGCTTGCCGGTCACCCGGCGCAGCGTGCCGCGGCCCGCCTCCACGAGTTCCCAGCCCGGAACGAGCCCGTCCAGTTCGGGCAGTTCGAAGCTCGGGTTGTCGAGCACCGCCAGCGGGGCGGGCATCTCCAACGCCCGGCGGCGAACTTCGAGGTCGTCGAGTTGCGTGCGCGCGGCGGCGGCGATCTGCGGCCCGTGAACCGCCCGCACCCGCGTGACCCGCTCGCATCCCTCGAGCAGGAGCGTGCGCACCTCCCACGGACCCAGCGGCACCGTCACCTCGCCTGCGGAACCGGCGGGGATGGCGGCCTTCGTGACCGCGTCGGCGACGGCCGTCGGCGGTCGCGCCGGATCGAGCACCGCCTGACAGGCGATGCCACACGCGTTGACCACCGACACCCACAGGCCGGCCTCTCCTTCGCGCACGCGCACGGCGAGCGGCGCAGCCGCGCTGGGCACCATCTCCAGCGGTGGCGGCGGCAGGCCCGTGAAGGCGAGCCGCGATCGTTCGTCCTCCTCGTCGACACAGGTGTGCAGCAGGCCGGCGTCGAACACCACCTCCGGATCCACGGCGATCAGACCGTCGGCGAGCGCCCGCCCTGCCTCCGGTCCTCCGGCGGGCGCCACCACGGGCACCGGACCGGAGGCCTTCGTCGTGAACCCCGCCTGCCCGATCACGTCGCGCACCTCGATCGCCCGTGGTTGCTCGAGCAGCAGCACGCCGGCACGCGCCGCGCCCGCCGCCCCCCGCAGCAGCGCGAGCGAGCGATTCACCTCGCCGGCGACGTCCCGCGCGCCGTCGTCCGCGGCGCTGTGTGCGGAGGGCGTCACGTACACCAGCCCGGGATGCGCCGTCAGCAGCGCGGGGTCGAGCCCCGCCTCGCGCAGCACGTCGGCGTCGCGAGGCTGGTCCGAAAGGTGCGGCCGGAACCGCTCGGCCAGCCGGCCGCCGACGAACAGCGTCGTCGGCATGAGATGGAACTTCCAGGCTGGCCGTGCCGTGGCGACGATGCCCGCCAGCCGGCCGTGAAACGCCGCCACCTCCGCCTCGCGCCACGCGAGCCACCGCTCCCGCAGGGGACCCTCGACGAGCGCCGAACGCGATGCGAACCTCCGCGGGTCGGCCGCGTCGAGCGTCGGCCGCACGAGCTGCTCCACTTCCGGCCCCGCCGCCGCCGCGAACCGGGCGAACGTGACATCGTCGAGCCCCGTGGCCACGCCGGGCAGATGCAGCCAGCCGTCGTGCGGCAGCAGGAGGGCGATGCCGTCGACCGTCGGCGCCGACTGGACCCGCCCCACGAGTTCCCCGACCAGCGACTCGACCGCCGCCTGCACCCGCGGGTCGAGCACGTTGTAGTGGGGGCAGCGACCGCCTTCGGTCACCAGCGGCGTCCCGTCGCGTCCCACGGCGACGAGCCCCGTGGCATCGCCTCCGCCGCGGACGAGCAGCCCGTCGAGAGCCGGCATCGGCCCGTCGCAGGTGATCGCCGGCACGAGCCGCAACCGCTCGCGGGCATACAGGCGGCAGGCCAGCGCGAGCAGATCCTTCGGTTCTGGATCGAGGCGGCCGTCGAAGCCTCCGCCGCTGTCCCACCGCGGCGCGTGGTGCGTCCGTGCCGTCGGCCACACCGCGGCACCGTCGGCGTAGACCCCGACGAGCAGGCCCGCCGCCCCCTGGGCCGCGGCCCAGTCGGCCGAGCGGCGGATTCCCCCGAGAAATGCGTCCCAGTCGGTGGCCGCTCCACCGCCGGTCGCCGGCCGACCGACGGCGCCGAAGGGGGTGAAGTCGGGCGTGGGGACATGCAGATAGGTGCGGCGGGCGGAAACGGGGGACGGCGGGTGATCCGCCACGCTCATCGGCCCGGCGAGTACCCGCACCCGGCCGAACACCGCCGGACTGCGGTCGGAAAGATTCGTGATCACGAGCAGCGGGCTCCGGGTTCGCGGCCAGAAGACGAACCTCCGCGTGCCGATTCGTCCGCGCCGGCTGCCGTCGTCCACGACCGGCGCGGGCAGGTCGATCCCGCTGGTGGTGGTGGCCCGCACTTCACCGTCCGCCTCCTCGAGCACGGCGAGGCCGAGCAGCATCTCCTGCTCCAGCGGATACTCGACCTCGACCAGGTGCGGCATGCCGGGCACGCCGGACGGCAGCGCGACGCCCTCCCAGGCCGGCCCCTCGCCCGCCGGCGGCAGCCGGAGCATCGGCCCGAGCGCGTGGCTCTCGAGCGTGGAGTGGCCGACGGCCAGCAGGCCCGTCAACCGCGGCACCATCGACGTCACCGATGGAATCCTGGGGACGCTCACGCCGGGCAGCGACACGTTCGGCAGCGGCACGTTGGGGAGGGCCGGCGTCGGGATCGCCATCTTGGGCAACGTGAAGGAGGGCCGCGGCAGCTTGGGCAGCGGCACGCCTCCCATCGGCAGCGAGGGCAGCCCGATGCCGGGCATGCGCCGCAAACGCTCGAGCAGCTTGGGGCTGCCGGGATCGATCTCGTAGACGATCTTCCAGTCCGCCGCCGGCGTCGCAGGCCGCTCCGACCCCACGCCGACGACCTGAATCGTGCGGGTCGCGACGGGCCGCGACCAGCGCAGGCCGCCCCGCTCCACGAGTTGCAGATCGATGTCGCAGCCGCCCTCCTCCGGCGGCAACGGGACCGCGAGCCGCAGCGGCCGGAACACCCGCACGCCCGGCGTCTCCACCACCTCCTCCTCGACCGCCAGCGACTGGGCGTGGCTCTCCGTCTGGCTTCCCGAACGCCGCGCCCCGACCTTGAGTTCGTACGTGGAGCCGGTCGCCGCCTGACCCGCCAGCACAGGATGCACGACGAGCGTCACGCTGCCACCCGACCGCGCGATCGCCGACTCTCCCGCGGCGAACGCGACCCCCAGTTCATCCCCCGGCACGCGGCTGATGGAGAGCCGATTGCCATCGCGATCGAGCGGCTTCGACAGCGGGGCCGCCAGCAGGTCGGCGACCGCACCCTCGAGCACGATCGGATTCTCGCCCGACTCGCGGCCCGTGATGGCCACCCGGAGTCGCGCCTGTCGCCAGTCGAGCAGCCGCAATTCGACGCCGTTGAGGTCGAGCCCGCGCGGCTCGTGGATCTCGATCGCCCCCGCCGACTCGTGCATCGTGGCGACGGCCCCCGGCTCGGTGGACAGGAGCCGCCAGGCCGGCACGGCGGAAGGGCCACCGGGAACGAGCACCTCGATTCGACCGGACCGCGCGGCGGGACGACCTCCGCCCCACGTCACCCGCAGTCTCACGCCCGGCGTCGGCTCCTCGCCCTCCGACACGGCGGCACACGCGAGGATGATCGCCACCCAGCCCGCGCAGAGCATCGCCCGGCGCAGGATCTCCGCGACGCAGTTCACCGGCTGTCCGCCCATGGGGGATCGTGAGGGGCGGGGAGCATAGCGAGCGGGCGAAGCCGGGAAAACGCGGGTTTTCCCTCGGGTTTGCGGCCGGAGAACCGCGATCTACGAACCGATGGCATGGGCCGACAGCGGCCGCTCCGCGGCACCGGGGGCGAGCAGCCCGGCGAGTTCCTCGGCCACGTCCGGACAGCGATCGGCCACGTCGGACAGTTCGAAGAAATCGTCCGGCTTCACATACAGCCGCGGGGGCGGCGCCGTCGTGTCCGTCGCCGGCTCCGCGACGAGATGCCAGCCGCGCGTGACGACCGCCCTTCCCGCCCCGGCGCGGACGAGCACCCGATCGCGTGGCTCGTGACTCCAGTCGGTGAACAGCCCCGCCAGGCTCCGCGCGTCGCCCCCATCCCGGCCGGGGGGCCGACGTCCGAACGTCAGATCGATGAGCGTCGCACCGATGTCGGCCGGTGTCACCAGCCCCCCGTAGCGCTGGCCGGCCATGCGTTCCATGCGTTCATGTCCTCCATGGGCGGCGACGATCACCGCCGGAAGATGCACCCATTCCCCGTAGGGTCGCGCCGTCGCGTCGTCCGGCAGGGAGCATCCGACGGCGCCGTGCAGCCCCAGCGGCATGCCCCGCAATCCGATGACGGCCAGCCCCCATGCGGGCCCCAGGCCGCGCACGGCATCGACGAGCCCCCCGAGGCAACGATCGAGCAGCGAGAGTTGGCCGGCGAACGCCTGACGACAGCCCATCACGAGGTCGGGGTCGGTCTCGGCCGTCACCGGAAAGTGGGGCACCCCGGCGCCGCTCGGTGGCGGCGGATCCTCGGGATCGACATAGGCTTCGCGGTAGGCGGGTGGGGCGTCCCAGGCGACGCCCAAACTGCCGGCGTGACACCACACGAGCCGATGCCGGCCGGCCGTCACGACGGCGCCGGCACGGGCGAACAGCCGCCCCAGGTTCGTGGCCGCCTCGTCGGCCGCCGGCTGCACCGCCGGCGTGGCGAGCACCTCGACGAGTTCGACGCCCGGAGTTCGCTCCGGCAACCGCGCGTCGTCCGTCAGCAGCACGGCCGGCCATCCCGCCGCCGCGGCCACGTTCAAGAGCTCCCCCGCGCCCCGCGTGTCGGCATCACCGGCGAGTGCGGCGAGCGTCGCCAGGGGATCGGCGTCGGTGGCGATCAGCCGGTCGAATGTGATGCCCCGGGCGGCCAGGCCGTCGAACACCGGCGTGGAGACCCATGTCGCCCCCCACGCCGACAGCATCCATGCCGGAAGGCGGTCGATGGTGACGACGACGAGCCCGGCCGGCGGATGGACGGAGGAAGCGGACGACATGGGGGGCGGTTCCGGACCCGGGCAGCCGCGCGGCTGGCGACGCGGCCCCGTCATTGTGCAGATTCCTCGACCCGTGTGCAGATTCCTCGATGCGCGCCCGCCGGATTGCCTTTCGGGCCGTGATCCTCCATGCTCGCAACGCACGACGCCCGTCGCGCTGCCGCTCGTCCTCCGTCGTTCGGGAACCGCCCTCGATGCACGGCCCCGCCACCTACCGCACGCACCCCGCCGCGACCGCCGCGATGCCCTCCGGCGTGCCCTACATCGTGGGCAACGAGGCGGCGGAACGCTTCTCCTTCTACGGCATGAAGTCGATTCTCGTCGTGTTCATGACCCAGCACCTGCTCTCGGCGGCGGGCGGCCCCGACTTCATGACCGAGACGGAGTCGCGGGAGTGGATGCATTTGTTCGTGGCCAGCGCGTATTTTTTCCCGGTGATCGGTGGAATCGTCGCCGACGCCTTCCTCGGCAAGTATCTCACCATCCTCCTGCTCTCGCTCGTGTACTGCGCGGGGCACCTGTGCCTCGCGCTCATGGACCTGCCGCAGCCGTTCCTCGCCGCCACGCTTGCTCCGCGGGGCTGGCTGCTCGCCGGGCTGGCGCTGGTCGCCATCGGCTCCGGCGGCATCAAGCCCTGCGTGTCGGCACATGTCGGCGACCAGTTCGGCCGGTCGAACCGCCACCTGCTCGAGCGGGTGTTCGGCTGGTTCTACTTCGCGATCAACTTCGGCTCGTTCTTCTCGACGCTGCTCACGCCCTGGCTGCTCGAACATCACGGCCCGGGCTGGGCGTTCGGCGTGCCCGGCATCCTGATGGCGCTGGCGACGGCCGTGTTCTGGGCGGGCCGCCGCTCGTTCGTGCACGTGCCCCCACGCGGGGCCGCCTACTTCCGCGAGACGTTCGGTCCCGAGGGACTCGCCGCGATCGCCCGGCTCGCGCCCCTGTACCTGCTCGTGGCGGTCTTCTGGTCGCTGTACGACCAGACCGGCGGGGCCTGGGTGCAACAGGCGGAGTCGATGGACCGTCGGTTCCTCGGCATCGACTGGCTGCCGAGCCAGATCCAGGCGATCAACCCGCTGCTCGTGCTGCTGTTCATCCCGCTGTTCGGGGCGGTGGTCTACCCGGCGGTCGGCCGCGTGCTCGCCTTCACGCCCCTGCGCCGGATCCTGGTCGGCTTCGTGCTGGCGACCGCGGCGTTCGCGATCTCCGCGCGGGCCCAGGCCCTGATCGACGCGGAGGCGGCCCGGGTCGCGGCGGCGGGGCTGGCGACCGACGCGGCCCGCTGGCCGTCGGTCGGCTGGCAGCTCGCGGCCTACGTCGTCCTCACCGCCTCGGAAATCCTCGTCTCGATCACCTGCCTCGAATTCAGCTACACGCAGGCTCCGCGGCAGATGAAGTCGTTCGTCATGAGCCTGTACCTGCTGAGCGTCTCGCTGGGCAACCTGTTCACCGCCCTGGTGAACGCCGTCACCCGCGACGCCGCGGGCCACTCGACGCTCACGGGGGCGGCCTACTACTGGTTCTTCACCGGTTGCATGGCGGTGGCGACCATCCTCCTCGTTCCGGTAGTCTTGACCCACAGGTCCCGGGAATACCTCCAGGAGGAGGCCGGCGATCCCGCACCTCCCTGACCGTGATGGCCATGCAGCACCCCGCCCGATCCCCCGACCCCCGTGTCGACCCGACCGGCCGCCGCGCGTTTCTCGTCGCCGCGGGGGCGACCATCGGCACCTTCGCCGCGGCCGCGCCCCTGGCCGCGGCCGCGGATCCCTCCGCCAAGCAGCCTCCCTTCCGCATCTCCCTCGCGGAGTGGTCGCTCCACAAGACGATCTTCGGCGGCAAGCTCGACAACCTCGACTTCCCGAAGGCGGCCCGTCGCGAGTACGGGATCGACGCCGTCGAATATGTGAACCAGTTCTTCAAGGACAAGGCGAAGGACACCGACTACATCGCCGAACTCGCGAAGCGGGCTGCGGACGAGGGGGTCACGAACGTGCTCGTGATGTGCGACGGGCTCGGCGATCTCGGCGCCCCCGACGCGGCCGCCCGCACGAAGGCGATCGAGAGGCACTTTCCCTGGGTCGAGGCTGCCAAGCGACTCGGCTGCCACGCGATCCGTGTCAACGCGGCAAGCGAGGGGACGTTCGAGGAACAGCAGAAACTGGCCGCCGACGGTCTCGGCCGTCTCGCCGACTACGCCGGCCAGATGGGGATGAACGTGATCGTCGAGAACCACGGCGGCCTGTCGAGCAACGGAGACTGGCTGGCCGGCGTGATGCGGCGCGTGGGCCGTCCCAACTGCGGGACGCTTCCCGATTTCGGCAACTTCCACGATTACGACCGCTATCGTGGCGTCGAGGAACTGATGCCGTTCGCGAAGGGCGTGAGCGCCAAGAGCCACGAGTTCGACGACGCGGGCAACGAGGTGCGGACCGACTACGAGCGGATGCTGCGGCTGGTCGTGGCGGCCGGCTACCGCGGCTGGGTCGGCATCGAGTACGAGGGCACCGCCCTGCCGGAGCCCGACGGCATCCGGGCCACGAAGAAACTCCTCGAGCGCGTGCGGGACCGCCTCGTGGCGTGAGGCCGGTTGACGGCCTGCCGTCGTCGCCGATAGAGTTCGATGTTCATCATGAGTTCCAAGCCAGCCGGCGTCGCCGAAACCAATCGCGAGAGGCTCCGCCGCCTCCTGCATGTCGGCCCCACGCACGTCGGACAGGGGGTGTTCGCCGTCCGCCGGCTCCGGGCCGGAATCGTCATCGGCGAGATCAAGGGCGAGGTGCTCGATGAGCACCCGGAGGATCCCTCCTACTGCATGGAACTGCCCAGCGGCAAGGTGCTGGAGCCGGCCGCCCCGCTGCGGTTCCTGAATCACAGTTGCGATCCGAACTGCGAACTTTTCTATTGGTTCGACGAGGACCAAGGGCCCCAGGAAGACCGGTTGTGGCTGCAGACGATCCGTTCCATCGAGCCTGGCGAGGAGCTCTCGATCGACTACTGCTGGCCGGCCGACGCCGCGATCGAGTGTCGCTGCGGGACGGCCAACTGCCGCGGCTGGATCGTCGATCCCGAGGAGCGACACCTGCTGCCCCCGGGGCCGGCCGCTGGCGGAGCCTCGTCGCCCTCTGCTCCCTCGGCCTGACGGTCGTCGCCATCATCGGCATCGGCCGCCTGCGGCTGGACGACGATCTGCGGTCGCTGCTCCGCGACAACGACGCCGAGTTTCGCCTGATCGACGACGTGGCCGCACGATTCGGCGCTCCCGACCGCGACTGCATCGTGCGTGCCACGGCCCGCGGCGGCGACATGTTCGACGAGCGGCCGCTGAAGGACCTGCGGGCGCTGTGCACGGCGCTGGCCGGGGTGCCGGGCGTGGTGGAGGTCCGTTCGATCCTCGATGTCCGCCGCCAGGGGATCGCCGGGGCGATCCTGCCGGTCGTCCCGCGGGCGGAGGGACCGCTCGACGACGCCACCCGCGCCGCCGCCCGTGAGCGGGCCCGGGAGCATCCGCTCGTCGCCGGCCACCTGCTCTCGGCCGACGGTCGGTCGGCGCTCGTGCTCGTGCGGCTCTCGGAGCAGGCCAACTCCGCCGCCGGCCTCGGGCCCGCGGTCACCGGCATCGAAGCCGCCCTGGAGGCCGCGCGGCGATGGCCGGCCGCGCTCGACCTCGAGTTCACGGGCCTGCCACCCCTGCGGCACGAGGCCTCGCGGGCGCTGCGTCGCGACATGCTGCTGTTCAACTCGCTCGGCCTCGGGCTGGCGTTCGTGCTCTCCGCCACGGCCGCCCGCAGCCTGCGTGCGACGCTCGTGGCCTGTATCCCGCCGTTCGTGGGTGCGGTGTGGGCGATGGGCGTGCTCGGGCTGTGCGGGGCGCCGGTCAACATCCTTACCAGCGTGGTGCCCTCGCTGGCCCTCGTGGTCGGCACGTGCGATTCGATCCATTTCATCGAGGATATGCGCCGCGCGCGGCGCCGCGGCATGGACGCGGTCTCGGCCTCGGCGGGGGCCATGCAGCGGATCGGCGCGGCCTGCGGCCTCACGAGCCTGGTCACCGCGATCGGTTTCGCGTCGCTGGCGGCCGCCCGGATCGAGGCGGTGCGCACGTTCGGGATCGCGGCCGCCGCGGGAGCGGTCGCGAGTTTCCTCGCCGTCACGCTCCTGACGCCGCTGCTCGCCACCACGGCGTTCTGCCGGGGCATGCACCTCGGCCGATCCTGGCGACCGGCGGGCCGGCTCGCGAACCTGCTCGCCTCGTTCTCGCTGCGGCATGCCCGGCCGGTGGTGCTGGTCGGCTGCGCGGCGACGCTCGCGCTGGCCGTCGTCGGCGCCCGGCTCGACGCGGACAACCGGGTGGCCGACGCCCTGCCGCGGGGAGCGGCCTCGTCCCGGGCGCTCGCGAACGTGGACCGCGACTTTGGCGGCGCCTCGGGCGTGGACGTGCTCGTCCGCTGGCCCGTCGGCCTCGACTGGCGGGACGACGCGGTGCTCGACGCCCTCGCCGATGCCCATGCCGCCCTCGAGACCGACGGCCGGCTCGCCCCGCCCCTGTCGCTGGCGACCGTCGTCGCCGGAATGCCTCCCCGGGCCCGTCGCCGGCTCGCTGCGGCCGACTTCCGGGAGATGGTCGATCCGGAGGCCCGGCTGGCCGTGATCCGCGCCCGGGTCTCGGATCTCGGATCTCGGACGCTCGAAGGGGTCTATGCCGGCATCGACGCGCGGCTGGCCGCGCTCGCCGCGGGGAGGCCCGGATGGGAGTTCACGCTCTCGGGGATGTCGGTCGTTTCGGCCCGCAACATCCGCCAACTGGTCCGCGACCTGGGGGCGAGCCTGCTGTTGGAAGTGGCGGTGATCGGCTCGATCCTCGCCCTGGCCTTCCGGTCGCCCCTCGCGGGGATCGTGAGCCTCGTGCCCAACGTCTTTCCCCTCGCGGTGATCGCCGCGCTCGTCGTGCTTTGCGGCCGCGCACTCGACCCGGCGACGGTGATCGTGTTCAACGTCTGTCTCGGCCTGGCGGTGGATGACACGGTCCACGTGCTCTCGGCGGTGTCGCGTCAGCGCCGCGAAGGCCGGCCGATCACCGGCGCCGTGCGCCGGGCGATCGTCGAGACGGGCAATCCGATCGTGCTCGGCGGCCTGGTGCTCGCCGTAGGGTTCGCGGCGGTGACGATCAGCTCCGTGCCGTCACTGGCGGGCTTCGGCCGCCTGGCCTGTGCCGCCGTCGTCGCCGCCACGCTCGCCGAGCTGATGCTGTTGCCGGCGCTCCTCGTCGTCACCGACACGTTCGTGCGCCGGTATCAGGCCGCCTGGCGGGACGGCATCTTCGGGGCGGCGCCCCTGGCGTGGCCGGCCTTCGGCCGCGGCCGGGAGCCCGCCGGCACGGTCGCCTGACGCAGCGACTGGACGGCCCCCGAAGCGGCCACCGAGAGCGTGAGTCCCAGGAACCGTGGCAGATCCGCCGCGAAGGCCGTGATCGCCGCGAGCGGCGCCGGCTCGATCGTGCCGTCGGACCGCATCCGCCATGAGGCCGCCGCGCCCGTGATCATCCGGCTGCCGCCGGCGAGCCGGCGGTTCTCCCGGGCGCCCGCCGCCGTGAGGTAGGCCGCCAGCCGCCCGCCGGCCAGATGCGCGTAGTCGTGGTTCTGGTGGATCGCCGTCGCACAGGCCGTGACGTCCACGACGGGCACGCCGCGGACCCGCGCGTCGTGCACCATCCAGTTGTCCCAATACGCCCTGCCGAGCGTGAAGGCCGGGACGTGCCGCATGTCGTCGCGACGGAACACGAAGTAGTCCTTGCAGACCCGCGCCGCGAGCCGGCCCGATCGCCCGGCCCGGTCGGCGAGGTCGATGCGGGCGGCCGGATCGGCGAAATCGATCCGCTCCTCCACGTCGAGATCGGTGCGCCGGCCGATCACGAGCAGGTGGCCCGCCAGCGTCGCGGCCGCGCGGCGGACCGCGGCGAGCCAGTCGGGCATCAGGATGATGTCGGCGTTCACGTAGGCGATGAGATCTGCCTGCGTGGCGGCCCGTGCCCTGGCGAACAGATCATCGACCCGCGGCGGCCCGTCGATCCCGGCCGCGAGCGGACCGAGCAGCGTCGCCCGCGTGGTTTTCGCGACGTAGGCCAGCCCCTCCTCGTCGCCGCCGAGCAGGATCTCGACGCCGGGACCGAGATGTCGCCAGCTGGCGATCGCATTCCGTTGAATCATCCCGACGTGGCCGCGAAACGCCTTCGGCGCAGCGACGATCGCGATGCTCGAACCGCGTCCCATGGACCCTCTCCCCCACCGCAACTCCCCTCGCGGTGTCGGCGATCCGGGCGGCGTCGCCGCAGAAATTCCTCCACCGGCCGCACGACCGTCACCGGGCCGTGGTCAGGGGCGGGTTTCGTGGACGACCTCGGCGAGCGTCTCGACGGCCGTCACGATCTGCTCCTCGGTGTGCTCGGCCGTGAGGAAGAACCGCACCCGGGCCGCCGACTCGCGGACGGCCGGATAGAGAATCGGACGGGCGTTGATGCCCCGCTCGAGCAGCATCTGCGAGACGCGGATCGCCCGCGTCGAACTGCCGAGGATGATCGGGATCACCGGCGTGTCGCCGCTCTCGCCCGTGTCGAGGTCGCAGTCGTGGGCGAGTTTCAGGAACAGGTCCGACCGCTCGCGCAACCGCGTCACCCGCCACGGCTCGCGCTGGATGACCTTCAGGCCTTCGAGGGCGGCGGCCGCGTTGGGCGGCGAGCACGCGGTCGAGAACACGAACGCCGGCGTCGTGCAGCCGAGGTACCGGATCAGACGCTCACGACCGGCGAGGTATCCGCCGCCCGCCCCGAGGGCCTTGCTGATCGTGCCCATCCACAGATCGCCATCGGCCGGATCGCACCCGAAGAATTCGCAGATCCCGCGGCCGCCCGGGCCCATGGTGCCGAGCGAGTGCGCCTCGTCCACGTACAGCAGCGCGTCGTGCCGCTTCTTCACCTCGATGAACTTCGGCAGATCGGGGTAGTCGCCGTCCATGCTGTACACGCCCTCGATCGCCACGACCACGCGGCGGTACTGCGGCCGCAGGTCGCGGAGGAGGCCGTCGAGTTGCGCATGGTCGTTGTGTCGGAAGGACCGCTTGCCCGCCTTCGAGGCGTTCGCGCCCTGCATGATGCTGTTGTGGGCGAGTTCGTCGTACAGGATCAGGTCGCCCGCGCCGAACAGGTGGTTGAACAACGACGCGTTCGTGCCGTAGCCGCACGGGAACACCACGGCCCGTTCGGTGCCGAGGAAGGCGGCGAGTTCCTCGTCGAGCGCGTCGAGGAGCGTGTTGTTGCCGCCCACCATGCGGCTCGCCGAGGCGCTCGTGCCGAATCGGTCGATGGCCGCCTTGGCGGCACGGGCCACGTCGGGATGCGCGGCGAGGCCCAGGTAGTCGAAACTCGTGAAGCTGATCACGTCCCGGCCGTCGATCCGCGCCACCCGGCGGCTGACCGACTCGTTGGCGAGCAGGAACGGGTTGGCCAGGCCCGCCGCCTCGAGCGTGGCGAGCCGCTCCTCGAGCGCCGCACACTCCGGAAACGGGTCGTCGGCCGGAGCCGGCGACGCGGGCCGGCCCGCGTCGGCGGTGGTCCGGTCGGCGCTGTCGAACATGTGCTCCGCGATGCACTCGACCAGATCGCCGCAGGTGCGGACCCCGGTGAGCCACTCCTCCCGGAACCGCATCTGGTAGCGGCCCTCGATCCGGTTCACCGCATCCAGGAAACCGATGGAGTCGACGTCGGCCTCGACGAGGCTCATGCCGGGCGTGAGTTGGCCCCGGACGCCCCGGGGCCGGACGCGGGAGAGCTCATCCAGCACGAGCCGGGTGATCGCGCTGCGGGAATGGGCCCGCGGGTCGCGGCGTGCCACCGCGGTGGAAGGATCGATCATCGTCGAAGTGTCCACGAAAACTCCCTCCTTCGTGCACGTCTGCTCCCTGGTGGAAGAGCCGCATACTGCGAGTGATCGGGCCCGGGTCCGGCGGGCCGCCGTGAGCCGACACTCTACCAGCCCGACCCGACCACAAACCAGCACCCCCCGCCCACTCGGCGAGCCGGACACGGACGCCGCGGCGACATCCGGCGGCCGCGCGGCGTCGATTGCGAAACACTGCGGCCTGCGCAGGGCATGCCGCGGACGACGATCGCAGCGATCGCGGTCAGCTTGCGAGCAGTTTTCGCAGCACGAACGGCAGGATGCCGCCGGCCTTGAACTGGTCGAGCTCGACGGGCGTGTCGATCCGCACGAGGCAGGTGATCTCCTTCGTGGTGCCATCCGGCCGACGGGCCTTCACGACCACCGTCGAACGCGGCGCGAGCGCGTCGAACGGGATGTCGAACGTCTCCTCGCCGGTGAGGCCGAGCTGCTGCCACGGCTCGGGAAGCACGAGCGGAAGCACGCCCATGCCGACGAGGTTCGAGCGATGGATCCGTTCGAAGCTCGTGGCGAGCACGGCCCGCACGCCGAGCAGCATCGTGCCCTTCGCCGCCCAGTCGCGCGAGCTGCCCGTGCCATACTCGGCGCCGGCGAGCACGACGAGCGGCGTGCCGGCGGCCTTGTACTTCACCGCCGCGTCGTACACCGGCATCACCTCGGAGCCCGGCAGCAGCCGCGTCACGCCCCCTTCGGTGCCCGGCACGAGCAGGTTGCGGATGCGGATGTTGGCGAACGTCCCGCGGGTCATCACCCGGTCGTTGCCGCGCCGGGCGCCGTAGCTGTTGAAGTCGGCCGGAGGAACGCCGTGCTCGATCAGGTAGTGTCCGGCCGGGCTCGCCTTCGCGATGCTGCCGGCGGGCGAGATGTGGTCGGTCGTGACGCTGTCGCCAAGCGCGAGCAACACCCGCGCTCCGAGCACGCTCTCGGGCGGCCTTGGTTCGCGGGTCAACTCGGCGAGGAACGGCGGCTCCTGGATGTAGGTGCTCGTCGCGTCCCAGTCGTAGAGTTCGCCCGTGCTCGTCGGCACGGCGTTCCAGCGCGGGTTCGACTGCCAGACGTTGTCGTAGCGGGCCTGGAACTGGGCCGGCTGCACGGCGGACGCGACGGTCTCACGCACCTCGTCGGCCGTCGGCCAGATGTCCCTCAGAAACACCTCTTTCCCGTCGTGCCCCTGCCCGATCGGCTCGCGGGCCAGATCGATGTCGGTCGTGCCCGCCAGCGCATAGGCGACGACGAGCGGCGGACTCGCCAGCCAGTTGGCCTTCACGAGCGGATTCACGCGACCTTCGAAGTTGCGATTGCCCGAGAGCACCGCCGCGGCCACCAGGTCGCCTTGGGCGACGGCCTTCGCCACCGGCTCCGGCAGGGGGCCCGAATTGCCGATGCAGGTCGTGCAGCCGTAGCCCACGGTCTCGAACCCGAGCGCGTCGAGGTCCCTGTCGAGTCCCGACTTCTCCAGGTAGTCGGTGACCACGCGGGAACCGGGGGCGAGGCTCGTCTTCACCCAGGGCTTCGTCCTCAGCCCCCTGGCCACCGCCTTCCTGGCCACGAGCCCAGCCGCCACCATCACGCTGGGGTTGCTGGTGTTGGTGCAACTGGTGATCGCGGCGATCACGACGGCGCCATGATGGATCGTGGCCGAGTGGCCGTCGTCCTGCACCGTGCCGGTGCGGGCGAGCGCCGGCCCTTCGAGCGCGAACCCCCGCTTGGCGGTCGGCGCCGTGAGTGACTCGGCGAACGTCCTCTTCACCTCGTCGAGTGGCACCCGATCCTGCGGCCGCTTGGGGCCGGCGAGGCTCGGCACGACGGTGCCGAGGTCGAGCGACAGCCGCTTCGTGAACTCCGGGATGGGGGCGGCATCGGTGCGGAACAGGCCCTGCTCCTTCGTGTAGCGCTCGACGAGATCGACGTGCGCCGGGGCGCGGCCGGTGAGTCGGAGGTAGGTGAGCGTCTCCTGATCGACCGGGAAGAAGCCCATCGTGGCGCCGTACTCGGGGGCCATGTTGGCGATCGTGGCCCGGTCGGCCAGCGACATGCCCGACAGGCCGGCGCCGAAAAACTCGACGAATTTTCCGACCACGCCCTCCTTGCGCAGGATCTCGGTGACGGTGAGCACGAGGTCGGTGGCCGTGGCGCCCGCAGGGAGCCTGCCCGTGAGTTCGAAGCCCACGACCTCCGGCAGCAAGAGCGACAGCGCCTGCCCGAGCATCACCGCCTCGGCCTCGATGCCCCCCACGCCCCAGCCGACGACGCCGAGGCCGTTGATCATGGTGGTGTGGCTGTCGGTGCCGACGAGCGTGTCGGGCACGGCGACCTTCGGCCCGCCCGGCCCCGCCGCGGGATCGTCGCGGAGAAACACGCAGCCGGCGAGATACTCCAGGTTCACCTGATGCACGATGCCGATCGCCGGCGGCACGACGCGGAAGTTGCGGAACGCCTGCTGGCCCCAGCGGAGAAACGCGTAGCGTTCGGCGTTTCGGGAAAACTCGACCTCGACGTTCTTCTCCAGGCTGTCGGCCGCGCCGAAAAAGTCCACCTGCACCGAATGGTCGATCACCAGGTCGACCGGCACGAGCGGGTTGATCTTCTTCGGATCGCCGCCGAGCCGCCGCATCGCCGCCCGCATGGCGGCCAGGTCCACCACGCAGGGCACGCCGGTGAAGTCCTGGAGCACGACACGGGCCGGCTTGAACGGGATCTCGGTCTCGGCGGGCTTGGCGGCATCCCACGTGGCCAGCGCCGTGACGTCGGCCTGCGTGACTTCGTAGTCGTCGCACGTCCGCAGCAGCGCCTCGAGCACCATCCGGATCGAGTACGGCAGCCGGGAGGTGTTGGTCACCCCGGCGTCGTCGAGGGCCCGCAAGCGGTAGAGCGTGGCGGGGCCGGAGCCCGTCTGAAACGTCGCGCGGGCGGAGAACGGATCGACGGGGGACGCGGCCATGGCGACAATGCCCTTTCTCTGGTCTCGAAGATGTGGTGGCGTAGCCTACCGAAATCACCTTCGGCCGGAAGAATCCCCGCCGGAACAGGCGGCACCAGCGGCAGGGTTTACGCCCGAGTGTCCGGTGCCATGGCCCGCGGAAAATGCCCGATCGGCCGCGAAATAAAGCAGATTCCGGCGGGGGGCGGAAATTCGTATGCAGTGGATTCGACACGGCGGAAACCGTCGTGTATTGTTAGGTTGTCGGGCAGTGAAGCCGGACACCAACCGAACACATACGATTCTCTTCAGCGGCTGTTCCCCCCCCCCAAAGA
>Ga0214917_10000511_pt1 | contig 51226 bp, 53 predicted proteins | sample LL_1208_BB_MetaG_FD_177983 | JGI IMG/M metagenome (GOLD analysis project Ga0214917, IMG submission 177983) | Freshwater microbial communities from Lake Lanier, Atlanta, Georgia, United States - LL_1208_BB | ecosystem: Environmental > Aquatic > Freshwater > Lake | place: USA: Georgia | collected... | reverse complement strand
ACACCTCCTTATGCGCCACAGGTCACACCTCCTTATGCGCCAGTGACACCTCCTTATGCGCCTGGATCAAGTGATAGTAGTATAGGTTATGCACCACCGATAACACCTCCATACGCGCCAGGAACACCTGTTTCATCTGATAGTAGTATCCCTTTTGCGCCAGGATCACCTGTTCCGTCTATAAATAGCAGTGGAAGTGTTGGATTTAATCTAAATACCCCACCGCCACTAAATCAGGCTACAGTTCCATTAAATATTAATATTGAAGACGCAGAAGTATTGAAAAAAGTGATTGAAGACAAAAAGAAAGAAGAAGAAAAATTTGAGCCAATTGTCTTTGAAAAACCAAAAGTAGAAAAGTCTATTTTAGAAATAGAAGATGAAAAACCAGAAAGTAGTAAAGAAGAAAGCGAGTCATCGTCATCATCCACGTTGTCTTCATCATCAAACGATAATTCTAGTGAAAAAAAAATAATAAAATTGGGTTGAAAAGAGATTATAAACAGATTATAAACAGATTATAAAATAAATAATATAAAAATTGAATTAAAAATATAACGTTATTATATTAGTAGCATAATATAATGACGACACCACAAAGCAATTCCAGTAGTTTAATCTCATCCATATACAAGTCTCGTAAGACATTACTTGAGCTGATGAAAAAACAAAATTATAATATAGATGATTATGAAAATTTTAGTATCAATGAAGTCAATTCCATGTTTCAAAACAAACAATTGGATCTTTTGTTGGAAAAAAAACCAGATGAAAACGCACCGAAAACAGAGCGCAGAAAAAAGATTTATATCAGTTATTATTTAACAAAGACATTAAGACAACAAAACATTCAAGAAATGATTGATGACTTGTTCAATTTAGAAGAAATATTGACCAAAGAGGATACATTGATGATTATTGTTAAGGAAGATATGAATGAAACCATGACAAATTTATTGAAGCATATTTGGGAACAAGATGGTATATTGATTATTATTCAAAATATCAAAAGATTACAGTTCAATATACTTGAGCATGTATTGGTCCCAGAACATCGTGTATTGAATAATGAAGAGGTTGACCAAATCAAATTAAAATACAATATTAAAGACGACAGTCAATTTCCCGATATTTCCCGTTTTGATCCTGTAGCCCAAATTATAGGTATTCGTCCTGGACAAGTATGTGAAATTATTAGACCAAGTAAAACCGCTATTAATAGTTATTATTATCGTATTTGTGTTTAAAGGTCTAAAGAAATATGAATTCTTGGTTTTAGGATATAGAACCAAGTATTTTTTTCGTCATAATATATAATGACTACTCCTGTATCTGATTATTCAACAAAAATAGATTCAATATCAAGTGAATTTTCCAGTATTTTGGATAATTTTACAAATTCATTTATTGATTATTATAAAAATCTAGATTCAACTACATCACAAAATAATTATGATGTATCAAAAAATAGTCTTACTAATGAAATTACAAAAATATATCAATTAAAGGCAAGCATTATGAATAATTTGAACGGTGTAAATAAAAGTATCAATGATTTAGAGCAAAAATTAGGTATTGGTGAAGATAAATTAAAAGAATTATCGGATGATTACCAGGAGCAAACTGGTGATAGTTCTAAAATATTGGTGAATGATGCCAAAGAAAAATACAAAATACAATATGTGGCAAATATAACCATGTTTTTAGGTATTGCTGGGATGGTTGGGTTGTTTTATTCTTTTATGAAAAATGGTTCAACTGCGCAACCTATGTCATTACGACGATAAAATATTTTTATTATATATTTTATATATTCAATAAAAATATAATTTACTATTTACTATATATATATGACATACGGAAATTTCTATTTTGGTAAAGACGGATTTTTATATAAAAAAAATGGTGCTATTGGAGCTCGTCGTAATTTTGCGGTGGGTTTAATTTGTAATCAACCTACAGATATTAACAATAAATATGTTTCCGGATCAGGTGTAAATGGTGCGGTTTCATCCAACAATTATGCGATCCGACGAAAAATGATTCGTAATGCATCCAATTGTGTCAATAATAATTGTAGTATCAATTACTATTTTTTGGGAGTTCCGATTAAATAAATTTGTATTTTATCTTGAATGATAAATATACACAGTAAATTATATTATTTACTATATATATACAATATGGCAAAACAATCTGGAATATTAACTTTAGAAAATTTACAATTAGAATATGATAATACCATGATTTTATATATACAAGCACAAGAAAATTACAATTCAGCACTGAACAATATTGACAAGAAAAAATTCGTAACACTTTCAGGAAAAACCTACTGGGGAACAGGTGCGATCCAACAAAAGACTGGCTCTTCTATAATCGAATGTAGTGCACTATGCAGTAATGATGCCAAGTGTAAAGGTGCAACGTTTGATTCCAAAGACAATACATGCTGGACACGGAGCGGGAGCAGTAGTTTAACAACTGGTTCATCAACACAAACCGCCATTATAAGTGAGGTCACCAACGCAGCGTTGAATTTACAAAATTTAAACGATAAATTATTATCATACATTGACCAAATGAAAAATTATAAATTTGAAAATGGTAACACTACTTCTCCTGAACAAACAGAACTTGACACTGATGTGAATGATGAAAACAATAATTTGAAAGCTCAATACAATATACTTTTAGAAGACCGTAAAAAAATCAAAGAAATTTTAGACGAATTTTCAAGAATTAATATGGATAATCAAAATATGGAATTATACAATACTCAAAATCGTATTTTTTACATGATGTGGTGTTATTTGGCACTTATATTTATAATCATTTTCGTAAAAATGACAATTTATCCTGATATGGTTGTCAGTTGGGGTAGGTTTGTCCTTTATACAATGATTGGAGCTATATTATTGTTGTTGGTACACTTTTTAAAGTCGGTTTCCGTATTTTTCATCTTTTTATTAATCATTTTTTCATTTGGAATTGTAATGATATTATTACGTTGAATAAAGATAAAATAAAGATAAAATAAAGATAAAATATAAATGATGATATAATTTTATATTTTATTGTATATTATTGTATTTTATTATATATTATTATATTAGTAAAATTAAATATGGAAAAAATAAACAATCATTTCAATTTAGAAAATAATTTATCCGCAACATTGAAACAAGGAATACTGTTTAAAAAATATCAACATAAGATTGTGACAAATCCACAAACAGAAAAAATAGCATTTGATTTAGAAAAAAGCGATACATCAGAGGTTCCTGGTTTTCATACATTAAATGACGAACCTTCAAATATTGTCGAGGGTTTTGCTACAGCAATACAAACACCTGCTGCTCAAATGGTTCAATTGGGAGTTTTACAAGCTGAATATAATAAGTTAATAGAGAAATTTAATACTGAAAAACAAAAATTAGTTACTAGTGCAAACAGTTATATTGATGGAATTTCAAGTAGTAAAAATCCTTATTTAAATAAAAATGTGACTACAAAAAGGGACGGTAAAACCTATTATATTACCGGGGAAGGTGTAGCTAAATTATATCCTTCCGTCGAAATATATAATCAAGTTATTGGTAAAAATAATTGCCCAACAACTACGCAACAAATAGATTCATTACCAGCATACGTAAATACCACAAATGGATCTCCAATGATAGTCGGACAACAATGTGGCAATGAAGGAAAAAACGTGGTTGTGAATAATATAATAGACAACACGGAATCAACTTATGTCGGTTGCTATAATGATGTATTATCATCACCAGCAATGACAAAAATGATTAATGGCGCACAAATATATAACTTTAATAGTTGTAAACAAGCGGCGATTGATACTGGTAACATTTACTTTGGATTACAAAATCTGAATCCAACAACGAATAAATCATCTTGTTATGTAAGTAACGATTTTGCGAAATCTACCAAATATCAAAAATCAACCACCGCTTGTAAAAGTGATAATGATGGATATATTTATGGCGCAAAATCAGTAAATGCTATCTATAAAACACCAGATACAACATACGTTGGAGTATTCAAAGAAAAACCTGTTAGAAGTATGAGTCGTATAAACAATGGAAGTCAAACATTTACATATGAAACATGTAAAAAAGAAGCTGTGAATAGAAATAAAAAATATTTTGGATTACAAAATTTCAATACCGAAACACAACTATCTGCGTGTTGTGTAGGCGATGATTACAACAATATTTCTAAATATGGTGAGTCAACAGAATCATACACCGGAAAAAGCGATAGTAAAACATATGGTGCCGCATGGTCTAATGCTGTTTATCAAATTGACACTAAAAAAAGCGATTATATCGGTTGTTACAATGATAACGAAGCATCCCCATCAATGACAAATGTCGGTAATAATGCTACAAATTATTCTTTTCAAACATGTCAGAAAGAAGCAATCACTAGTGGAAAACAATATTTCGCACTACAGGGTGGTAAAAAGGGGTCATCCAAATGTTTCGTAAGTGATGATTTACAAACCGCGCAAAAATATGGTATTTACAAACCTTGTATAGAATCTGCGAGTGATAAAAACACATATGGAATGAGTGGTAATAACGCTCTTTATAAAATGAATGACTCCGGAAATCCATCGTTTATAGGTAAAATCGGATACGTAGACGGAAACGACAAATTATTAGAATATCCTAGTAATATGATTGAACCTGGAATAAATTATAGTAAATACGTTGGTTATGACAGTATGGTTTCAAGCATGAAAACAATGACCAATACTACCTATAATGATTGTGTAACCGCTTGTAATTCAAGTAACAACTATTACGGATTTGTATTTGATAATAGCACAAAAACTGGGTTTTTAAAAGGTAAAGATATTTTAAATCCATCTGCGAAAGTACCAAATCCAAATAGAGATGTATATGTTCGTGATGTAAAAACGAAAAATGCGAATATGAGTTGTAACAGAAGCAGTGTTACCATTAATAGTAATATATGGAAAAAATATTCTAAAGGAACTATGATGACACCTAATACCACTTGTAGTCTTACAGGAACTCTTTCCTCACAAAATACAAAAATCGCTGCTTTACAAAATCAAATAGGGCAAGTCGGTGGTAAAATAATATCTATATTAAACAACTTAAAGAAACAAACAAATGATGTGAAAAGTAAAATTGGTATAAATAGTTCAAAAATAGACGCAGATTTAGTAATGTATAATCAGACGATAAATGATATCATAAATTATAAAAAGGGAGAGGATAATATGAATAATATAACGAAAGATACGAATCTTCTTGTATTATATCAAAATTATAATTACATGTTTTGGAGTATTTTAGCAATATCAACAATGATTATATCTATGAAAATGATGGGTAAATAAAATCAACATTAAAATAATATGAACTATCAAATATTTATTATAATTATAATCTAATTATAATAATTATAATCTAATTATAGTCTATATATTCATAATGGGAGCAGGTTTTTCTTCAGATACACCAGCAACGACTACAAGTAGTATAGATAGAAATAAACAAACACTCGCTGATATACAGACATTACAAAACAATGAACAAGATTTATTTATTCAATTGGAAAAAAATATCGCAAATAAGACATTAACTACTGATTTACAAAAAAAATTAACAGGTCAAATAGGTAAACTTACGGAAATGCGTGTTAATTTATATAGTTTTTTAAACAATAATTCACAAAATACGGTTAATCATTTGAATTCTACCAATACCTTATACGGACAACAAGGTCAAACTGTAGTTATTGTTGAAAATGAATTGAATGAAACAAAACGACGATTACAGGAATTGAATGATATTAAATCAAATAATTTAAGAATGGTTGAAATTAATAAATATTACGGTGATAAATATCAAGATCAAACATATTTTATGATGACCGTCGTAGTTATTTGTATTGTTTTGATTATTCTCAAATTTTTAAACAATCGTAATATTCTTTCAGAAGGAATTTACACTGTTTTATTAATCATTACTTTGAGTATTGCTTTTATTATTTTATTTTGGAAATTAGTATATTTATATGCTCACGATAATTTTGATTATTCTAAATATAGATGGAGTTTTAACACATCTAACGCGCCTACGGTAGATACCAGTAATCCTGATGGTGAAAACCCATGGAAATTACCTGAAATTCCCGAACCAAGTCTTTGTACAAATGTTGGAAATTACTGTGGAACTGGAACAACGTATGATTCAACACAAAACATGTGTGTTCCATTAAACAGCGGAACTACTGAAATACCTGGTTATACATATGAACAATTGATGGGTCAACTTTAATAATAAATAAAATAAATAACATCATTTATACACCATAAGCATAAAATTATAAGTTATAATTTTATGAAAAATACGAAAATATACGTAAAATATATGTAAAATATATGTAAAATATAAAAAAATAAATAAAAACATAGTATAGGAGAATGACAACGAATACACCACCAGATATAACTGATCAATTAAATAAAACACTCGCACAAATTAATACTTATATAGAAAATTCCGCAGAAGAACTGCGTTGCGGTCCAGATTGTCAGGCATTAGAAGCAACAAAAACACTTAAGGAAAAATATGAAGCAGCAAAAGCAAATGTAGCAAGCGCACCAGGTGAATTACAAATTGCTGAAAAAAATTATTATACCTACATCATGGGAACATCTGGTTATAACGACTATATTACCAATAAATTAACCGATCAGGCAAATACTGTTAAAAAAAATATTCAAACTGTCACAAATACTTTAATAAATGAAATGAAAAATTTAAATGATACTTACAAAACCAGTTATTCTAGTTATACATATTTAAGCAAACTTGACAAAAAATACAATGACGAAATAGACGAATTAGAAGAAAACATAGAAAAAGCATCCATCACTACAGGTGACGTGACTACAAATGATCGTAAAACATATTATGAAAAACAAAATTATGACGCATTACTTGAATATTATAAAATCTCTCTATGGCTCTTTTATATATTATTCATTGTATTTACAATCATGCTTTTTGTAATGAATCGGGGAATGAGTATAGTAAAAAAATTATTATTCGTTGTTTTTTTCTTATTTTTCCCTATTTTTAGTACCAGTATTGCTTTATGGATGATTCGTATATTTTATAATTTTACTGAACTATTTCCATCCAACGTATATACAAAAATATAACTGATCCAAATAACCCCCAACCCAAATAAAAAATATCTTTATATTTGTCATCACAACATAAAGATATAATTTAGAACCTTACACCCCAGTCATCTCATCCTCTTCCACTTCAGGTCTGATGATCGCTACACCTTGCCATCCGTCTTTTCCTTTCTTTGGATGACCGAATTTCTTGTTCATGTAATCAAACAATTCAATACCCTTAGGGATCTTCTTGGAGTTGTAAAATTCGCAATACCATTTCTTGAATGTCTCGCTAAGTTCCTCGCGTTTTACAACACCACCATCAACCACCTCAATCATTTGTGATACAAAGGCAGCAATATGGTCCTCGCGTTGTCTATAGTTATTGGAGTACATCATCACCATTGGGCAATCTTCCACCTTACCTTGTGTCTCAAACGCGCGCTTTACAAGCATGCTCAAGAATGTCTCCGCAAACAATGGTAATTTGTCCTCTAATGTCTTATCCTTTGGAAATACATATGGTGAATCCTCGCTTGGTGTAATATTCTCACTTGGGTCAGCGAATTTTGACATGTGTTTAATAACACGAATGCGTCTCCATGTTCCATCATCATTACTATTAATCACTGGTAGAATATTGGTGCATACACACAAGTCAAATTGCGGAATAAAGGATTCACTTTCCTTGTATAATTGACGACCTACAATCGGATCACCACCAGTCAACTCTTTCATGACACCCTCATTCAATTGGATTTCCTTGGTAGGCTCTTGCATACAAGCATATCTAACACCTTTTAAATTCATTACCTCCGAGGATGTTCCACCAATCGCATTTCGGCGTTCAGTAATGAGTGCTAATGGCAATGTTCCATAATAATCACCCAATGTTAACGACATTAGTTTCGTAATTTTAGATTTTCCGTTACTACCATTCCCCAAATAGATGTTGAATGTTTGGTTAATATTCTCCCCAAATAATGATCCCGATAAATGGTCCCACATATATTTGTTCAACTCCTTTTCTGGGTAAATCTTTTCTAATAAATCAAGAATTTGCGGGGCATATTCACTATGATATTCTGGGTTGAATTCATGATATTCAATATTTGTACATTTGGTAATGTAATCATTTGGATGTCCATTTCTAAACACACAATTTTTCAAATCAATAACACCATTGCGGCAGCATAATAAATACTTGTTCTTATCAACTCGTTTATCAAATTCCTCATCGTATAAGACCTCCATTGCCTCACGCATAATATTGTTTTTCTCAGTTCCCATTCTCAACTTTGGAATAATTATATTGAGTTGTTTCACCAACGCAAGCATCTTTTCGTATTTGGGATCATCAGAAGGCGTATTTTCTATATCACTCATTGTTTTATCCCTTCGGGCAACGTATACGTTATACATATCAGTTGAAATAATATTTCGGATTGTGGTTCCTTTATCTTGAACCCAGCAATGATTACGAAATACATACCAAGTTTTGTCTTTAATTGAACTACACACATACGTATCTCCGCATAATTTTTTCAAAACTGTCGCAAAATCATAATCGGTTGGTTGAACAATCGTTTCACTTACACAATACTCCACAGAGTTTTTTCTTATTGCCCAATATTCATCAGGAGAGTCTTGTTTTGACCAATACATGATTGACGCACCAGTTACACCGTCTGTTCTTACCTTGAAATATTTGTTCCAGTCTTGAAACAATTTTGGAATCGTCGAATAATCAAAATCGCTAGCTTTACTTCGCAATTTTACCCAGGTATAAAACAAACGCTGGTCTGTCTGTTTTAACGCAAAAGCAACCATACGGTTTAATTCGTGTGATCCAGGTTGATAATATTTTTCAGGAAGAGTCATTGTATAATCATGGAGTTCTTTTATATTTTGTTCGGTTGAAATTAATTTTGAATGAATACTTTGAATGACACGATCCAAGATATCTTGATTATGAATGTCCTCTAATGGCGTATTCGAAAAGTCTTGGTCTTCATTATTAATCAATGGAATAATTCTGGTATTACTTTGTACACGACGCACAGTTACCGGTTTTCTTTTGTTACGTTCGCGTTCCTCTATTTTTTCTTTCATTTTTGGATTGATTTCAAAACAAGGATGATTCGGATATTGTGCTGATAATTTATACAAGTCTTTTGCCAAATCTATTTCGGTTAACGGTTTCTCCGTCACCTGAAATTCCGAATCATTTTCATCAAAATTTACCTCATAATAATGAGTTAACGCATACGTCTCGTTTCCAGGTTTACATGAACCATACATTTGCCAATTCGCACTACCTTTAGCAACACCTGCGTCTATAATTGCCTCGCAATCATTAATGACTGGTAAAGTTTCCATAGTTATCGTCTCGGGAAGAATTTCTAACGCTTTTTCGCGTAACATCACTTGCATGACTTTACTCATTTGAATACCAATAATGATATGAATTCCATCTTTTGTTAATGAACCGTCAGTCAAACGATTTACATGAGGTTTTTCCATGACATAGATTGGAAACTTTTTACCATTTACAAAAACAAAGAATTCTTTTAAGGGCTCCAAATAACACAAATTAATAATCTCGGAAATATTATCGGCATCGTGTTGTCGGACTTCCACATCATAACTATATCTAAAATCTAAATCTATACAAATGGGTCCTCCGAGTTCTAACTGTTTTTCGGTGAGATGGTCTTGCTTTTTTCTTACAAAGACCTCTTCATAATATAGTCGATAAAACAATTCATATTCATCTTTTGGTATATGATATGACCCACCGTATATACCCTTACCAGGCATTCGTGTATGTGTGATTGTTATTTTTTCGGACAGATTCTCATCTTTTCTTGTATTTAGTTTACGTGCTGTTAAGAATTCATTTAAATCTTGATGTCCAGACTTTGTTCCCATTTATATTTGATTTATATACTACTTATATATATATTTCTATTTCAATTTTTTAATTATATAATTTTTAAAATAGCTTTATAAATAAAAAAAATAAAAATTATTTGTGTATCTATTATGCTGTAATTTATTTATATTGAATTAAAATACATATATTTTCTTAATTATTTGCCGTGATTTATGTAAAATAAAGTATTATATATTATAAATTATGAACCAAGATGATACGACCACAAATGCGAATACTGAAAAAAAACTTAAAAAATGTTGTATTTGTGGACCCGTGAAAAATTGTGGACCCTATTTAGACAGAATATTTTCCAATATTGAAAAAATCGGAGAATTATTTGAAGATTATGTAATCATAATGTATTACGATAAATCAAATGATAATACATTAGAAAAAATTGTTGATTATGGAAAAAAAACCAGCAAACTGATGTATCATGTGAATAATCAAAAAGTGTCACCCTTCCGAACACACCGAATCGCAAAAGCCCGTAATTTTTGTATTAACAAAATACGTCGGCATTATAGTGATTTTGATTTTTTCATCATGATGGATTGCGACGAGGTCAATTGTAAAACCGTGTATCCTGAAGTTTTAGGAAAATATTTACACCGGGACGACTGGGACTGCTTGTCATTTCAAACGTCGCCGAAATACTATGATATTTGGGCATTATCCATTAAACCATACAATTTCAGCTATAATCATTTTGAAAACAATGTGGCATTTTATGATATTATTCAAGAACATATCACAAAACTATTGAATCGTCTGAAATCCGGTGAATTGTTGCCGTGTATTTCAGCATTTAACGGATTCGCCATTTACAGAATCGGGCGATTTCGTAATTGTTACTACGATGGCAGGCTTCGGTTTGATCTTTTACCAAAACATAAATTAGTAGAACACCAAAAAGCGGCAAATTCACTCATGGTATTTAAAGATTATGGAAATGTCAATGGTTTGTTCGAAGACTGTGAACATCGGGCATTTCATTTAATGGGAATTAATAAAAATAACGCGAAAATCCGCATTTCACCAGAGATTCTTTTTCGGTGATTATAATATTCAATTAAAAATTTGTATTTGTCTATTTTGTAAAAACCATTTTATTTGATATTAGAAATAGATAACTAGTATCATTGTTACAGCTAGATTTTGGATTGGGGGAATGAAATGTACAAGATTTTAATATTCCTCTACTATTTACAAAATAACATATTTATAATATATTTATCGTTAAAATATATATATTATATATGGTTAAAATAAAAAAAAATACGTTAATAAAAATTTTTTATGATAGAATTGGAGATAAACGATATTTAGCATTTGATTTATTTATTTATTCCGTGTCAAGTATTTTAAAAAAAAATTATCAAAATGTTGATTTTATTAGTAACTTTAGTGAGTTACATTCAAACGAAAATATATTACTTGTAATGTATTTAAATGATTTGGGAAAGTATGTAAAAAAAAATGGATTTAATATTAGCCCAAATGTAAGAATAATTTTTATTCATGCTGATTTTTTATATAATCATTCAAGGGACGACCAAAATGAAATTATAAATTTTGCAAATAAAATAAATTCTAATAAATGTTTAATTTGGGAATATAGTTCACAAAATATTTTTTATTATAATAAATATTACCAAAATATTAAATATCATTTCTTACCTCTACTATATAATAAATATATCGAAGATTTATACACTTCAAAATTAGAGAGAGGAAAAATTCCGTGGGAAGAAAAAGATTTTGATATTGTTTTTATGGGAGACTATTCAGAGAGAAGAAGACCATATTATGAAGAAATAAAAAAAAAATACAAAACTTGTATTATTACAAATAATAATGATTATTCTGAAATTTTTAATTTAATTGAACGTAGTAAAATATTTGTAAATTTGTTTTCAAAAGAAACTAATAAAGCTTTTGATTATTTTAGATTAGCTTTATTATATTCAAATAAAGTATTTGTTATTACAGAGACTCCTAAAGTAGATTTTAAAATAGAAAAAAATTTATTAGAACTAAAAGATGTAATAATTACTTGTGAAACCAATAATTATTTAGATAAAATAGAGAAATATATAAATTTACCAAGCGAAGAGATAAATACTATAACATCAAGTGTTTATGAAAAATTTAAAAAGTACACATTAGAACAATCTATTTTTAATTTTTTTGAAATATAAGATAATTATTATATATATATTAATATTATGGAGCATTATGATATTAATAATGGTAGTGGAATTTTTATACAAATAGGAGCAGGAGCTGGAGACCTCGATAAAAGGGCTAATTGTAGGGACGGTTTTACAGAGTTTATAAAAAAACTTCCTAGAAACAGGATACAAAAAATTATATTAGTTGAACCTAATCCACTAAATATTCCTTTATTACGCGAGTGTTGGAAAGATTACCCAGAAGCTATTATTTATGAAATTGGTATTGTTCCAAGAAGTTTTGAAAATAATATAATGGAATTGTATTATTTTCCGAGTGATGAACCTCATTATCAAGTCGCATCTATAAATAAAACTCACGTCCAAAAACATTATGGTAATGACTGTGAATTAAAAAAATTTGATATTAAAATAAAATATTTAGAAGAATTTATTAACGAAATATCTTGTGAAGAAATAGAATTACTCGCGTTAGATATAGTAGGAATTGATGCTGAAGTAATTTTAGATTTAAATTTTCGCAATATAAATTTGAAATATTTGTCATTTGAATATATTCACTTAGGTGCAAATGAAAAAAATGTATTAATGCATTTAACAAATAATAATTTTTATTTTTTAGGAAAAGGATTAGATTATAATGGATTTGATTATTTATATGTAAAATTAAAATATGCTTTTAATATTATAACCAATAGACAACTTATAAAACAACAAATGTTAATAAATAATAAATTGAGAAATGAAAAATTGAGAAATGATAAATTAAAAAATGATAAATTAAAAAAAAATCATCTAAAAACTTTTTCTAATTTATATTTTAATTGATTTTTTATATTATATTTATATACATAAATTATGAAATTTAGATTTAAAAATGAAAATGTAAATAATTTGATTAATAAACGCAATGATAATATAAAAAAATATAATGATATTATTAAAAAACATAATGAAGAAGTGAAAGAAAGAAAAAAAAGAGATTTATATTTTCATAAAAATTTATATCCTATAAATTTTTCTATACCCAAATCAAAAATTATTGATATAAATGAAATAAAAAAAACAAAACTTTTATCATCATTAATTCCGGGTATTCAAAGTACATATATTTATAATAATGAAAGTGATTATTATGACGAGTATAAAAAGTCATTTTTCGCAACAACAATTAAAAAAGCTGGATGGGATTGTTTACGTCATTATGAAATAATGGCAAATGCGTGTATTCCTTATTTTCAAAATATTGAAAACTGTCCTATAAATACAATGGCATTATTACCTAAAAATCTAATTATTGAAGGGAATAATTTATACGAAAAATATAAAATCAAAAACATTAATGAATTATCAAATGATGAAATTGATGAATGCAATACTTTAATACAAAAGTTTCTGAATTATACAAGAGATAATTTAACAACGTGTAAAGTTGCCGAATATATTTTAGATAAATCAAATAATAAAACTGTTAATAAAATTTTATTTTTATCTGGAGATAATAACCCGGATTATTTAAGATGTCTAACTTTACACGGTTTTAAAACAATATTTGGAGAATTATGTCATGATTATCCTTGTATAACACATTTATATAAAATAAGTAATTATGACTATTCAAAGTTATATGGAAAGGGTATAACATATACAAATTTATTGGATAAGAAGTTACATAATGATGACTTCGATAAAACCATTACACAAGACATAATAAATAAAAAATACGATTTAATAATATACGGTTCTTATCATAGAGGTACACCATTTTTAGATTTAGTATCAAACTATTATCACCCAAGTAAAGTTATATTTTTGTGTGGACAGGATATTGGTGGTTGTTGTCACAATAGTCACATTGAACTATTAGATAAAGGATTTACTGTATTTGTTAGAGAATTATAAAATAATATTATTTATTTTATACTTTATAATTATTTTAATTTTAAAAAGATAAATATATGAATATATATTAATGTTTAGCTTGAATAATTTTAGGAAAAAACAGACAAATAACTTGAAAAATATAAATATAAAAAATGAAAAAATTAAAGAGCATAATGAAAAAATTAAAGAGCACAATAAAAGAATAAAGAAATACAATGAATACAAAAATAAATATTCACCTTTATTATTTAATAAATTATCACAGATTCAAAATAGTCTTAAGTTAGAGTTTGGAACTTTTATGGATGAATATCCAGAACAAATGATGGCAATAAGGTATCTTACTGGAAATGAAAAGGTTTTAGAAATAGGTGGAAATATTGGGAGAAATAGTTTAGTAATAGCTTCAATATTAAATAATCACAACAATAATAATTTTGTTACTCTAGAAAGTGACCCGGAAGTTGCAAGACAACTTTTACAAAATAAAAACACAAATAATTTGAACTTTTTTGTTGAAAATTCTGCTTTATCAAAAAGAAATTTAATTCAAAAATCGTGGGAAACAATTGTTTCTGATGTATTATTGGATGGATATAAAAAAGTTAATATAATTAATTTTGAACAATTAGAAGAAAAGTATAATATTAACTTCGATACATTGATTTTAGACTGTGAAGGTGCCTTTTATTATATTTTACAAGATATGCCTGAAATATTAAATAATATTAAATTAATAATTATGGAAAATGACTACTTGGACGAGTCACATAAAAAATATATTGATCATGTTTTAAGAGAGAAAGGATTTATAATAGACTATATAGAAGGTGATGGATGGGGACATTTCGCAAATAATTTTTATGAAGTTTGGAAAAAATAAATTTATGACAATATTACTTTAATATCATTCGCTATGTCATTTATATCTCTATTTAATTTATTGTTATTAAATATAGGTTTATTCACTATTTGCAAATATTTGTTTTCATCTGAGATAATAGAAACTATATCACTAATGACTTTATTTATAACTATTTCACTCAAATTTGGTATATTTATAAATCGTTCTTTATTGAAATAGTCATAAATATTATTTGACCCCCAATATATAGGTATTGTTCTTGCTAAAAATCCATTAACTATTTTTTCAGTAATATATGTTTCTTGTTTCGTATTTTCTAAACAAATAACAAATTTATATTGTGAATAAAAATTTAAAATCTCGTCTGAGTTATAAGCACCAGGAATTTTTGGAGTATTATTTCTGAAATTTCCTGCATAATCAATTTTAACTATTTTTTGTAACTTATCCAAAAAATAATTTCTCTTTGGACAATTTGAATTCGATATAACAGCACAAATATTTTTTTTTGGTACTAAAATTCTACGTGATGGATTCTGTAAAAGATTAAAATAATTATTTGAATAAATATAACAAATAAAAAGAGGAGTATTTACTGTTTTGATTGATTTGTTTGTAAATTTACCGGTTAAAATAACATCATATTCTGGAATTTTGGATAACCTATGTCTATTATTTTTAAAAGTATCATAAACTATTCTTTCTTGTGATTCTCCATTAAAAAATATTGTATACTTCCATTTTTTATCATTAACATATGTTTTATCTGAAAAAACGCTTTCAAATAATATATCGCTTTCATTAAAGTTGCCAATAGTAATTTCTTCATTGAACACAGATTCAAATATTTTTTGAAAAAAGTAAAATTTGTTAGGATCTGTGTTTTCTATAAATCCGTCCCAGAAACCATTCACAAAAATTTTCATTATAATTTACGTCAATATTTATTAAAATAATTTTATATTTAATTAAATATTAAATTTATTTGTATGATATATTAATAAATGATACCTAAAAATATTTTTCAGTCTTGGTATACCACAAGTCTTCATCCACAAGTTCAAAACTACATAGATGAAATGAAAACACACAACCCAGAATATAATCATAAAATATATACTGATAGTGAAATGGATGAATTTGTAAACGAAAATTTTCAAGGTATAATTGCGGATTGTTATAATAAATTAAATATAATTGTTGCAAAAGTAGACTTTTGGAGATATTTAATTTTATACAAGTATGGGGGTGTATATTTGGATATGGATTCTTATATTAATAAACCATTAAGGGAATTAATAAAAGATGATGATGAAGCAATAATAACAGCTGAAAATAATCAAAATTTATTTGTACAGTGGGCATTAATATTTAATAAAGGACATCCAATACTACAAGTTGTCATAGAACTTATAATTTCAAATATTAAAAATAATAAATATCCAAATGACATACATAAAATGACAGGACCGCATGTTTTTAGTAAAGCAATTAATATAGTACATATTAATAACAGTGGAAAAATGGTTAGGCATAATTTAATTCATAAAAATTTTGATATGACATTTAAATGTCGCAATAGTTCATATAGAATATACGGTATAGACTACAATGATTGCTTAATATTTAAACATAAAGATAGTAATTTATTATATAATTCAAAAAAACATTGGAGAGATGAACAAAAAATTAAACCACTGTTATTATAATTTTTTTACAAAAACTTGAAAGCCAATTCTTTTTGGATTTCCATTTTTATCTCTATTACACCGACCAAAAAGAAAAATGAGACAAAACTATAATAAAAACATATTACTTAATTTTATATAATGAGGATTAAATTAAGTGAAAAATACCAAAGTGAAAGAGAAGAAATATGTAATAAAATTATAAGCATTTTAGAATTAGACGAAAATAAATCGTTTCTATTATGTGAATTAGATAATGATACAGAAAAACAGAATAAAATTTTACAAATGAAAGAAGATATACAAAAATATTTTTCGGTTAGTTGTATTTCATCGTTTCGTCCTAATTTTGAATGTAAAAGACCTTACCTAAATATAGTAAGAAGTATATTACGAAAGCAAAATTATATATTTGAAAGAAGTGAAATAGAAAAATCTAAAAATGATGGAAGTTTTTTTCGTTCAACAAAATATAAAATATTTAGAAATAATTAAGCAAAAATAATTCGTTAAAATTGCTTAAAAATAAAATCTTTAGTAAATATATAGAATGGTAAAAAAGAAAAAGAAAGAAACATTCAAAACTTTTAGGAATTTAGAAAAATCTAAATTCAAAACCATCAAAACAACACTCAAATCTGTTTTATTGAAATATAAAGAAGTTCAACCAATTATTACTAATTTAGTTTTTGAAATGAATGATTTAGTTATTCATACTTATCAATTTATTAGATTATATATTTTGTATTGCTTTCATAACAATTTACCATTTCCTATTTTTGATGATAAATTTACATTTGTGAAATATTGCATCAAAACATTAGGAACGAAATCTAATAGTGGTAGAAAATCCAAAGATACACAACTTTTAGATATTTTACAAAAATTTTATACAAAAGAATATCAACCTTTAATCAATCACAATAAAATAAGTTTAGTAAATAAATCACATTTGATAAATATTATAGCAGAACAAATTCAAGTTTGTATTTCTACAAATATACAAGAACATTTTATTCAACATTTTCTTCGTTTTATCAATAAAACTACAAATGAAATTACAGAAGACAAAAAAGAATTGTTTGAATTTAAGCATAATTTGCTTATGTTAGAAGAAACAAATGAAAAATTTAATGAATGGAAACTTACTCATTTACAACATATTTTACCAACAAATATCAATAAAACTATATATTATGATGTGAAAGGAAGACAATTTGAGTATTTGAAAGGGTTGTTGTATATGAATTCTGTATTAGAAAATCAAGAAAATAAATTATTCCAACCTCTACCATTACGAAACAATATTATTCCAAAAAATGTGAAATTTGATAGTAGTTGTATTGCTGAACTCTTTTGTCCTGAAAGCGAAAAGAAGGGAGAAGTTCTAAAAAAGATTACGAATTATCAAAATACATTATGGAGTAGTTTGTTGGATATGAAACACAGATTATTCAAAAATAAATATTATACTTTTCATAATGAAATAACGACAGATGGAATTAGTTGTTCTTTATTATTTATTAGAAGAGATTGTAAAGGCGAAGAAAATAAAAATAAACAAGTAAATAGTGAGGATTATGATTATATAAATATTGAAGAATTAGATACACAACAATTAGAAAATTTACAATCAAGAAATATAATTGGTTTAGATCCAGGTAAGCGTTCTTTGGTTTATATGATGGACGGACAAGGTAATAAATTACAATATACAGCACCACAAAGAAAAAAGGAAAGTATGGCGAAACGAAACCAAATTATTCTACAACGAGAAAAGAAAAATAACAAGATAAATGAGTATGAAAATGTATTGTCTTTACAAAATAGCAAATCAGTAAATTACAATAGTTTCAAATCTTATTTAGTTGAAAAAGATATGTTAAATAAACAAACTATGGAATTTTACAAGAAGGAAGTATGGAGAAAAATGAAATTTAGGCAATACTCATATGGTAATAAATCCATAAATACATTTTTGAATAATATAGAAAAGACTTTTGGAGAAAAAATTTTAATTTGTTATGGAAATTGGAGTAGAACATCTCAAATGAAACATTTTATGCCTACTATGAATAAGGGATTAAGGAAACTAATTCATAAAAGATATGATACAATCACAATAAACGAATGTAATACAAGTAAGAAATGTTGTGATTGTTTTCAAGATTTGAAACATTACAGAAATAAGGAAAACAAAGAGGAATTTCGTTTATTAGTGTGTTCTAACTGCGTGAGTTGCGAAAACAAAAAAAACGTATTTAGAACAAGGGACGCTAATTCTTCCATAAATATAATGAACTTGGGAAAATGTTGGATTTATAAACAACAAAGACCAAGTGAGTTTTGTATTTCGTCTTTCACCATTTCAAATAAAAAAGAAGAAATGGAAAAAGTTAGACCATCAGTTGATTTTACGGAAGGTAATGCTTCCATCCACCGAAAATTAGAGTGAGTTTGTCTCATTTTTCTTTTTGATTGGTGTAATCAATGAAAACTCTCTTAAATTGTTTAATTACTTTTTCTGGTGTATATTCTTTAAAAGCGTTCCAGTCCTTTTTTGAAACTTCATTTCTATTTTCTTTTGTTAGAAAAGTAGTTAAAATTGAGTATAAGTTGTCTTCATTATACCATATACCTTTTTCTTTTAAAAAATAAATATGTGCCACGTCAACATTCGGATTAAGTTTAAAATTAGGCGTGGTCACAATTGGTTTATTTTTAGTTGAAAATTCGGCAATAGCTAATCCAAAAGATTCACCAATATGTCTAGCATGTAACATCGCATCACATGTATTTATGAATTCTACTTTCTTGTTTAAGTCAATTGTTTTTTCAATGTGGATTATATTTGGTAATGAGGCACAAAATAATTCAGTATTCATAAATATGAAATATATTTCAGAATTATTTTTTGCAACATTGTACACTATTTTATGAACATACGGAATATCGAACGCATCATAACCTCCGTATCTTCCATACACTACAGCATCTTCTGGAATATTTAATTCTTCCCTCATATTTTTATTATGGTCTGGTAAATTAATCATATATGGCACTATAGGTACTTTTCTTTTATATCCCTTTATAAATTGAGATATTCCCGCATAAACATTTCCGTGTGGTTGATTACAATTAAAAACACAATGAACTACTGTTTTACAAACCTTACTTATTTGACCTTCGTTTTCGCCAGCTTTAGTTATATAAAAAATATTACATTTTAAGTTAACTAGTATAGGGTCAACTAATTTAAAGTTACTTACTCCAATTACAGTAAATTCTTTTTTGAACAACTCTATGACTTCACTTACGTTGTCAGTTCTTGATGTATTATACATTATAATAGATTCATTTCCTAAAATTTTTTTATTATAATAAGCATAATTAAATAGAGTTGTTGTCGTACCTCTTTCATTCAAACAGTTATCCCAAAAAACTATTTTGACCATATATATTATTTATACATAAAATAATATATACTATCTTAACGATGTTTTAAATGTCCCATTTGAAGTTCCTTGTATAGTTATTGTTGGTTCGGACCAATAAATATTAAATCTACAGTAATGGTTTATTTTATTTAATAAATGGTCCAATGGTATAGTTGTAACTTGTAAATTATTAATTACTTGAACCAGTTTTCGCGCGCATTTTTTTGAAACTACATACGAATCAGAACATCTAGTTGAACCATCAATTCCTCCAGAAATTTTATTCTTTAAATCTGTCATTTTTTTATAAATATTTACATCTGGACGTAACCTATATTTTGGTATATGAACTCCATGTCCTTCTCCAAAAAATAACATATCCCAGTCGTTGGGTAATTCAGATATATATTTTTCTATTTTATTTTTAAAATCATCCGCTAATATAACATCATCCTCAAAAATGATGGCATAGTCATATTTTTCATTTATAATTTTATAACATTCAAAGTGATGTAAGATCAAAGATATTTCTCCATCTGTCAGGTTTTTAAATTTGGATTTTTCTGTTGGTGTTAAATTATCTTTTCCACGATTAGAAACAAACTCAAAATCATTTAAATCTGCTTCATTCATTTGTTTTAGCATATGTTGTTTTCTTTCTAAAAGTTTATCATAATGAATAACAAGAATTTTCATATATATATATATATATATATATATAAATATGAAATGTTGTATTTGCGGAACGCTTAAAAATTGTGCGCCATATTTAAATAAAGTATTTGAAAATATAGAAAAAATAGCTTCATTATTTGATGACTATGTAATTATTTTATACTATGACAAATCTAGTGATAATACTTTACAAATATTAAAAGAATATCAAATAAAAAATAAAAAATTAATTTTTTATGTCAATGAAAAGTTACCTTCTACTTATAGAACAATTAATATTGCTAGAGGAAGAAACTTTTGTTTAAATTATAAAAAAAGTTATGATGATTGTGAACATAGAGCTTTTCACCTAGAAGCAATTAATAAAAACAACGCAAGAATACGAATTAGTCCTGAAAATTTATTTACACCCTTTAAGATTTAGGGCAACGCGTATTTTACATGCCGACTTTATTTCTAAATAATTATAATATTATATGATTAATAATATATATTTATATTAGTATGGATAAACAAATCATACCCGCAAATATTTTTCAAACATGGCATACCAAAATATTACCACCAAAAATGTTTTGTTCAATATCTTATATAAAAAAATTAAATCCCAATTTTAAATATTATTTATTCGACGATGATGATTGCCGGGAATTTATTAAAACGCATTTTGATAGTGATGTTTTAAATGCTTTTGATACTTTAATTCCTGGCGCATATAAAGCGGATTTATGGAGGTATTGTGTATTGTACATACACGGTGGCATTTATTTAGATATTAAATATATTCCTGTGAATGGATACAAATTTTATAATTTATTATTCAAAGAACATCTTGTATATGATATAAATAATATAAACATATACAATGCGTTAATGGTATGTAAAGCGGGGAATCCTTTTTTATTAGATGCCATTTATACAATTGTCCAAAATGTTATGAATAAATTTTATGGAACATGTTATTTAGAACCAACCGGACCAAAAATGCTTTCTAATATAATAAAAAAATATAATATAAATATTGATTTAATACATAGATTAATCAATAATGACAACAATAATAAACTAATTATTCACAACAATAAAATTATATTAAAAAGTTATAATGATCATATAAACGAAAGAATTAAATATTCTAAAATAGAACATTATGGTGAATTATGGAAAAAAAAACAAATATACAAAATATAATAAAATGGGGGCGTTGCTCTAAATGAGAAAAGGTGTAAAAATATATAAATATTCATACTATTTGATTTTATTTATATATTTTTTTAGAGGACCATAATTTATCATATCTTTGTGTATTTATTTTATTATATGTATTGTTTCTTTCATTCTCATATTCATTGTATGTTGTAGAAATAATGAACCTATTTTTATAAATAATATATCCCCCATCAATAAAATGTGTTAAATCAATATTAAGTCGTGATTTTTTATTTAGAATTAAATTTCCCAACATAACTGGTCCAGTTGGACATAATGCGCAAGAACCATAATATTTATTCATAACATTTTGGACAATTGTATAAATGGCATCTAATAAAAAAGGATTCCCTGCTTTACACACCATTAAAGCATTATAAATAGTTAAAGGTGGCAATCTATCTAATACAAAATGTTCTTTTTCTACTAATTCAATCAATTTGAATCCATTTACACAAGAAAATTTTATATCCATATAAATTCCTCCATTAATATAAAGGATACATAAACGCCATAAATCAGCTTTATATGCGCCAGGAATTAAAGTATCGTACGCATTTAAAACATCACTATCAAAATGCGTTTTAATAAATTCCCGGCAATCATCATCATCGTATAAATAGTGCTCAAACCTAGGGTGTTGGTATTTTAATAATTCAACACGTTGTTTCATTTTAACAGGTAAATCTTTTGTGTACCATGTTTGATAAATTTTTAAAGGTACGATTGGATTATAAAAATTTTTAAAAAAAGTATATGGTCTGTTATACAATATTTTTTGATATATTTTAATTTTATTTTCATTATTATTATTATTATTAGACTTCTTTTTATAATTATTAACTGTTAACATGATATATTATAAAAATAATATTATATATTATATATAATATTATAATTTACTCTACGATTTGTTCTGCGATTTGTTCTACGATTTTTTCTATGATTTGTTCTACGATTTGTTCTAAATTTATTTTATCAATCCAATATTGTAATTTTAATTTATCATAATGAAACGTTTTATCTTTGTAATCTTCTATTGTTTTTTGTAATAATTTTTCATTTACTTCCTTCCAATCATCCACAATTAATACTGGCAAATCTTCAAATAATTTTCTAAAATTTGGCGCTCTTACAATTGGTATTGAACCTAAACACAATGATTCCCAAGTTCTATGACAATCCATACCAACACTAAAAGGCGATAATACAAATGTATATTCTGTAATATTCAACCAATTTTTTGTTCTTGGCGTAAAATTCTCATTTTTTTCTAATAAATACGCAGGAATCATTTTTAAACAGTTTTTTCTATCTCCAAAACGGTCGTTTCCTATAGAAAAATTTACATATATTTTTGGTTTTCTTTCATAAAATGGTTTCGAATTCTTTATTATATTTAAAAGAACCTCTTCTTGATCCTTTGGTATATGACTTTCATTTGGCATTTTCCATTCATGATTTTTTTTGTTTAGAATCGTATGATAATCTAATCCAATCGGTAATTGTTGAATTTTATCATGATTTTGTATTTGCGTATTTTGTGCATACCATTTAATTAAATACTTGGAATTTATTAATGAATTAAATTCATTATTGTTTAAACGTTCTCTTGGTATACACAAATCTGAATCTCCTGTAACCAACACAAATTTTTTATTTATTCTCGGTAATATTATTTTAAAAAAATAAACAATCAAATCACTACACACATATATACTCATTCCATCAAACATTTTATTATTTTTAATCATATCTATTAAATAACCATAATCATTATTACAACTAGATTTGGGATTTTTTGAATGAAACGAACATGATTTTAATATTCCACGACTATTCACAATTTGACAATCATTTTCCATATTATGTATTATGTAAGTATAATATATTATTATAAATCAAACAAATATCACTAATATATTTCTATAACAAAAATATAAATAATATATTCATAAAACATATAAAACCATTTTTACATTATATAATAATTATTGTATTCTAATCATGTCATCTAGTCAATCAAAAAACACGATTATATCAAAAGAAACAATACAACGCTTGTTAAGAGATGTCCGCGACATTATGAAAAATCCATTAACTGAAAATGGAATTTATTATGTTCATGATGACGAAGATATGTTAAAAGGTTACGCCCTAATTATTGGTCCTAGTGAGACACCTTATTTCGCAGGGAATTATTTTTTTGAATTAAAGTACCCCACGGATTATCCTCATAGTCCACCCTTGGTCACCTATTGTACAAATGGAGAAAACATTCGTTTTAATCCGAATTTATATACAACTGGAAAAGTATGTATTTCTTTATTGAATACGTGGCGCGGCGAACAATGGACATCTTGTCAAACGATTTCAACCGTTTTGCTGAATTTATGTACTTTATTGAATAACGACCCAATATTAAATGAACCCGGTGTTACCAATACACATCAAGATTATTCAAAATACAATAAAATCATTCAATACAAGAACGTTGATATTGCGATTTTAAAAATATTGAATAAAAATCCGGGGGTCTATATGGACAAATTCGAATGTTTTTATCCGAATGTTCGGGAAAATTTTTTGAAAAATCGCGACGAAATACAGTCATTCCTGGAAGAAAAACAAAAAGAATATCCTAAGATTGAAAAAATAACAACAAGTCTTTACAATATGTCTGTGGTAATTGATTATGAAAAATTATACAAGGAATTTCGGGGTACTGTGGAAAAGTGTCTCGGTTTAGAAGAAAAGCTGGATGCAAAATGTGAATCTGGTGGGAAATAAATACAATAATTGGTGTGATATATTTATTTTATTATTATACTATATATGTCATCTGCGACAAGTGCTGGAAACAAAACGTTTCCTTTATTCTTAAGTCATATATTTAAATTCGTGTTGCTTATATCACTTTTAATTAGTTTTTACGTTTTTATAGATATAGTCGTTTTCAAAAGAGACACCTATAAACCATTATTTTCCACATGGCAGTTCCCGATGTTGTTGGCATTGTATTTAGACGTGATTTATAGTTTATAAATTTACAAAAAACAAAACGCGTAAAATAAATAAAAATTGATTTATTTTGTTTTAATTTGGTTTCAAATAAAATAATATAAAGATATTTTATAACAATATAAAGGATGCATTTCTGTAGCACATGTCAAAATATGTATTATATTCGTATGGATAGTGAAAATACGAATCAATTAATTTATTATTGTCGTAATTGTGGAAATGAAGACAATTTAATTACAAATGACAGCGTAAGTATTTTGAAAACTCATATTAAAAAAAACGAACAAGAATTTGCGCATTTTATTAATAAATACACCAAATTAGACCCGACATTACCGCGCGTAAATAAAATATTATGTCCAAATGAAAATTGTGATACCAATAAAAAAGACAAGGAACGCGAAATTATTTATATTCGCTATGATGACGTGAATATGCGCTATGTTTATTTATGTTCCACATGTGACACTGTTTGGAAAACAGAGGATATGAAATAAAACGACGATTTTAATATTTTCAATGAATTATCATTTAGACATAAATGATTACTTTTACTAGTTGATACTTTATAAAATAAATTATGGATGTTTTATTGGATAAATTTTTTTGTGATTTCATACCCTTTCAAAAAAAGAAGGTGAGGTTCTCCAACATTGTTGATTGTATTTTGATTCCTTGTTGTAATGATTTATATGTGATTAAAAACGATTTATGGTGGACTGGTAATGAATGTGATTTTTTTTATTTTTCAAGTGTACGAGAGATTAAACGTTTTATTAAAAATCATCACCCTACGTTAAGTTTCAAAGAGGGGAAAGACTTGTTGTATCAATCTGGAATACACGATTTTGAAGATTCATGTTACAATTAAAGAGAAGGAGAAAAAATACAAATACAAAAATAAAATAAAATTGATTTTTATTTTATTTAAAGAATATATACTAAATATAAATAAGATGAGTGATAACGAAAACGACAACGAAATTTATTCAAGTGAAGCAGAAAGTGAAATTTCTGAAAATGAATTATCCGAAAAAGAAGAGGAAGAAGATGAACCTACTACTATTAAAAAAATAATGACAGCTGTAGAAGATTCTGACGACGATGATGATGAAGATGTTGTTGAAGATACTGAAGAAGAGGTTGATGACGATGATGAAGATGACGATGATGAGGAAGAAATGGAAGTAGTAACATCATCTAAAACTTTAGAACAAAGTGGTTTGAATGATGATGACGATGATAATGAAGATGAAAATATAGAAGATGATGATGAGGAACTGGAAGACGAAGAATATTTACAAAAATTCAATATGGAGTTGAATAAAAATTATATTTTGGAATATCATCCAGAATGCGCCATCAATAATTATGACGAAATCATTGCGTTGACAAATGTAGTCCGAGACGCGGACAATAATATTATTGATGATCTACACAAGACATTGCCTTATTTGACAAAATATGAACGCGCTCGTATATTGGGACAACGCGCCAAGCAAATCAATTCAGGAGCCAAAGTATTTGTAAAAGTACCTGAAAATGTCATTGACGGATATGTCATTGCGCAAATAGAATTGGAACAAAAAAGAATTCCATTTATTATTCGTCGTCCTATACCAGGTGGTGGTTGCGAATACTGGAATTTAAAAGATTTGGAAATGATTGGGTTTTAGTTAGGGTATTGATCAGATAAATTTCTTCGTCCGGTTTGTTCACGTATTTGTGAGTCTGTTTGTTCTTGTGCTAATACTAGTCCTAAATTTGTTCCTGGACCTTGAACGATAACCGGATTTAGGTTTGGTCCTTTTACTGGTTTTTTTGGAGGATTGCCACCCATCATTCCTTTTTTGTATTTATTACTGAGATTTCTACGAGTTTTCTTAACGCGTGTTCTCATGGTTTTTTTGTGTTTGTAATTTTTACCTAAACGTGATTTACGACCCATTTTTCTACTTTTATCAGGCATTATAATATATACTATACAAAGAAAAAAAAAGAAAAAATACAATATATACATTTTCTCCAACGATTTGATTTAATTTTCTATAATTGCCGAATGTTTATCATAAAATTTAATATCATCTTCAATGTCAAAACTGGAACCTAATTGTTCTAATATATCCGAATATTCGGGTTTAATATGTGTTGACCTTGTTAATTCAGGAGGAACTAATTTTGGCATATTCTCTATATTTTGTTTTTTAGACAACAATTCTACATTTACAAAATGAACTTTTTCATATAAACCTTCGGGGTTAATCATATCAAGTGATGTCACTTTACGAATACCTTTATATAACAAAATATTGTCTTCGTTGTATTTTTTTTCAATAATATATTCTTCATTATCTTTCAAGCAGGCTGGGTGAATTTCCATTGTGTGAATTTCCATTGTGTGAATTTCCATTGTTGTTTGAGTGTTGTATTTTTATTTGTGCGATAATTATAGTCAAATAAAAATAAATCAATTTTTATTTTATCATATATTCAAAATTCGTATAATTATTTGAATAATTATATCCATATCATTCATCAAAAGAATATGACAAATATATGCGTAGTTTTTTTATGCGATAAAGCATATTTTCATAAATTTATTTATACATGTAATCAATTACTTACAAATGGAAATTACAAGAGAAATATATGTTTAGTCATTGGTGATGACTTGAAGAATGATGAATTATTACACCACGATATCATTGTAAAAAATAATATTCTTGTGAAATATTTTCCAAATATTCCGTTCTCTCAGGAATTTTTAGAAATACAATATCATATAAATCGTCCATCACACTGGAATCAAAAAATGTTTCAATACCATAAATTACATTTATTCAATACATATTTCAAACAATGGGATTACATATTTTATTTAGATTGTGGAATCACTATTTTTTCAGACATTGAACCAATGATTCAAGAATGTAAACCAAATACTTTATTGGCACATTCAGATGCTTACCCCACATATCAATGGAAATTACATAACCAGTTTGATAAGGACAGTGCTGATTATTATACAAAATTAAATAATACACATAAATTAGATATTGATTACTTTCAAACAACCATCATGTTATACGATACAAATATTATACAGGATAATACTTATGATGAATTGTTTCATTTATTATTAGAATACCCGATTAGTATAACAAATGATCAAGGAATTATCGCACTTTATTTTACAAATAAAAGACCTCTTTTTCAACAAATCAAAACAAATAATTACGAAACCTTCTTTTATGACTACTTAAAAAGAAATGAAAAATACAAATATATTATGTTAAAATCTGTATAAAAATATTTTATATTTAGGAAATTCTTTTAATACGTTAAATATATTGTATTAATTTATTTATTAACATATATGAGTCTTGACCCGTTTTATATTGATTTAATAAATAAATTAAAAATAGGTACTGGTCCTGGTATTTGGGCACAATCATATTATGGTATATTTGAAAAAGCAATTAATGACAATAATTTTAAAGTTGTTGCAGAGGTTGGTATTGGATATGGTTTTCACGCAAAATCAATATTAGATAATACAAATATAGATAAGTTATTTTTAATAGACCCAATGACATATTATCCAAATGATATGTTTCCAGATGATGTTTTAAGTTATGGAGGGTTTGACCTTTTATATAAAAATATAAAAATTAATTTAAAAGAACACGAAAATAGATATACATGGTTTCCACAACCAAGTATTACAATAAAACAAGATCAAATCCAAGATGAAAGTTTAGATGCTGTATTTCTTGATGCTGACCATACTTATGAAGCGGTATCAAAAGATTTACCATTTTGGTATAAAAAAATAAAAAAAGGTGGTTGGTTATTAGGGGATGATTATAAATCTTGTTGTCCAGGAACAACTAGAGCTGTTGATGAATTCGCACACATTAACAATTTTAAAATAGAATTTTTATATAAACCAAATAATGATTATCCAATTTATAAATTTGTCAAACAATAAATATTACTCATCATCGCTAGAATCATTCTCCCATTCGGGTGGTCTTGTTTTCTTTCCACCATTATAAGGAACTGCCAATTTATTTTCAAGCATCCATTTATTGACATTTACATTATCAATATATATATCTGCCAATATTCTACCGTATTTTTCTGTGGAAATGTTTTTGAGTTCAACCATTTGTCCCAAAATGACATTGGAAAGATACATTTTTGAATTTATAGCTAATTCTTTTTCAACAGGTGATTTTGAGTTGATTTCCGGGGAATCAATACCGCGTAGTCTCACCGAAAACCGGTAGATTTCTGACGATTTATATGGGAGTTTCGCCGCAATTATAATAGTATCACCATCATAAACTTTAATTACTTTTCCGCGCGTCACTGGCGGAACAAAAGGAGCCGTATTATCCCAATCTGCATCCTGTAAATTATTCACGGATATTCTTCTCTCTTTGTTCTTTTTTTTATATTTGAAAAAGGAGCAAAAACATAAATATTTTTTTATTGAAAATGTCATCATATAATGTGATTATTATATTTATAATATATATTTCTAATATTTTTATTAAAAATCAATTTTATTTTTGGAGTCAATGAGAGAAAATTCTGGGAAATACTATATCAGATTTAAAAAATTGATTTAAAAATCATTTTATATAAATATAGATAAAAGATTACAAAAATGACACAACAAAATATTCCAAAAATATACAATACACGAACGCATAACCATATGAATCAGCGATTTATCACTTGTTATTTCAAAATTGCGTATACCACGCACACAAAAACATATAAAATATCCGCATCACATACAATGAAACAATTTATTCAGAAAATGAGGCAATATATTCGGAATGATTTATACCTTGAATTATTAGATGTCCCCAATTTTGAATTTGTATATGCGAACCATTATTCTATCCACGGAGTTGCGTCAGAACAAGGACCTGCGCTAGTGCCGACACCGAATCATACTTTAGATTCACTGGTTGGTAGAGATCAGCATAATACCAGTGATGATAATTATTTAGCCTTTTATATTCGCCCTTGTGAGGAACAAAATAGTATTATTCATAATACTTAAAAATAAATCTATAGGTTATATTTGTGAAAACGCTTACCGGAAATATATTTTTTGCTCATACTGGCAAAATATATATTACATAGTAGTTTCAGTTTTGTTGATTGTATTCGTCACTTCTTTATTCGCATAAAATAAAATGAATGCCAAGAAAATACCAAAGAAGTTCTTTGCGAACAAGTCCAAAATATTATACATTATATTTTTTATGTTATAAGGTAAGACAGATGCTACCCCATATAATGACCAAATACCGCAAAAATACCAAAATGTTTTGATACCGTCGTTAGAAAATACCGCATAATTATTATAAATAATGGAAAACATCAGTATAAACGGTATGAATCCCAAAAATGCCGCCAAATATTTGGACATTTTCTTTATTTCACCTAAATAACCAAACACCAACATAAGCGCGTTCAGTACGATCACTGGTATCAATATTCCAAGATTTTCTTGTACTAATTCGTATATATTTTTATCGATTTCCTTGTTTTCTTCCTTGTATTTCAAATACAATAAATAAAATGAATAGGTAAATAACATGGTTGGCGTCGTAATAAACCAGTCATAATACCTGAAATGCGTGATATCCGCAATTGTTGAAAAGTTGGTCACCATCCAAACATAAAATGCGCCTTCGATGATTTGAACAAAAAATTCTAACCAAAGAAGATTTTTTAATAATAGGAAGGATGCAGGTATTGATAATCCCAAAACATAATAATCAAAAACACCTGTTATTATTTGAATAATCAAAGACAAAATACCAGTACGATAAATTAAATTCTTCATGTATTATATTTTACAAATATTATATTTTTATTCAAAAATACCGAAGAACCTAGATTCTAAAAATTCTAATTTTCAAACAAAAGTAAATGGAAAAAGTAAAAATGGACATTTTTAGTATGTCCATTTTTGAAAATCAGGGGGATTCATGTTAAAAACACTGTTTTTTAGGTCATTTTAGAGCATAAAGCTCTCATGGATTTTTCAAGGTTGAAAATATGAGAGCATAATTTTGTGAGCATAAAAATAGAATATAATCGGGAAAGGGTTTAGGAACTTTTTTCTGTTACAAATATATGAAACAAAATGAAACAGTTTTAGTTCAAAAAGTTCCGATAATTTATTCTTGTGAATTTTGTGACTATAATACCTCACGAAAAAGTCAATATGACAGACATGTAAAAACATCTAAACACCAAAATGTAACAACCAGTGTAACAAATGAAACAGAAAAAGTTCCCAAAGAGTATACTTGTATATGTGGTAATTTATTCAATAATCGTACTACATTATGGAGACATAAAAAAAAGTGTGACACAACAAAACAACAAGAGAACATCATCATAAATGTAGAAGAAGAAAAAGCTAGTGCCGATTTTGACAGCGAAATGATATTAGAACTTTTAAAACAAAATCAAGAATTTAAAGATCTTATTTTAGAACAAAATAAAAAAATACTGGAACTGGTTTCAGCAGTCAATATTACAAATAATAATAATATTACCAATAATACCACGAATAACAATAAATTCAACTTGAATGTATTTTTGAATGAGACATGTAAAGACGCGTTAAATTTGAGCGATTTCTTGGAATCACTGATTCTAACCCTGACAGACTTTGAAAACTTTGGACCCCTTGGGTATTGCGGAGGCATAAGCAATATTTTAGTCAAGGGATTAAACCAATTAGATATCAGTAAACGCCCGATTCACTGTAGTGATTTAAAGAGGGAGGTCATTCATATTAAAAACAACGATATGTGGCATAAAGACGATGATAAACAACAAATGATAAAAGCTATCAAGGCGATTGAACACAAGAATATCAAACAAATGTCACTTTGGGCGAAAGCCAACCCGGAATACAAAGACCCGAATAATAAAAAGAGTGACCTGTATACCAAGCTAATAGACCAGAGTTTGTGTGATACAGATAAGGAAAAAGCATTAAAAAATTACAATAAAATAATCCGCACAGTCGCGAAAGAAATTCTGGTAGATAAGGAGAAATAATTATGTGTATACGTTTGAATTATTCAAATTATATAAAATAACATAAAAACAAAACATATATAATAAAAATGAATAGTTATATATATTTTCATGTTTGTTGTATAAATCATTATGTATATGTTTTCAAAAATATAATGGATAAAATTAAAATGAGTGGTTTGTATAATAACATAACCGAAATCAGGTGTGGAGTTCTTGGTTATAATTATGATAATGAGTTATTTAACGACCCAAAAATAGTTATACGTGGTACAAATCCTGATATTTTTTTATGCGAGGTTTTCACTATTAATCTTTTATACGAAGACGCAAAAAAAGAAGATTTCAATGTTTTATATCTCCATACTAAAGGTATTACCAGACATACATTATATAAACAAATTAATGATTGGGTAAATTACTTGTGTTATTTTAATATATACCAATTCAGAAAATGTATTGATTTTTTAAAAGTTTACGATACAGTTGGTGTAAATCTACTAAACGAACCAGTAACACATTATTCTGGAAATTTCTGGTGGTCAAAATCAAGTTATATAAGAAAATTAGAAAAATGTATTTATAAATGTTTTAATAGCCCCGAATTTTGGATTACAGAAAAAAAAATAGGCAATTATCATTCTCTATGGAATTCTAATATAAATCATTATCAAGAAGAATATCCACCACATTTATACAACAACACGATTGAATAAACGATTCATATTTGCGACCTCTATTTTGTTTTCCTCTTTATAGAATAATTTATTTATTTGTTCGTCATCTCTAAAGCGTATTGAATAATTTTGTTGTATATTGTTACGACCAACTCGACCAAGTGCCTGTATAATTTTTTCTTGAGTTAATTTCATATCTTTACTCAAGTAAGCATGACAAAACTGATAATTCGTTCCATAAATATAATCACTTGACGCAATAATCATGTATAATTTCTGCTGATCTGCCAGTTTTTTCATAATTTCCGTATAAGTAATACTGGGATGATTGGTGAAAACTCCGATACCCATGAGTAACAATATTTTCCAACTGTCTTCTACGTCATTTAAAAGCATAATATCCGTGATAGTGTCTTCGTCAATATCACTAGTAAATGCTCCGACAGTATGTAAGGTGTCCGCCCATTTTTTCAAATGTAATGGTTTGTTTGGAATAAATGTCTCATTCAATTCCGCGGACTTGATCATGGACCTCAACAAGGTCAAATCTGAATTGAGTTTAATGACTTCACCGTCTTTTTCGCCAATTTCCTTGTCGCGACTTTTTGGTTCATTTTTCAGTTTTTTAGCTGCATAACTATCATCACCAGACTGTTGTTTCATGGTTTTCTTCTCAATCAGGTCTTCCAATTTGTGTTCAAGAATATTGATTTTCTCATTCACCTGATTGTTAAATTCTATTTTCCCCAAAATATCTTCCATGACTTTTGCCGGAATATTTGCCTGTTGAATACAAAATTTCGCAATTTTTTCCACGTCACCCGCCAAGAATAAAGTCGGACCATCGGTCAATGTATAAGCGTCTTTTGTGGATACATAAATCGCACAACTATTACTGGCATTAGCGATGGTATTTTCCTGAACATGATTACCAGATTTTTTGATAGGCACGCCTTTCGGATCAATCGTGTCATTGTTTTCAATACGCCGAATACGACTTGCTTTCAAGGAAATATAAATGGATCCCCACGAACCGCCAATTACATTTTTCAAACAGCGCAAATAGTGTAATTTAATGCTCATCATATTTACGTCATCTATGCTTGCGAAATGACGAGCTATTTTGTTGCCGTGTGTAACATAATTATTTTTTTCAACAAACAATATGAATTCAACCACCTCTTTCAAATCAAAATAACGTAATAAGGTCAAATTATTTTCACAGTTTTCGACAATTTCCAAAACACGTTCATATTCTGTGCTCATGAAATGCGGTAATACAATGTAACCGTTATTGTTTATAATGGGAATTGTCTTTTTACAATCATGACTGACAATATTTACGATTTGTGCTCCAGGGAATTTCTCTTTGAAATCTTCCAAAGTATCCGTTAATTCGTGTAATTTAGGCAAAGTCGCAGACGATAATATCATATTGGGAATCAAATTTTCGTTCCAATTCTTTTGAATGGTTTCGTGTAAATCATGATTTTCATAATCAAGTGTAATCGTCGGTTCATCCCAATAGACGACAATGTTTTCCACTGGATTGAACGCTTTCATATAATACATCGCAGGCAAATATGATTTCAAGTCACAAATAATAATTTCCACTTTATCACCCACACTGTTATCCACTTTTTTGATTTGTCCACTGCGTTTGTTCACAGTGTATTCTTTTGCCGCAAAATAGTGTAAACGAATATCATCCGCACTCGCGCATCCAAAGGCAAACGCTATTTTTTTACCCACGGAAATCGCCGCGCGAGCCAAGGCTAACCCCACGTGACGCGCAGCGCATACAAATATCACGCGGTTTTTTTCAGAAATTCCAATCGGACTCAAGGTTTTTCCTGTACCAGTGGGAGCGATATAGAGGACCAAACGCGGGGCTAGTGCTTTTTTTTCAGTTGAGCATAACGGTGCGTCATAATCATCGTCACTATCCGAATCCTGGTCACCGTTATGCTTTCGTTGGAGTTTCAATTCGGCGCGAAAGGAGGCTTGACGTTCCTCGAAATCGGGGTTTTTCATAGTGGCAAACAACTGTTTTTGGTGTTCATAGAGGGAAATATCACCGTATTTTAAAATAACACTATTTTTTTCAATAAAATCAACGGAATGTTCAATGACTTTTGTCAAATCAACATCGTCTTCATAGAGTGCCAATATTTTTGTAACAAACAACAAGATGTGACGATTCAAATGATGAATCGTATTTTTGATTAATTTACTCAAGGTGAAATAATGAAATAACCATTTTGAACTCTTTTTCTCCTTGTATTTGATGATTTGTTCGGCAGTGTCAATGAGCAAATATTCATAGGCATTTTCGGGGTTTATTTTGGACGGGTCGTTTTTCTCAAGACGGATTAAGTCTGCTTTTTTAATTATCGGATTGTTTTTCGCGGCGATAAGTTGAAATACGGATAAAGTGGTTTGATAATTTTTTTTGATTTCGTTTAATTTAGGGGAAAAGTATTTATTATATAAATAATCTTCCATAGTTTCACTGTATTCTATTTTTAAATATTGAAACAGGGAAAGATAACGGTTATATTTCATGTTTACGTTATGGTAACCTTGTATAATAAGGTTTAATACTTCTTTTTCTTGTTCAGAAACAGGGCTTTCAATGGTTTCCCATTCGTTTTTGGTTAATTTTCTTTGGTTTAGATCCATTATGTTTTGGTTTTGGGTTTTTGGGTTGTATGATATACTATGTGTAATTGTTTGTAAGTTGTTTACTATAATAAATAATGATAAATAATAATCAATTTTTATTATGCCAATTGTATAATATATAAAATATAATATATAATATATAAAATAATAGAAAAATGAATATAGAAATGTTGAGAAACTATTTGAAATCCACCAAAAATGACTGGAATTATATAACACCCATTGATTTTTATAATAATTATTTATTGATGAAAAAGGATTATTTTTTGATTGATTTGAGAGAAGAAAAGGAATACAAAAAAGGGCATATCAAAGGCGCAAAAAACATATTTTGGTTGAATATTTTAGATGAAAAAAATATCAAGAAATTACCAAAAGATAAACCTATTTTTTTGATTTGTTATGTAGGTCATACGAGTAGTCAAGTAATGACCTTATTGAAATTATTGGGTTACCATGTAGTATCTATCAAATATGGATACGGATTGTCTCCTGTAAAAGGCGTTCCTGTTGCTGGGTGGTTAGATTATGGGTTACCTGTGGAAAAAAGTAAATAACCCTAACCACAATTCTTTTCGTTTTCTCTCAAAAGGTCTATTTACTAAAAATAAAAATTGAAATAAAAATATTAATTTAAACTTTTATAATACAATTATATAGTTTATTATAAAAATGAAACAAGTATTAACACGTATCTTTACAATTGAGGGAAATATTGGTTCGGGTAAATCAACATTACTAGAATCTTTAAAGAATGAATTAATTATAAGTAATCAAAAAATTATATTTATGAAAGAACCAGTTGATGAATGGGAGGAAATCAAAGACGCCGAGGGAAATACCATGTTACAAAAATTTTATGAAGACCAGGATAAATATTCATTTCCATTTCAAATGATGGCATATATTTCTCGTTTGAACTTATTGAAAACAACGGTTGAAAAAAATCCAGGTGCGATTATTATTAGCGAGCGCAGTTTATATACTGATAAATTTGTGTTTGCGAAAATGCTTTACGACACTGGAAAAATAGAGGATGTGAGTTATCAAATATATAACAAATGGTTTGACGCATTTGTAAAGGATTATCCAATAAATGGTGTCATTTATGTAGAAACTGATCCTGATATATGTCACCAAAGGATTGCCAAGAGATCGCGATTAGGTGAATCCAATATTCCGATTGATTATTTGAAATCGTGTCATAGTTATCATACCCATATGTTGAACCGTGATTTTCAAAAAGTATCCAAACGACAATTAGTGTTGGATGGAAATACAGATATTTATGAAAATCGTGACGTATTGGGCGAATGGATAGAAAATATTAAATCATTTATTGAATAAAAAATAAAAAATATAGATTCTAATCGCTCCATGTTTTGCTAAGTTCTTTATACAAATTAGTCGCAGCTTTATCAATGCTTCTTTTTTCTTTTACGTTTTTGAAAACGATATAAAAAAGAAAAGAGAAAACCCCGAATCCAACAACGAACAAACTAATCCATACAGCAATATTTCCACCATTGTTACTAGAAATCGTTGGTAAACCTCCTGTAAAATTTTCAATATTTCCCATTTTGTTATAATTATTCTGAATAAAACGAAATAACAAATACGTCAACGTAAATAACGCAATGTAATATAGATATGTAAACAACGAGTGACTTTTGGTTTTTTTCATTCTATATAATATATAATATTATGATAGATAATATTTTTTGTTTTGTGAAAATAAAAATTGAATAATTATATTTGTACTATTACAAATGTATGATTATTATAAAAAGATGTGTTATAAAATGGGTGTAAAAATATTTCCAGAAAGTTTGTACGCCGCACCGAAACAAGAAACAGATTATGTATTGTATTTTGATGGGTGTAGCAAAGGTAATCCTGGTCCTGGAGGTGCGGGCGCAGTTTTATATTATAAAGGCGAAGAAATTTGGGGAGCTTCTAAATTCGTCGGTATCCGTGCCACGAATAATACGGCTGAATATGGTGGGCTTATTCTTGGACTACAAGAAGCAATTATCCGTGAAATCAGTGATTTAACCGTGCGTGGCGACAGTCAATTGGTCATCAAACAAATGCGCGGCGAATACAAAGTGAAATCCGATAAATTATTAGAACTATATACAAACGCAAAAACATTATGCGAATGTTTTAAAAACATATCATATGAACATGTGTATCGCGATAAAAACAAACGCGCGGACGAATTATCTAATATGGCACTCATGAAATAAACTAGAAACGTCTTACCCATTTTCAATGTAAGAAATATTCAACCTTTTTTGCGGTTTGAATTTCAATAAATCCAATTGTTTACTCGTCGTTGGAAAATTATCAAACCCGTAAATATCCTGTAGCATTAACCATTCAAAAAGACCACCCGTGTATACATAAACATTGACAAAGCCTAATCCCATCAATTGATTGTATTTTTTGTATATTAATTCGTCGTTTGAATTTTTTCCGTAGATAATGATTCGTATGCCTTTGTTCCCGCTCATGTATCTGTTAATGACACCTTCTTCTTGTTCGGGTTTAATCGTGTTATAAATAAGGCAACCTTGTTCCGATACAGGAAGAGTATTGATCAGCAAATAAAGCTCCGGGTTTTTATATACAGTTTGCATGTCTTCGAAATTTATTTTTTGAATAGATTGGGAATTACCCATATATTACTATGTCAATGATTATTTAAATCCTTTCACTCATTGGACCAATTTTTCAAAATCACCATTAAAATAATGAAAAATCAAAAAACTGAAAAGTCCAATGATAACATCTATCAATAGATAGACCCATGAATTTTTGTTATATTTTAGTTATAGTGATTTGCGGTTTTATCAAACATCCAATGATGATTGTTTATATGAACATGTGTAAGAATTCTACGTCTTAATGCCGGTGCTGATACATTACAATCCCTTGCTGCGTCCGCGATTGTTTTGAAAAATTTTTTTTCTCCGGTACTACAACATATTTTGATAACAGGTTGTTCGTTGAATTGTTCTTCTTTTGATATACCCGAATATCTCCATAAAAATCCACCACACACACGGGATTCTCTAAGGGCAATTCCCACTGCCGTACCTGTTGTTAAACCTAGAGCTCTTCCAGCTGCTTCAATACTTTCAAATGTTGCGACGATTTCTCCGGTATCTTTATTTATTTGATCAACAGAACGCTTTGCTTTTCTTACAATCGGAACTTCTGGGTCGGTTTCTTCATTTTCAACGGTTATTTTATTGTTTGAAAATATATCTGATAATGTATCCAAGTCTTTTGATTGATGAATTAGCAATTCTTCTAATTTCACAGATATATCAAGTATTTTTTTAATATTATCTGGCGAAGTTTCAAATTTATTTTGACCCAACGAAACACAATTTTGTTTTAGAATAAATGTCATTGTTTTTTCAGTAAATGGATAAGATGATTTCACAAAATATTTCATTTCCCCAGCAGGATGTAAATCTTTTAAAGATTTTTGTAATGTGTCATAATCCTTTTGACGCGTAATAGAACAAATAAACCGCATATTTTCATATTGATATGCGTATAAAAAATAACCATATTTACAAATAGAATAATTACTTGCTATTTTTAATTTAATCTCATCTGTAACATCATGCTCTAATTTTTGAATTTTATTATTGCTGTTTTTTATTATTTTATCTTTTTCGGACATTTCTTCTTTTAATTTGTATATTTCATTCTGTAATTCGTCGTTCTTTTTGATTAACAAATTGTAATTTTCCATATTATATTCATTTTCTTTGATGATTTCTTTGATAAGTTCTTCTACTTTTTCCAGAGTAAATTCGTCATCATCTAGTGCTAATAATTCGCGATGCGTTATATTATCTGATGTTGTTATCAGACGAATACGTTTTTGAAGTAATGGATGTTTTTTAATGCAATTTTCCATTTCTATTTTATTTTTCACTTTATAAGCAGAGTGTAACCTAAAATTATCGTAGGTATTTTTGTGACGTTTTACTCTTTCGGCTAAATTATTACTTTGACCAAATTTAATGACGGTTTCATGATACATTTTACTGTTGGGTTTTCCCAAGGTTTTATTGTCGATTTTCCCAATATAAATACATTGTGTATTTAATGGAAACTGTTCAATCAACGTATCTTCTTTTAATTTTTCCTTTTCTTTTTCGGTTTGGATTACTTGATTTTCAATTATTTTATCCTTTTGTTCTAATTGTAATTTTATTTCATCGCATTCTTCTTGTAAAATACTTTGAATTATTTTTTCTAATTTCATATAATAATCGTGAATTTCATCCGCTTTTTTTGTTCCGGCTTTAAGACAAAATTTTTTAAAAGTGTCTATATTTAACATAAATATTTCTTTATTCTGACCTCCTTTGGTGTGAGTAGTTTGCTTTGCCAGCTGGCAAAGCGATAATTTATAATCTTTATCAAGTGTAAAGTTTTTTTCTAAAACTCTTTTAGCATTAACTTTTTGACCAAAACCAATCCATTTCCAAATATTATCTAAATCAATGACAAAATCTTTTACCGGGTCACAATTCAAATAACAGTAAAAACTTGATAAAAATAAATGTTGTTCGAAATCTGTAAATTGTTCTTTAATTTTTGATAGCAATTTCACATTATAGTCTTTTGATAACTTTGTTACCGGATTTTTTTCAATCAACGCAACTATGTCTATTTGTTTCGACATATTATAAACAATATAAAGTATTGTCTTTATATCGTTTATTTATTAATAACTTTAACTTTCTAAAAGCGAAAGCGTTTGTTTTTATAATCAAAAGCATTAATTAAAATTCACTACGATTTCCACCTTTTCTTTTTTTATGCTCTTGGTAGCTGACACGGATAACTCCTCGCGCTTCTTTCTCGTCTTGGTCGCACTATTTTCCAATGCGATTTCCTTTCTCTTTGATGTACTGTTACGATTATTCATGTCCTTTTCAATTGTCTCATAATTTTCCTCAATATAATCAACCACTTTATTTTCCAAGGTCCATTTAAAAAAGTTCAATTGACCGATTGTGGTTTCGATAAATGTCCCTTCTTCCTTGTATGGAATACTGATTCTGTCCCAACGGCAGAACGGGTCAAATCTTCTCTTACTGTAAGCTTTTAATTTCAACTTATAATCAACGTACACCTTAAATCGTCGGGTGATTCCATTAACATCCTCAAAAGAATACAATGTGTAATATTTTTTGGCATAATTGGTGGCAAACCAGTCTACAATACGTAACGATATTTTAGATTCGCCGGTAATGATTTTCAACATTTTATCTAAATTATTGTCCTTCTTGTAAAAATCCAGTAAATTGTTCAACAATAAATCATTTTGGGTTGTATAACTTGATGACATATTTATCTTTAGCTGGGTCTTTTTAAGTCGTTTCTTTTGTAGAATTATTTTCTTTTCCCTTGAGATATTTACCGGGAAAAATCTAAAATACAATAGGTAAATCGTCGCAAACAAAATGGGCTTCATACACGGAGTCGCCGGCGCAATCCCATTTGATTACCAGAGGTATGATTTCAACACCGACGTCCATGGCAACGCGTATTGCCTCACGATATATGGGGTCAATGATGGATGGTGTGAAACGATTCACATCATGTCGTTGAATGACAAAACACAATATACAACGAATGCGAGGGTCTTGTTTCTTGATCCAGGTGAGCTCTTGTACGTGTTTTAATGCGCGAGGACTAATGGGATCGGTGCTTTTTTTTCGGTATCCGTCAGGAAAATAGGCGACTTTGGACGAAAATTCCCTTCCGGTGAAGTCCAACAGTTTTCTATCTTTAGAACATACATCTTCGTAGTCGGCTAGAGGGACATTTTTAATTTCCATGATGAAAGGGATACCGTTCTGGTCTACACCGGTGAAATCAAAACGTGAATCTACCTTTCCTGGAATATACATGGCGACTTCTCTCTTGTATGATTTTATATTTTTTAGACGGTGTAATATATTTTGATCAAGTGCCTTTTCAACCAGTATTTCTGCTAATTTTGGGTTAATACCAATAATGACTTGTCTATCTTGTTCTTGATAGACGGAAAGATGTATACGATGGGAGCATTTCGCTTTTTCTGGGGTTTTGTTTGTTTTTTCTTTTTGGACACTTGTTAAATCCTCTAGTAATACTTGAGCAGTTGCGTCAGCGAGTCCACAGCAACCAAGGGATAAACTATGTGCGATAATTTTATCTTGATTTGATAATAAAACATCTGCCACATAAGGTGTTTTAATGATTGCGGATGGTCGTTTCACAACGGTCCCTTGAAATAAATTTTTTAATTGTAATAACATGTTGTTATTTTGTATTGGTGTTTTTATAACTTTGATGATTAGTTATATAGTATTTTATATTTTATAAATAGATCAATTTTAAATTTAATTTGATAATATAAAATATAATATAAAATATATTTGCTTTGCTAATAATATGAAACAAAAGATTAAACTAAAACTGAAAATTCCAGAATTTAAAAAGGAGGATATTCATTCTCAAATATTAATTTCCGGATCACAGGGTTATACTTATAAAGATCCTTTTACGAAAAGGAAAATAAGTGGGAACAAATTTTTAAATGAAACAACCTTTATACCACAACCATACAATGAAACTAGATACAATCAAAATGTTGATTTTTTAATTAAAAAAATACAAAAACTATTAAGAGACGCAATTGTTAATGAATTAAATGACAAATATAGAGGTCATAATATAAAATGTATCGTATATGAAGAATCTAATTGTGATGAACACTCAAGTGATGATAGTTCTTCTAGTTCTTCTTCTGAAGAAGAAAATTGTTGTAATGAAGGTATAAAATGTTCAAAATATTTAACACGGACACGTAGAAAAGTAGAATTTTCTAATTTAAATGTGGATGAGACGCTAGTTTTATATTTAGAAAAAAATTTATCTTATTGTAAGTACAACAGTATTATTTGTATTAGTACTGGAAAAAAAGAATGTAATTACGTGAATTTCAATGGAGGATTTAAAGGTATTGTAAAATTCTATAATCCTTGTAATGGAAAAATGACGGTGATTGTTACAAGTATTATTCCAAATTCTTTATTAGGTGAGGATTATTATACGGTAAATTTGGATGGAATGAATGGTAGCACTGGTCCAACAGGTCCAACGGGTCCAACAGGTCCAACGGGTCGAACGGGTTCAACGGGTTCAACTGGTGCGACTGGCAGAACTGGTTCCACAGGCGCGACTGGTGGAACTGGTGCGACAGGTGCAACTGGTGCTACTGGCAGAGGTGAAACTGGTGCTACTGGAGCAACAGGCGGAACTGGTGCTACTGGTGGAACTGGTGCTACTGGCACTACTGGTGCAACTGGTTCTGGTGAAACTGGGGCTACTGGCGCTACTGGAACAACAGGTGGAACTGGTGCGACGGGTGATACTGGTGCTACTGGTGCAACTGGTTCTGGTGAAACTGGGGCTACTGGCGCTACTGGAACAACAGGTGGAACTGGTGCGACGGGTGATACTGGTGCTACTGGTGCAACTGGTGCTACTGGCAGAGGTGAAACTGGTGCTACTGGAGCAACAGGCGGAACTGGTGCTACTGGTGGAACTGGTGCTACTGGCACTACTGGTGCAACTGGTTCTGGTGAAACTGGGGCTACTGGCGCTACTGGAGCAACAGGCGGAACTGGTGCGACGGGTGCTACTGGCACTACTGGTGCAACTGGTTCTGGTGAAACTGGCGCGACTGGCGCTACTGGAACAACAGGTGGAACTGGTGCGACGGGTGATACTGGTGCTACTGGAGCAACTGGTAGAGGTGAAACTGGCGCGACTGGTGGCACCGGTTCAACTGGTGCGACTGGTTTTACTGGTTCTACTGGCACTACTGGTGCAACTGGTGCTACTGGCAGAGGTGAAACTGGTGCGACAGGTTGCACCGGAGGAACTGGTGCGACTGGTTTTACTGGTTCTACCGGCACTACTGGTGCAACTGGTTCTGGTGAAACTGGGGCTACTGGAGCTACTGGAGCAACGGGTGATACTGGTGCGACTGGCGCTACTGGTGGAACTGGTGATACCGGCGCTACTGGTGCGACAGGTTCTACTGGTGCGACTGGTTCTACTGGTGCGACGGGCGCTACTGGTTCTACTGGTGCGACTGGAGGAACTGGTGCTACTGGCGCTACTGGTGGAACTGGTGATACAGGCGCTACTGGTGCGACAGGTTCTACTGGTGTAACTGGTTCTACTGGTTGTACTGGAGCAACTGGTTCTACTGGTGTAACTGGTTCTACTGGATGTACTGGTGAAACTGGTGCGACTGGTTCTACTGGTGTAACTGGTTCTACTGGATGTACTGGTGAAACTGGTGCGACTGGTTCTACTGGATCAACGGGTGGAACTGGTGCGACGGGTGAAACTGGTGCGACTGGTTCTACTGGAGCAACTGGTGCGACGGGTTCTACTGGATCAACGGGTGGAACTGGTGCGACGGGTGAAACTGGTGCGACTGGTTCTACTGGAGCAACTGGTGGAACTGGTGCTACGGGTGCTACGGGTTCATTCCCAATACCAACAGCATATACTTCGGCAGGTCTTACTGGATTAATGGGATATGATAACATAAATCAAATTTATTATTATGATAGTACTGGTACAAAAACTTTCGTAATAGACCATCCAGATGATCAAGAAAAATATTTGGTTCACGGTTGTTTAGAAGGTCCCGAAGCAGGTGTTTATTACAGAGGTGAAGGAAAAATCACCAATAATGAATCCGTAGTGATTGAATTACCAAATTATGTAAATAATCTAGCAACAACACTAACCGTTCAACTAACACCTATTTATGATGGTAACTCAAATAAAAAACCATTACATGTATCACGGGTATTAGACAATCAATTTACGGTTTATGGTGAAAATGGTGAATTTTTCTGGACTGTTTTTGGTAAACGTCTAGACATTGTCGTAGAACCAAATAAATCAGATGTAAATGTCAGTGGTGTGGGTCCTTACAAGTGGATAAATAACTGATTTTACATTACAAATGAAAAAATTAGAATTAGAAAAATAGAAAAATAAAGTAATCACGACAATATAAAAATATTCACTATAATTAAGATGGCATTTACCAGATTTCATGATGATCCTTGTAGAATTAAAAAACAAATACAACAATCAACCGACCCTGGCAGATGGATATTAAATGTGCCCGGTTATGGTGACAAACCACAATATATGGCGGACCCCCATATTAGAATTCAAACGTGGGGAGGCAATTTAATGACAAATTCTATTGAGCTTGAAAGTAGTTTAAAAGGAATCAACAAACCCCTGAGTAGGGATTGTTTAGGAAAAGATGAATATTCAAAATTTAATGTATATTCACAACCCATACAATACCCAACTAACAAATCCATGTATACTGAAGAATCAAGAACCATCGCACCAGCATGGACCGCTCGCGATTTAGAACAAGTGGATTGGTATTATTTACCTTTGAATCCACAAGAAAATACTTGTTATTCATTTGAAAATAATGTAAGCACACGAATTTTAGAAAAAGATAACTTTGTGGCAAAATTACCATGTGAAACAAATAATCACCTTTTTCCATTACCTATACAGACCAATACTCAAGAGTCTGGGAAAAAAGGGCAAAAAAAATAATTTTTTCATTCAATAATAAAAACAAAAAATATAAATAATACAGATAAAAAGGATAAGTATTTTATTGAAAAAATATAATACTTATATATAATAATGGAGTTAGCAATACCTATTTTAGCATTAGGCGGATTATATGTAGTATCAAATCAAAAAAATGAAAATAAAACAAATGAACGAGTGTTAAAAAAAGGACGACAGGGTGAAGAAAGAGAAAACATGGAACAAGAACAATCCGAACAAATGAAAGAAAATTTTACCAATATGGGTGTTCGGGCAAATTATTTACCAAATGTAGATGAACTACCTCAAAATTATCCTGTGATAAATACGAATCAACTTGCCAATACTGTTCAAAATTATGCGAATCCAAATGTTGCCACTGACAAATATTTTGATCAAAACAATTATCAAACTCAACAGAATCGTGGTGTAAAGGTGGGAAATATGATTCAAGAAGTATATTCACTAACCGGTAAATATGTTGACACAAGTAATTTTAAACACAACAATATGGTTCCTTTTTATGGAGGAAAAATTAAGGGACAAGTCTATGACGTAAATATTGCCGAAACAATTTTAGATAATACAGTGGGCAATGGTTCACAAATGATTAAAAAGATTGAACAAGCTCCGCTTTTTAAACCCCAAGAAAATATGCAGTGGGCATACGGCGCACCCAATATGAGTGATTTTTATCAATCGCGCGTGAATCCTGGTATGAAGAGTAATAATGTCAAACCATTTGACAGTGAATACGTTGGTCCAGGTTTAGGAAAAGGCTTTTCAAGCGACGGTAGTGGTGGTTACAATTCGGGCATGGAAGCACGAAATGCTTGGTTACCAAAATCAGTAGATGAATTAAGAGTCGCCACCAATCCAAAATTAGAATATTCCCTTGAAAATCACGAAGGTCCATCTTATTCCACGATCAAAAACGTAGGTATTGAAGGTAAAATTGAAAAATATAGACCAGACACCTTTTATATCCAAACTCAAGACCGTTGGTTAACTACGACTGGACAAGAAAAAGGACAAATGCTTCAACCAGTTCAAGAAGTTCATGATACTATGAGAAATGACACCACCAGGTCATACACTGGTGTAGCTGCTCCAGCAGAAAAAAATGGCGGTTACATTTCTGGTGAATATGAAGAAGCAAAAAGACCAGATCTTGGTTGTACAGATGTACCAATTTGTGCTGCTGTCGGTCGTGGACCTTGTGACGATCGTGAGAATATTATAAAGAATTATACTACCAATGTAAATAATCGTACTGTACAAAGACAACCCGATACCATGAGAAGTGGTTTTGGACGTACTTTAGGCGCAGTGATTGCGCCTTTAATGGATTTTTTGAAACCAACACGGAAAAATGAAACGCAGGATAATGTAAGAATTTATGGTGACGCAAATGGAAGTGTAAAACAAAATTATGTAATCAATCCAAATGATGTGACCCCAACAACCGTAAAAGAAACCACCTTGTATTCACCCAACTTTTATGTGGGTAATCAAGTGGAGGGTGGAGGTTACATGGTCGCTGATCAACAAGCAATCCAAAATCAGCGCGACTCTACCAATTGTAGTACCGTAGGTAATCCTGGTGGCAATTCATCCAAATGGGGAAGTATGAATTATAACGCAGCATACATACAAACCAACAATACATTGAAAGAGCCTCTCACATATGCTAGAACAAATCACGGAAATGCGCAAATATATAATCCAACTACAAATATAAATGTGGCAAAAATAGATAGTGACCGTTATAATACTCGTATGTATGTTCCAAACAATATGGGATATCGCCCAGTGTTGAAAGAAAACTATGGTGAAATCAGACAACCCCAACAATATGACCAAAGTATCAATTGTGATCGTATTGCGCCAGATTTACTTGACGCGTTCAGGAAAAATCCATTTACTCATAGTTTAACATCGGCGGTATAATTCAAATATATTTGATGTATAAAATATAAAGTATATTACGTTAAATAACATATAAATATTTTGACTATTATATTAGTAATAATCAAAATATAAAAATGAAATATGATATTCATCAATCAATCATGGAAAAATTAAAATATTTTCATAAAACACGTAAAATTCCGAATATTATATTTCATGGTGAATCCGGAAACGGAAAACGCACCATTGTAAATGATTTTATAGATATTATTTATAATCACAACAAGGAACAAATTAAAAATTACGTCATGTATGTCAATTGCGCACATGGTAAGGGTATTAAATTTATTCGCGAGGAATTGAAATTTTTTGCCAAAACACACATTAATTCCAATGGCGGAGATAATTTCAAAAGTATTATATTATTGAATGCTGATAAATTAACTATAGACGCTCAATCAGCATTACGTCGTTGTATTGAATTATTTAATCATACGACTCGTTTTTTTATTATTGTAGAAGATAAATACAAATTGTTAAAACCCATCTTGTCCCGTTTCTGCGAAATATACGTACCTGAACCGGTGATTCATGAAAAGAGTGTTAATTTATATCAACATATACTTGATAAAACATTTCATTTGAGAGAACAAAAACATTCAAGGGAAGAGTGGTTACATAAATATATAAACAAAAACAAGGAAAATATGAATCTTGAAAAAATAATGAACCATTCTATGAAATTGTATGAAAAAGGCTATAGTGGGCTGGATTTAATTGAATATATTGATAAAAGACAAGAATTACCTTTGGTGAAAAAATATGAATTGCTTTTTACTTTTCATAAAATTCGCAAAGAGTTTAGAAATGAAAAATTACTTATCATGTTTATTTTGAATTTTCTTTTTTTGAGTTTAGAATACAATTTAGAAAATATTTCTTTTATGTAATATGGATGATTTTAACGTTTCTAGCTTACATGAATCCAAAAACGAATGGGGTTCGCGTTTACTCACTATTTTAACGCCTCATATTGTGGATGGTTTAAAATCTATTTTTGATGAGGCAATCAAATTGTGTAGAGACAATAATGAAATGGATAAATATTTAATGACATTCCAAAATTTCATTACTCGTATTCCAAAATGGAACCCCGTAATTATTGAAAGTGAACGTCGCCGAATTGTTGAAAAAAGTGGATGTAATTATTTAGAAGATTTAGTAACATGTGTCCATATTATTCAATTGAAATTATTAACTGCTATTAGGGCTGGTCAAAAACAGCGAAAAATAGATATTAGTATTCCAAAGTTGGATGATTTTATACACAAGGTCTACATTAATGTTGCCAGAAAAATATACAAAAATGTTTATTTATTTGAAATCAATATACCTCCTCTACAAGTACAAAAACATTTTAGAGAAACGGAGATTATAGTTCAAGAATGTATTTTAAATACAGTGAGAGAAAGTATACCAGTGGAAAGTATTTTACAGGCTTATATGGGCGAGACCATTGAAGAAGATGTTGTGGAAGAAATTAAGGAACAAGTTGTAGAAAAACCCGCGGAGGCAAAGGGTGAAACCCAGATTATTAAGGAAACCGAGGGTGATGATAAAAAGGTTGAACAAAGTGCTGGTTCGCCTCAACTTGAAAGTGACTTACCCAAAACATTGGAAGTCATGACAGAAACTGAAAAATCCACCAGATTATCCTTTAATGATATTGATTATGCGAGAGATGAAAATAACAATGAAATCAAGGTAGACGCACCCAAAGATATAGATCGTTTAGAAGAAATTAGTGAAATGAGAAACGAACAGCGTAGATTGGAAACCGAAGAAGACGACGATGATGAAGACAATCCACGTTTAAAAATTGCGGATGAAGATGTAAAATTAGACTATTTGGATATTCACAATATTGATACCCCGAATGAAATGAGTTTAATGCCCGATTTATTAATTGATGATATTGAAGTATTAGCATAATTGCGTAAAATAATAAATAACTTTGTTCTATATTATTTTATATCCATGGCGAGTGTTTTTGTAATTTCTGCTGTAATTTCAATCATATATTTTATTATTCGTTTTGTTGAAATGCGATTTGTTGAAAAGGAAAATAAACCATTGAAATTTTTAGTGAGAGATTCATTGCTTGTTTATTTTAGTGTCGTTTGCGGAACTTTCATCATCGACCAGTTGAAACCAGTGATACAAGATGGGGGCGATAAAGTAGCACCTGCGGTCTTCACCGATAATCCTGGATTTTAAATATTATTTTATAGACAATTTATATACCAATAAAATAATATGGAAAATATTGAAAATATGAATATGGATAATAATAATGAACGAGAATTACGTAGAACACAATTACAGAATGAAGGGATTGACTTACGTAGAAGAATGAATGATATCATTCGTGATAATACGAGTTCATTAGAGTCATCGCCTATTCCAGATAATGTAACAGATAAAAATATATATTTGCCGTCACCGCATAAATTATTGAAACCGAATGAACTTGAAATTGGGAAATCATATTATGTGATAGATATTACAATTCCAGAAAATGTAATACATGGTCAAATAGAAGATCGCAATGGTGTATTTTATAGTATGGGTCCATTTCAAAATTATGGAGAATTAAAAAAAATAGAAGGAAAAAATGTTCGTCCAGGACATGATTATACTTATTATTATTTTCAATATGGAAATACTGTTCATTATAATGATCCAAATGCTACCTATTTTTATTTATATTTAGACCAAGAGACAATCAATAAACCTATCGAAATACCACCTGAAAATATATTTAATATAAGCTATGACGCAAAAAATATACCATTTTATAAAACAGACGTGAAACGAGTGGCTGGTAAACCCTGGAAATCTGGGAAATCCAAGAAATCCAAGAAATCCAGGAAATCCAGGAAATCCAGGAAATCCAGGAAAACAAAACATTAACGCCCACTCCATACTTTCACATAGGGTACCATTATTTTTCTTTCGTTTTCAAGTTTTTTCTTATAATTATGAAAAGTGTATCCCCAACGGTATTCTCCGTTTGTGTACTTTATGATATCTCCAAACAAAGAAGGCATATTTTTCAAACTTGAATTTTCCATGGAAATGATTAATCCCAAAATCCGCTCAAGACAACAACGGTCTCTACGACATGTCACTGCTTTTAACATGTTAAATATATTATATTTTTTTTGTATATAATCCAAAAACCCGTGGTTTATATATGTTTGGACACCAAAACAACCATTCCATTTACTCCCTCCATCAACAATACTCATATTCAAATATTTGTTTTCTTTTACATTTTTGAATTCTTCATGAAACTTGTTACTATAATTTAAATATTTAGTTATTTGAATAATTCTATCATAGTTTTCATCGCGAGACTGTTTAAAATGCCACAATGGTATTACTGGAACACCTCTAAGTAAATCAAAATTGATTCTTTTATGTATGAAAACACTGTCGTGTAAAATAATCGCATTGTCGAAAAACCGGTGTTTATGAAAATAATAATAGGGTAATAATTCGCCTCGTTGTGGAAATTCCGATTGAATATATTCTACATTTTGGTATTCATAAAAAGCCTTGATAAATTCTTTCTTACTGTTATCATCTATCACGACAATCTTTTTCAAAGGATACAAGCGGCGAATACATTGTATAGATTCATTCCAATAATGATTCGTCAATTCGGAATTCACATGTCTTAATACGATGAAACCAAAAGTCATTCTTGTATTTATTATTATATAGTTATAAAAAATCATATAATAATGTTAAATTTATTTATTTTATTTTGTTTTTGATTTTACAATCAAAGAGAGAAAGAGAGAAACCAGGCTATAAAAAAACCGGCATGGCATCAATATCCATAATATTTTCATTATTTGGTACCGCGGAGACAACATATTTTTTAAATTCTTTTCGCTCCAATTGATAATATGGCACATGATGATGAACATTTCGCGCAATCATTTTGTATAATTTAAAATCTGGATATCTCTCTTGACCATTGTTTTTATACAAAATAT
>Ga0214917_10000510_pt1 | contig 51251 bp, 49 predicted proteins | sample LL_1208_BB_MetaG_FD_177983 | JGI IMG/M metagenome (GOLD analysis project Ga0214917, IMG submission 177983) | Freshwater microbial communities from Lake Lanier, Atlanta, Georgia, United States - LL_1208_BB | ecosystem: Environmental > Aquatic > Freshwater > Lake | place: USA: Georgia | collected... | reverse complement strand
AGTTAGTTGGACTTAGCCATTCGACTTTTAGCGGTGCCTTGTTGGCTTCGGGCTTTTCCATAAGACCGATAGTTACTTTGGGCCACTTGAAAAATATTCATGCTGGAGCGAGTTTGCACCAAGCCTTGCTCTCTTAAAAAGGCTTCAAATAAGAGCGCTTTATCCTGAGCAGAAAAAGCTTCAGCCGGCAGCCCGTACATAGATGGCATCATTTGCTGAGCAAACATGTCTGCAGCTGCATCTGAAGATGTTGTGAGCTTTCGTGGTGCCTTCTTTTCCTCGGCACTGTGTTTTTTATCTACCGGCTCCTGATTGATTTCCTTCAAAGCGTTAGATTTAGCAGAAGCCACTGGAGACGGCATGGAGCCGCCAGGGTTTAGAGCATTCATTTTTTCCTCTGCTATTTTCTCAAACTCCCCTTGAGCTTTAGCAAGGCCTCTTTCAAGTTCTCCCGGACGCAGAGAGCTGGGATCTTTCCCTAAAGCCTCCAAAATTGAGGACTGATCCGTCAATTGTCCACCGAAGAAGGCGGTCTTGAACGCCTCAGCATCAAGGCCTTTCTTACTCAACAGCGCTTCTAGTTGCTCCGGAAGTTTAGGAGCAGATGCATCAGGCCTGTCTTCATCCAAAACAATTTGTCCTGAATTCGGATAATTGTGATTGTACGTGAGGATCTCTTTCATGTTTTGATTTTTCTTCCCAGCAGCTAGGGACGCGGCCATTTGAGCAAATTCCATTCCTGCCATTGCTAGCAAACCGGAACCGGTAGCCAAATCTCCGGCGAGAATAAAACCTGTTCCGGCCGCTGCTAGAGCAGAGCCCGTGGCTGCTGCAACAGCAGCTCCTGTGTTGGAGGAGTTTTGAGCAGCATCTAATCCTCGTTCTCTACCCTCTACTCCCACTCGATTGTCCCATGCGGGATCGTTGTGATTCACAATGCCATTTGCCACAGAGCCAGCACCTCCGGAAGCAGCAGCAGATTCGGACCGTTTTTGCAGGGCTGCGTCCTGAGAGGCCCACGAAGCTTGATCGGCTTTGATTTTAGCATCTAAATCTTTCAGAATTGTCTGGCCCATGTTCTGGGATTGAAGTGCGGCAGTCGCATCCGGAGTTGTTGCAATCCCATTTTCACCCTGTAACGTAGTCGGGATGAATACACTGAAAGCAATAATAAAAGTGAGATACACCATAATCGGCTCCTATCCTTCCAAATCTTGCTCGTTATTGTTTTTCAATGAGTTCTTGAACCGCTGACAAATTCCAATTTTCTGGTTCTCGCCTTGAGAACATAGATTTTGTACTCGCGTTTTACGATAACCCGCAGCTAATCCTCTGAAAATTCCGGGGATGCCCCGAAGAGACTCTTCATCACGGTTTAATAGGTACAAGTATTGAGGGACTCCCTTGATAGTCTTGGCAACTCCTGATTCAGTGGTATTTCCAGAATCCGAACCTGCAGAACTGATCTCGCTTATGCCACCTTCCCCACTCGAACTACTCATAGGAACAGAAACTACTTGGAACCACGGCCATCCATCATCTTCAGACTCTCCACCAGGTTCCCCAGTAACGTTGAATGGAAAGCTATCATCCGAACCAAAACCACCAACGGCACCTGAATTACCCCCCATGCCCATGCCCATCATTCCGTTCGGACCACCCATCGCATTCCCGTTCTGAGCTGGCGAGGCAGCTGCAGGGGCTGCACTTGCGAATCCTCCTCCAGCACTTCCCCATTGACTGCTGCTCATGGGCTGTGGAGTTCCCGTCCAAGAATTGGTAGAAGCACTGACTTCAGGAAGGTTCAAATTGGAAGCTTTGTTGCTCAAATTAGCTGCACTCAGCTTGTCTTTGTTCTCGGTTGAAAATGGATTCGTACTTGCTTTTGAAGGCTCGATAGAAAAGTTGGACTTCTTTTCGTCGTCTTTTTTCGAATTGATGGAGGAACTACTCGGGAAGTTTTGTTGTCCCACTGCATTTCCAATTTTATTTGCAAAACGGTCAAGAGAGTCATTAGAAAACTGATTTTGATTGTTGTTGGAGTTGTTGAAGCCACGTCCGGAAGAGTCACCACCCGAACCACCGCCATCACCTTGTCCCCCGCCGCCATTGCCACCACCGCCTGAACCGCCGCCTCCATTGGCTCTTCTGGCTTCCTGTCGAGCGAGGTCCTCTTGCTGTTTTCGAGCTAAATTTTGTTCCAAATCTCTCACCGTTTGGTTAAGCCGAGCGGCTTTTTGGGCATCCTGTTGCTTCTTTCTTAAGTCCTCAGGGCTTTCGGCTTTTTTATCTTCGCCTTCTTTTTCTTTTTTAGCTTCGTCCCTGGACGGTTTTGATGAAGGAGAGTCAGTATCTTCTTCGGTTGTTGCTAAAAGTTTATCCACTAAGGCCGCTTCCTCAACTCCGGGAGTATGAACTTTATGTAAACTGCGATATTCATTAAAAAGCTGTGTGAGTTTCGCCTTGGGATCTTCCGAATTTGAGTTTGCACTGAAGGCTCCAATACTGGCGGTGGCAGCAGGACGAGCCGCGACAGACCGTAAGAAATCTTTGGCGTTAAATCCCGATTCAGATACTTCTGCGATTGTGGTGCGTAGTTGATTTTCCACTTCGGCAATTCTAAGAACAACCGGATTTGCTTCGGACGTAGCCCCATCCTTATGCCCTTCGCCCGCTGAGGCCTCTTGGGCCGCTAAAGGCCGCATCATGAGCACCAATAAAATAATGAAAAGTGTCGTTTTCATGTCAAAAAGTTATTCGTTTTTCCTGGTTCAGTAGCTGGTCTGAGCTAGGAGAGTGCAAGGTTAATTCCAGCACAATTGAGCGTGATTTTTACTCCACAGAATCGATGGATTCCGGCCTAAAAAAAGCTCTTGTTTTCGCTTAAGGGTTCAAGAGGTTAACCTGACTAAAACGAAGACAGTCGAAACCCCTTTGACACCTGCCCAAAAGTTCAACAGATTTTCACGAAAACGCGTTGCGTTACTTCAAAACGTTTACCAACTGCTTAAAATTAAGATACTTTTCATCCACACAAAGTGGAATAAACACCATGAGCCTTCAATACCACGAATCCAAAGAGAAAATTGTCTTTGTCGGAGCTCAACGTACCCCCTTCGGAACCTTCGGAGGCGCACTGTCCTCTATCAGCGCTACGGATCTCGGGGTTTCCGCGGGCAAAGCAGCTCTTGAGCAAAGCCACGTCCCACTGGAACAAATCGATCATGTCATTTTTGGAAATGTGATTCCCAGTGCTTCAGATGCAGCTTACCTCGCTCGTCATATTGCTCTGAAACTTGGGCTTCCCATTTCAACTCCTGCAGTCACTCTGAATCGTTTATGTGGTTCGGGGTTTGAAGTCATTGCCGACGGAGCTCGACGTTTATTGCTGAATGAAGCTGATGTTGTTTTAGTCGGCGGCACGGAAAATATGAGCCAAATTCCCTTCACGTTAAGGAAAGGCCGATTCGGATATCGGATGGGACATGGGGAGATCGAAGATACTCTCATGACGGGACTCTTTGATTCTTACGCCCAACTGCCGATGGCACTCACTGCAGAAAAGTTAGCGGAAAAATATCAGATATCACGAGAAGAAGTGGATCGGTTTGCCTTGCGCTCCCACCAATTAGCAAGTAGCGCTATTAAAAAACAGATTTTTGATGCTGAAATCACTCCGGTCACGATATCTTCTCGGACAGGGCCCAGAACTATTCTCGAAGATGAACATGTACGCAAAGATGCTTCTTTAGATTCACTCGCGAAATTAAAGCCCGTCTTCAAAAAAAATGGGGTAGTAACTGCGGGTAATGCAAGCGGCATCTGCGACGGTGCTGCAGCTCTAGTCATGACCACAGAGAAAAAAGCCCGCAGTTCGGGATGGAATATCCTTGCTTACTGGAAAGGTTCAGCAGTCGTGGGCTGTGACCCCACTGAAATGGGCATCGGCCCTGTCCCCGCGATTCACCGCCTAATGACAGCCACAAATTTAAAGCCTAAGGATCTCCAGTTTGTAGAAATCAATGAGGCTTTCGCGGCCCAAGTGCTTGCTTGCCAGAAAGAGTTGGCATTTCCTGAAGACCAATTCAATGTGGATGGAGGCGCTATTGCACTCGGACATCCACTAGGCGCCAGCGGAGCTCGATTAGCCGTTCATTTGATCCATCGTTTACAACGCCGTGGAGGGGGTACCGGTCTTGGCGCTGCCTGTATCGGTGGTGGCCAAGGCATAGCAGCCTTGTTGAAGGTTGAGTAACTCGTGAGAAAAGATTTTGTTTCGCTCTGGATTTTCGCGTTGGCCGTGTTCTCAATCACTACTTATGCGCTTGAATTCAAAGCCCAGTTTTACCAACGGGACAATAGCCGAAATACCATCAAAGGCCGGGGAGCTGCTTGGGTCAAGAAAGATGGCCGCCAAATTTGGGCGGATGAGTTGGAGATCGATCTCAATCTAAACCGAGTTTTTGCTTCTGGAAATGTGCACATTCAAGAGGGCCCCCTCGATATTTTTGCATCCGGAGGGACTTATGCTTTGGAAGGGGCTGAAGGCACTTTGGATGACGTTACTTTGATTTTCGGTCAAACTGTGATCTATGGAGCGACACTCAACCAAGTTGCTCAAAATCAATTTGAACTTTTAGATGGATTCTATACCAATTGCAATACGGTTCCCTATGTCGATAAAGATGCCAACAAATGCCCCTTCGATGTCAAAATTTATGGGAGTCGTTTTTTTCTCACGTTAGATTCTTACGTTCATATTCACGATGCTATTGTCTATGCAAAGGAACTTCCTCTTCTTTACACTCCTTACTTTATTGCACCCGCAAAAACAAAGCGCCAGTCAGGAATTTTGGTCCCACAAGCAAACTTCAGAGAACGTATTGGCACTGGATTTTCACTGCCGCTGTTTCTTGCTTTGGGCTCATGGCATGATTTAACGATCACACCTACTTTTTGGTCGCGGGCAGGATTCCATACCGGACTGGATTATCGCTACGTTTATTCTGCCCAAAAAAAAGGCCGAATGCGTATCTTCCTCCTAGAGCAGTCCTTTAATTCAGACCCGACCATTGCTTGGATACGAGTTCCCGGAAGGCGTTACTTAGGTCTTTTCAGTGAGGTTGGGGTTGAGGCACATAATGAATTTGCGCTCTCAGGAAGATCGCATTTCAGGCAAGATATCCACTGGGTCACCAACAATTACTGGAACCAAGACTTCCCTATGGACTTTGGCCCCTTGGGAGACTTTCAGTATTTTAGAAATCAGGTTTCATTCACCGCTCCAGGAGATTCCTATCTCACAACGGCCGCAGTAAAATTGAATCAGTCTCTCGTGAACACTCAAGATGTTGGCGCTGATTCCGGCTCAGTGGCTCAGCTCCCAGAACTTCGATTTTATAGAAAGACGTTGAGCACCTTTATCCCGCACACTTATTTTGAGTGGGATAATCGGTTCACAAACTTTTCACGCCCTAAATCAGATTTTGACAACATCCCAGACCAACGTGTGATCAACGGCTCGAACGCCCTAGAAGCAGACACCAATCCTGGGTTTGATACGAATGATTTTCTAAGAACTGGGCAACGTCTCATCATGGAACGTCGCTTGGTGGGTAATGCCCCTTTAGCCCCCGGCTTTCAATTTCAACCCGTTTTAAAGGCGGGTTTGCTCGCTTATCATTTTCCTCTACCCAATTCCATTTTTAAAAATCAGACTTATGTGGACACTGAGATTCCCTTCTCACTCTATTTGTCACGCACATATTCCAATGAGAGCTCACAATCAGAAAGTATCCGACACATCATTCAACCCCGAATTTTATATGGAGGCAGTCTCTATAAGAGCAAGGTTCCTGATCATCCATTTTTTGCGCAAGCTCCCCCTCCTGCTTTTACATCTCCTCGCTTTGACGCTCTCGACGATAATGCACCTTATGAGTATTTTCGATTTGAGTTCAACAACCGATTGATGCGCAAAACCGCCCTCGGGACAGAACGCTTTCTTTTGGCTCAACTTTCGAACAATTACTTTTTAAAACCTTCTTTACTGAATAACGGTGCTGCGGGACTGGGACCTCTAGAAGCTTATCTTGATTTGAGAATTGGTCAGATCTCAGCCCAAATTCAAGGTACATATCAACTCACTCCCACAAATGACGTTCATGAAAATGATTGGTCGGGCACTTTGGCCTACGCAAATCCTTATGGAGATAAAGTGAGCATTGCTACGTTGATTCGAAAAAAGGCAAACCCGGTCAACAATGACGAAACTCTGGTACTTTCGGTATATAAACCGCTACCGATTTATTTGGATGTATTTGCGTCCATTGAACACTCTTTCCGACAGTCAATTACCCGAAATTATCAAATCGGATTTCTTTTTGCTGCAAAGCCCAGGAATTGTTGGTCGTTGAGTTTCCTATCGGGTAGAACTGTTCAGAATGAGCATTATGCTCGGCTCGTGTTTGGTTTATCTTTTGGTAAGGTATGATGAACTCTATTTTCAAAGTGATCGGTGTTCCACTGCAGGAAAATCAAGCGTTGAGTCTAGAGAACAAACAAACTCTTGAGCAATGTGATGTCATTGTGGGAGAGAGCAGAAAATCAACTCATCGGTTACTTTCTAAGATCCAGTTAAAAAAAGAAGCCCAGCTTTTTTTAATGGATAACGTGTCGAAATCTGTTCTTAAGGATTTGGAAATCGCTTTGCAGCAGACCAAAAAACAAAACGGAAATGCCTGCTTATTTTCTGATACTGGAATGCCGATTTTATTTGATCCCGGTCGTGAGGTTTTGGGAATTGCAAGACGTCTCGGGTTCTCAATCCGCTGTGAACCTGGTCCCACATCCTGGGGCACCGCCTGTGCATTATCCGGCTGGACTCCGCCCTTTCTAATCGCAGGGTTTCCTCCCGCAAAAACTGGGGAACGTCAGGAGACACTGAAAAGTTGGACTCATTTGCCTTATCATTTAGTTCTGATGGACACCCCTTACCGTTTTCAAGCGTTGATTAAAGATTGCCACGAACTTTTTGGCACTAAGCGCCAAGTATTTCTAGCTTGGGAAATTGGCTGCTCGGGAGAAATTTACTTTTGGGGTACGTTTCCAGAGTTGACACGGATGACCCAACAAAAAAATTTAGTCAAAGGGGAATTCATTCTGATCATTGAAAAAGGGGTGTAAAATGGAAAGATGTCTTCCTCGCCCACTACGCAAGGTATAGTGCTCTCGGCCGGAGGTGCTCGAGCAGCCTATCAAGTCGGAGTTTTAAAATATATTGGGGAAAACTTTCCCGATTTTCATCCGAAGGTCTTTGCTGGAGTTTCTGCGGGCTCGATCAATGCTTCTTTTTTAGCACAAGGGCAAACCTTTCCCGTTGCTTCGAAAAGACTTTACGATTTGTGGTATTCCCTCTCATTCGAACAGGTTCTGGAAACTAATTTCAAGACCCTTTTCTCTATACTCAACCGCTGGGTCTATGACCTTTTTATTTCCAAAGTCACCAAAAAACTTTTGCTGACATCATTGTTAGATGCCAGTCCCCTAGCACAAACCATTCTGAGCCATACCCATTTCTGGAAAATCAGCAGAGCCATTCGCGAGGGGAAGGTTTCTGGCCTAGCAGTCACCACCACCAATTATCATACCGGAATTGCAACCGTTTTTTTCGATTCTGATCAGGTCGTAGAGGGCTGGCAACGAGCACTTCGGCAAGGGATTCGAACCCCCATTAAACTGAAACACATCATGGCCTCTTGCTCGATCCCGATACTTTTTGAGCCAGTCCGAATAGGCGAATTCTTTTTTGGAGACGGTGCTCTCAGATTCAATTTCCCTTTCTCACCTGCCATTAAATTAGGCGCTAATAAAATCTTAGCAGTTGGGATTCGCTGTCCGAATCCAAACAAGGAGACTCTGGTAAAACCAGACCAAGCTCGATTAGGATTCATTGCGGGAGCCGTACTCAACTCTATTTTTTTGGACAGCATCGACTTGGATTATGAAAATCTTCTGAGAATCAACCGTATGAAAGGCCCATCAGCTACACCCATTGATGCGCTTCTGATCCGACCCAGCTTAGATTTGGGTGCTTTAGCTAAAGAACACATCGATGAAGTCCCTTTTCATTTCCGGCAGCTCCTGAAATCGACGGCTAATCCTGAGGAGTTGGGAGATCTGCTGAGTTACCTCATGTTTTCTTCTCCTTTTATTCGAAAACTGCTGAGTTTAGGAGAAAAGGATGCTGCTGCTCAACATTCAACGTTAGAAGCATTTATTCGAAGGCCAGTGATAGGCCAGCCTGGATAAGACTTTCCCCCGCAAAATAACCCCACTCGATGCGACTTCCAACAGCTCCCGTTCCTAAAATGAAGGCCAGTCCCCCACCCGAAAGCCAGCGACCCTGTATTGAAGCTAATGAACCAAACCCTGCAATGCTCCCGGCATTTCCAATTGATTTTTTAAGCTCAGAAGAAGCGGTCCATATGACGGGATCCCGAAATCTTCCAAAACGCACTCCAGGAAGAGTCAAATTCCCCTGGATTGTTGAGAGCAATCCGAAAGGCCCGCTGCGAGAAATGCTTCTCACCTGAGAGGCCAAACTGAACTGTGTTGTTCCGCTCAAAGCCCAACGCTGGGAGATCCCAGCCTGCACCTTCTCAAAGTTGTGAGTTCCCAAGCTCCCTTTTCTTGCCATAGAAAAGTTGCCAAACAGCTTTAATCCTTTACGAGTTTCAAACCCAATTTCAACTTCAGGAATCCCGTTCCACTCCACCAATCCCAACCGCGCTTCTGTACTGAGTACTCCGGATACTGCTACTGGACTCCTCCAAAACCATCCCATGCCCCATTGGAAATAAAAGTCCTTCCAAAAACGCCTAAAAGTTACCGCTCCCTCAGACTGATTTTGCAATATTTCGGTCAGCTGATCCAAACGGCTATCGGCTCCTAAGCCAAAATACTGATCTCTGTTTCGAGCAAACGAACCCAGGAAGCTCACCCGATGTTCTTTCCAACTTTCAAAATCGTGGAGCGCTCCCCGAATGCCAAATACCCCCCGGCTTTGCCCAAAAACAGAAATATTTAACCTCCGATCGGTATCCAACCACCGCTCATCTCTTTTTCCTAACAAGACTCCCCAACCACCCGCGGGACTTCCTAAAAGGCTCCAGTAGTACCGGTGGGTGCGCTCTTCCCGCTGATTCAAAAACCACTGGGTTCGAACATCGGGAGGTGAGAACTTAAGAGCCAGTTCCCGCTGCTGCTGCGCCAAATTGTCTTTCCCTTGAAACTGATAAATTTCAGCTATAAAAAATGGAACACTACTCAATTGGGGGCGACTCCTTCTTAACAACTCGAGAGCTATGAGGCTTTTTCCAACGCTGCCTCCAAACTCACTGGGTATTTTCCAAAGAATTCTTCCCTCAAAATAGGCTTTTTCTTCAAATGAACTTTTGGAGGTGTCCAAAACTTTGAGCCATTCTCGCAATTTCGGTTCACGCCATAACAGATTGGTTGGAGATACTGGTTTGCTTTCAAAGCCCACACAGGCCAGAGCACAGACCATTTGATGGCGTTCTGACAGCTGGGAACTCGCACGACAGCGCTCCAACATCAAATCCAGAGACTCTTGGGCAGCATGAATCTTCCCCTGCCAATAAAGCGTCTCAGCTTTAAAGAATTGAATTTGAAGTTGGGATTCTGGGTGGCTTTGAGTCAGTCGCTCTAGATTGTGAAGATTAGGGGCATTGAATGCAGGATCGACCAGGGAGAGGTCCTGCGCTCCCAGAATAAGAGATCCCCACAGACTGATTAAAAAGAAATTCCGAAAGAGCACCCGTTAGCCGAGTTCTTATTCGTTATCGTCGTCATCATCCTCATCTTCTTTACTACCAGCCACCACCGCACTGGGAAGAATGTTGGACTTTCCGTTGATACCGTCTCGCAAAATACGACTGGGGGTGAACGTCAGCACTTTTCGAGCTGAGATCTCCATGGCTTCACCGGTTTGAGGGTTCCGGCCCATCCGAGACTTTTTTTGTCGAACTCGGAATTTACCAAATCCAGATATCTTGATGGATTCGCTCTTGCAAAGAGTTTCTTTCATGCTTTCAAAGACAAGCTCCACTAAATCCGAAGCTTCTTTTTTAGAAAAACCTACTTTTTCATAAACAGCATCTATAAGTTCTGCTTTTGTAAGTGTCATGGCTCTCCTCTCCCGGGGAAGTCAGTCGCAGCGTTGGAATAATTTATTATACTAATGTTTTCAATGGTCTACAAGACCACCCCCGGACTCGTTGATGAGGATCATCAAGAGCGACGCGTCACCACCTGTCAGTGTTTCACTTTACTGACCGTTCTGCGGCCATTTTGAATTAAATCTTCTTTAGTATAGATGAAATCACTGCGATCGAAGGAAGCTAACTCATAGTTAGGTCCCATCCGGATAGCATCAACCGGACACGCCTCTTCGCACATGCCGCAAAAAACACAACGAAGCATGTCAATATTAAACTCCAAAGGATATTTCTCCACTTTAGGATCGGGATGCTCTGTGGCCGTAATGTGAATACAAGCTGCAGGACAATTCGTTGCACATAACATGCACGCCGTGCATCGGATGTCCCCATTTTCTTTTACGGTCAAAATTTGTAGGCCTCGAAAGCGTTTCGAATAAGGGCGACGTTTTTCTGGATATTGAATCGTGGGAAGCCCCTTCGGGTGAAATAGGTTTCTGAAAAAATGCTTCAGTGTAATTCTCATCCCCTGAAGAATCGCGATTAAGTAAATACGCTGTGAAACGGGTAGTTTGTATTTTTTCTCCTGAATCATTTCAAAACCTGTGTTCCCTCTGGAAAGCTTTTCCACTCGTAAGCTTTACCTAACCATTTTTCACTCAACTGAGTTTTAAACGTTTCCTGAACGTGCATGTGACTTAAAGGCTTTCGGTCACTTTGCTGAGAAAGCCCCCAGGCTACTTGATGCACATCTCGAGCTAAAAACTGCCTTGGGACACTTGCACGAAGTCGTTGAAGTTTGCCTTGGGCATTGATGAGAGTACCCGACTTCTCATAAGCACTCACATTGGGAATCAACCACTCGCATTTTTCAACAAATGCACATTGGCTGGTTGCATGTAAAACAATGTTGGTGGTGGCGGGGGTTGCCAGTAACAACTCACCAAGCCCCGGCATTTCGTATCCCTCCAGACCCAAAACAATGAGTCGACTCCACTGTTTCCCCTTGAGTTTATCTTGCGCCTGTCCAGTCCTCAGCCATTTAACCTGAAGGGTCTGCATGACTTTTTCAAACCCTTGAGCATTTGGAGTGAGATCACGATGTTTGAGCAATCCATCAAAAGCTGTTCTTTCAGCAGCTGCTTTTTCATCCACAACCCATGTAAAATCCTGAACTCCCAGCGATTTAAAGTTTAACACTGCATCTGTAAGCTCTTCATTCGTCATCTGAGTAGATAAAGCGACCAGACAACTTTTGCCTTGCGATTTAATTTCTTCGCCGACAACACCAAAAAAGGCATGCCAGGTTTGTTCGGTCCACTGCCCATCTTGCCAACGCAGAGGCGCAGTGATTCGGTTTTGATCATGCACATAGTGAAAATCCCATCGTCCTCGATCACAAATCCAACTTTGATTGATGTCTGGATTCCGGCGAGGCTCTATCCGAAACAATTTCTGGGTAGAAGGATTTTTGGAGACCGTGGTGTTACACCCATGAGCACATAACGTACAAACCGTTTTTGTTTTATCCAAAAACCAAACCCGTTGCTTAAAACGAAAATCCTTGGCCGTTAAAGCGCCCACGGGACAAATGTCAGCTAGATTACCCGTGTACTCGTTTCTTAAGGGTTGATTATCCACAGACCCTAAAACGCTTCGATCTCCCCGATTGAAAATACCCAGCTCATTCGTTTTGGTAATTTCATTCGTGAATCTCACACACCGACTGCACAAAATACAACGTTCAGAATCAAGAACGATTGTACCCAAGTCCTGAACCTTGGGCTTGTGGACCTTTTCATAGTCCATTCGGCTCTCATAGAGTCCATAGTCTGCATAAAAATCCTGAAGCTTACATTCGCCCGCTTTGTCACAAATGGGACAATCCAAAGGGTGATTGATTAAATGCAGTTCCAAAACATTTTTGACGGTATCTTTTACTTTTTCGGTGTCTGTCCGAACAACCATCCCTTCCGTTGCTTGGGTATTGCAGGAAATCTGTAGCCGAGGATTGTTTTCAATCTCCACCATACACATGCGGCAGACACCCGCTACCGATAAATCCGGATGGTAGCAATAATGGGGAATCTCAACTCCTCCTTCGGCAGCGGCATTAAAAACACTAGTACCAGCAGGAACCTCTACCTTTTTTCCATTGATCGTGAGTGTGACTTTCTTATCGCTCATACCCGATCTCCCGGTGCTGAGATTTTCAAGTGGGCTTTAATTTCCTCAGGAAACTTTTTAAGAAATCCAAGCACTGGCATTGCCGCGGCATCGGAGAGAGCACAAATGGTCGTTCCCATCATGCTTTTGGCAGTTTTTTGAAGATCATTGAAATCTTTAAGTGTGCCTTCTCCGTGCTCAATACCTTTAACCATTTTGTACAGCCATCCCGTGCCCTCACGACAGGGAGTGCACTGGCCGCACGACTCATCCCAGTAAAATTCGGTGAGTCGCTCCAATAGAGTAATGAGAGAGAAATGCTCGGGGATAACAATAATTCCCCCCGAACCCAGGAAAGTTCCGAATTTGGTCATGCAATCATAATCTAAAGTAGCTGTTTCAACTTCAGCCGGAGTTAACGGAGGTGTAGAACTCCCTCCGGGAATTACGGCTTTCAGCTTGGCACCGTCTTTCATGCCACCACCGTAATGTTCAATGAAATCCTTCAGCGGAATACCCATCTCCTCTTCGTAAACTCCTGGTTTGTTCACCCAGCCACTCAGACAAAATAGACGAGTTCCTTTGGCAGTACCGACCCCATACGCCGAATAAGCTTCTCCCCCGTGTTCGATAATCCAAGGAATAGTAGCCAGAGTTTCCACATTATTTACAACCGTGGGACAATTTAAAAACCCGGAAACTGCAGGAAAAGGGGGTTTCAATTTGGGTTGCCCTTTTTTCCCTTCGAGAGAGGAGATCAGGCCCGTTTCTTCACCGCAAATATAAGCACCCGCGCCTCGGTGAAGCACTAAGTCCAACGTGTGGGATGACCCCAAAATGTTTTTGCCCAGATATCCACGCTCGTAGGCTTCATGAATTGCTTTCTCCAGGATACGAGCAGCTTCTGCATACTCTCCGCGGATATAAAGATAACTTTTTTTAGATCGCACAGCGAAAGCGGAGATAATGATCCCTTCAATTAACTGATGCGGATTTTTTTCTAAAATCACACGATCCTTAAAAGTCCCAGGTTCAGACTCATCTGCGTTACATAGTAGATAGATGGGCTTGCCAGATTGGAATGGAACAAAACTCCACTTCTGCCCCGTAGGAAACCCGGCTCCGCCCCTTCCCCGCAAACCGCTCTTTTTAACTTCCTCAATGATTTGATCAGGACTCATCTTCAATGCTTTTTTTAAATTCTGATATCCCCCTTTGGATTCATAAACTGACAGCGTGTGCAACTGTGGGGTTTCGATATCTCTGGTGAGAATCCGTCGCTCGGGCGCTAAAAGCTTCATTGCTGCCTCCCCGGCTTTACTGGAACTCCATCTCTGAGTTTTTTGAGAAGATCTCTCAAGAGATTTGGATTCAATTTTTCAAAGTAATCCTCGTTCACTTGAACCACTGGAGCCGTATCACAAGACCCCAAACACTGAACCGGCATCAAACTAAATCGTTTGTCCGAAGTGAGCTCCATTGGTTTTTTTAAACCCAGCTCTTCTTGAATCACTTTCAATAACTCATCGCTACCCATCATGCAGCAAGTGAGATTCGTACAAACCTGCAAACAAAAATCTCCCATATCTTGTTTCTTGAGCATGACATAGAAACTAGCGACTTCACGCACGTGCCGTGGACTTAAATCTAAAAGACCCGCAACGTAATCCATGATGGCGGGGGTCAGATGCCCCCATTGCTCTTGCGCCAAACGCAAAACGGGCAGCAGAGCAGAAGCTTTGATTTCGTAACGAGAGATAATCGCCTCTACTTTTTTCTCTAAATCGGGCGAAAACTTGATTTCATTCATCGGTCCAACTCTCCTGCAACAATATTGAGACTGCCCAAGGTGGCCACGGCATCAGAGACAGTTTGCCCAATACACATTTCCGGAAAAGCTTGATAAATGGCAAAACACGGTGGCCGACATCTCACACGATAAGGACGTCCTTGTTGATCCGAACACACAAAAAAACCCAGTTCCCCATTCGCAGCTTCAGTATAAGAGTACACTTCTCCTTTGGGAGGCTGAATACCGTGCATAATGAGTTTGAAATGCGCCATCAATCCTTCAATACTGTTGTAGACCTGCTCTTTGGGTGGCAAGACAATAGACCAATCGTCGATATTCACTGACCCTTCAGGCAAATCGTCCAATGCTTGTCTCACAATTTTTAGGCTCTCTCGCATTTCTCGCATGCGCACTAAGTACCGGGCATATGTATCTCCACCGGTTTCAGTGACTACCTGGAAATCAAATTGGTCATAATCATAGTAGGGATGTACTTTACGCACATCGTAGGCATTCCCCGTGGCTCGCAAACAGGGCCCCGTGAATCCGTAATCCAAAGCACGTTGTTCCGAAAGCACTCCCACTCCTTGAGTGCGATCGATCCAAATTCGATTCGTCGTTAAAAGGCCTTCCACATCATCTAATGTTCGCGGCAGATTATCGATGATTTTACGACACCAATCCGTCCAGCCCTCTGGCAAGTCTGCTAAAAGACCACCGACTCGAGTGTAACTTGTTGTGAGTCGAGCACCACATGCTGCTTCAAAGAGATCATAAATATTTTCTCTTTCTCGAAAAAAATACCAAAAACATGTGAGCGCCCCTAAATCTACAGCATTCGCACCGATACACACCAAGTGATCAATAATTCGAGAGAGTTCTGCCATGATCACTCGAATGCGTTGACACCTTTTAGTGACTTGAACACCCAGTAATTTTTCAACAGCCATTACGTAGCCCACATTGTTCATCATGGCCGACACGTAATTCAATCGATCAGTGAATGGAATGACTTGATTCCAGGTGTGAGTCTCAGCCATTTTTTCGAAACAACGGTGTAAATAGCCGATTTCCAATTTCATATCCCGAATGATTTCCCCTTCGAGATTGACTAAAATACGAAGCGTTCCATGCGTAGCTGGATGTGAAGGACCTAGATTTAATTGGAGAAGAGGTTCAGTCGGAAGCGCTGTGTTCATGGTTACATTCCTGCGGAACGGATTGCTTTTCGTAGTTGTTGATAGCCATCTGAAGGATAATCTTTTCTCAGCGGGTGTCCCACAAACTCCTGATGACATAAAATTCGGGTGAGATGCGGATGCCCTTTAAAAGCGATCCCAAAAAGATCCCAAGCCTCTCGCTCAAACCAGTTCGCCGCTGCATAAACATCATGAATAGAGTCGATTTCTGGATTTGTTTCACCTATAAACACTTTCAAACGGACTCTGCGTTTCTTCGAAAGTGAATAAAGTTGATAGAGAACCGCAAAGCGCTCCGGAGTACTGGGTTCGTACTTCTCATAATCCATTGCAAATAAATCAAGTAACATCTCAAAACCAAATTCTGTCTTGAGGGCCTGAATCAGTTGCCGAATAGCTGTCGGCTGAACCACCAAAGTCAAATCGCCCATATGCTCCTGCACTTCCACCAATGCAGTTCCGTGGCGCTGGAGAAATCCAGGGATTTTTGTTTCAACGCAGTTTGTGTCGATCTCTGGCACGAACAATCCCTCCTTTAGTGATCTTCTCTTGTAATTTCATCATTCCGTAAATAATGCCTTCAGGTGTGGGGGGGCAGCCCGGAACATAAACATCAACGGGCACAATTTCGTCGATTCCCTGCATGACGTGGTACGCTCGATAAAATCCTCCTGAGGATGCACAAACTCCAACCGCAATCACCCACTTAGGCTCCAGCATCTGGTCGTAGATTTCTCGAAGAATAGGCCCCATCTTTTCAACAACAGTCCCCAACACTAAGAGACAATCACTCTGTCGTGGACTGAATCTAACGACCTCGGCGCCGAAGCGAGAAACATCGTAATGGCTCGACACAGTCGCCATGTATTCGATGGCACAACAAGCGGTCCCAAACGGAAGCGGCCAAAGAGAGTTCTTTCGACTCCAATTCACGAAATCTTCCAATCGAGTCGTAAAAGCAATATTACGCGAGTCCGCCTCTTCAGGGGACACCACAGCAAACTGTTTCATAGGGCTTTCTTGTGTCATGAGCACTCCAAGAATGGCCTATAGAATGCTACCAGATCAAGGACTTAGCAAGTTAATTGGCACGAGGTTGTGAGAGGGCGTAACGTCCCGGCAAATACACCAAGGGGTCCACGGCAACCCTCCGATGACGGATTTCAAAATGTAAATGCGGACTGGTGGCGCGCCCCGTCATTCCTACCCTCCCGATGACTTTACCCCGCTCCACAAAATCCCCCACCCGAACTCCGATCCGAGAGAGATGGGCATAGACGGTTGCAAAATTGGGGGAATGTCGGATGACGACCATTTTTCCATAGCCCGATATACCATTTTCAGCATAGATCACTTTTCCACCTCGGGCCGATTTCACCGGTGTTCCCGTAGGCGCTGCAAGATCAATCCCTTCATGAGTTCTCCCCCATCGTGGGCCATACAATGAACTCACGGCGGAAGTGTTTAGGGGCCAAGAAAATCGGGCTTGGTCGAGCTCATAGGCCAAGGGCTCACCCTGAAGCGCTGTTTCCGTTCTGGCCACGACAGAATCTGAATGAGAACGTTCAGAACTTGGACGCCGAGCGGACGGATAATCAGCTCGAGATACAGTTTGATGGCGAGCTCGAGAGGGACGCAAATAGAAAGTTCCACAGCCGGGAAGAAAACTGAGCAGAGCAACCAAAAATATGAGGTGATGGATCATGATTCAGACTCAAAAGGTCTGAATTCTTTATCGGTCTCTGACTTAAGTGGCCCAAGGGTGGAATCGTGTGAATTATTGCACAATTCAAGTGCCGGAAAGTGGCAATCTTCCCTGGCTTTCCAAAGAGCAAATCTCGACAACTCATTAAAAAAACGAAGAAAAAATTCAACTGTATTCATCCAGAGGTGGCTTCAACCTTGCTTCAAGGTGGATCGTGAGAAGTCGGATAGTTTCAATTGGAGTGGCAGTTTTCTCGTTGCTGTGGAGTTCGCCTGCCTTGTCCGGCGTTCGAAGCTGTGAAGAACTCACAGCATTGTTGGCCAACAAATACCACCTCCCCGTGGCGTCAGACACGCCTTTGGAATGGCCAAAAAGCATCACTCAAAACTCCGTTGAACTTGCCAGAAAAATAGAAGCCGAGTTTCTACCTCTCTATCGACGCGCCCAACACGATTATTTCATCACTTCCGACAAGACGGCCTTGGCCTATAGCTATTTCCGAGCAGCTCCTGAGAGCCTGATTCAGGGGACTCCCCGAGGTACTTTGGTTATCTCGCACGGCTTAGGAGAAAGCCGCCCTCAATGGCTGGACCAAATAAAAACATTTATACAGGAAGGTTACGACGTTTATATCTATGAACATCGGGGTCAGGCGCACTCCGATCGCCCGCTTCCCAATCACTTCAAAGTTCATGTGAATCGTTTCAAAGATTATGAAAACGACATGCACGAATTTGTTTCCGAAGTGGTGAAGCCTAATGCTCGGGGGACTATCTATGGTGTAGGATTTTCGTTGGGAGGACTCGTTGCTACTTTCAACACGATCCACCATCCAGAGGATTTCTCAGCTTTAGTAGCTATCGCTCCGGCCTATCAAATCAAGACCCGGGACTTTCCCGCGCCCATCGTTAAAGGCGTAGTAGATTTGATGGTGCTTTTAGGCAAAGGCGAAGAATATTCATTTTTTCAAAAAGATTTTTCCGAGGAAAAGCTAGATTTACTCCGACGTCACACACACGATGCCGACCGCTGGCAAACCTTTCTCAGAGTTTTAGAAATGTATCCAATGACGGCCCCTGGGGGCCTCACTCATCGCTGGCTTTCTGAAGTCCTGGGAGCTAACTTACGGGTTCAGAGAGAAATGGTTCATTTAAGAAAACCTACTTTGGTGCTTGAAGCAGGGGCCGACGGATTGATTCGGTCGGAAATCACTCACAAGATTGCGAGCCGCCATCCCTGGATATCCCATTATTACGACCCGAAATCGTTCCACAGTATGATCCACGATAGTGATTCGATCAGAAATCCTGCTTTGACCGAAGTAATTCGTTACTTAGTACATCCCGAACGCCTGGATCAAGCAGCTGGCCGTTCTTCCTGGGAGTTCTTGCAAGAACAATCTTTGGATTTTTCCCGGCGAGATGAAATTGCCTTCTCGAGGTACGCTGCTGAAGAGGCGGAACGACGTTGGCGTGTAGAGCACCCCTTCGAAATCCTGCCTCAATCTCTGCAGACTCTTTTGAAAAACTCCCAACGACATCTCGAAGCAAGCTCCGAGGGGCAAAAAGGACTCTATGTGTTCCTAAAAGCTCAACGAGAAAAAGAACTTAAAAAGCTCTATCCAAAAACTCCTTAACTTTGCGCGTCAAACATCCGAAGAGCCTGACGCGGCACAAATGCCGCTGAGGGGTTTGGATTATGGTCTACAAGTGTTTGTTGGCTTTTTGGATGATCCTCAGTCTGTTCGCCTGGAGTGAGGTGAGCCCACTTCCTGAAGGCTGCCATTTTGATGAAGAATGCATTGTAGAACTTCCGGAATCTCTATGTGGAGATGGCACACGCTCCTACTACAAACTCACACTCAGAAAAAACTCCCCCGACTTGTTGATTTATTTGGAATCTGGGGGGGCTTGTTGGAGTCAGGAAACATGCCGAATGGGACATGTCCTTAGCTTGAGCCGAAAGAAAGCAAGAATTTCATGGGTTGAGGAAGAGGGGCTTTTAGATCTTTCAAATCCTGCCTATCCTTTTTATCAGTTTTCTCAGGTTACAATCCCTTATTGCACCGGAGACGTCTTCTTAGGTGACCGAGACACTGATTATGGAAGCGCCGGTAAACCCGCAATCATCCGCCACCGAGGTTACAAAAATGTCCTTCTTACTCTGAATGCACTTCAACGTTTCTTTCCTTCTCCGGAACGCGTGGTCCTGTTGGGTCGCAGTGCAGGCGCCCTCGGAGTTTTGGGTCATCTCAGAAATTTAGATGCTGCTTTTCCTCACTCCCAAAAATTCGTTCTTGCAGATGCAGGCACCCCTTTCATGCCCCCCTTCCTGTTCGAGAAAAACTATCGTCAAGTCATGCACAATTGGAATGCCTTTGCAACACTTCCTCCTGTTTCACATGCCGGCCGAATGGACCACTTTGGTGATTTAGTACGATTCAATACACTCCACTTTCCTCATATCCGTTTTGGTCTGATTCAAAGCTACGAAGATCGTGTCATGACTTATTTTGCGAAGAGTTTGGGCTCCCCTGATGCTTCGACTGCTGTCAGAAAAAGTATGATTGAAGCTTCTGATCATTATTTAGGATTGAATAATCCTCATGCAAAAGTTTTCTTCTTGAACGGAAAAAATCACGTCATCACCAAAAAACCACTCCGGGAAGTGAGTTCCGAAAACGTTACACTTCTGGAATGGCTCCAAGGGATGTTTGAAAATTCAACCTGGCACAACGTACGACCAGATCTCAGACAATAAGCCCCTTTTTGTCACTCAACCCCTCCCCCCTCTTAAAAGACCACGCCTGGGATTCACTCATTCCGCGAACTCTCTCGGTATACACTTTGCTTCACCAGAATCCGAGGCATGCTCAGTGCCTTGGGAGTTGGGAAGCTATCGTGGGTCGTAAGTGGTTCGTAATTTTCATGCAATTGGCTGCTTTTGGTCCGCTCTGGGCCGATTGCTCCACTCCATTGGCTCAGCTCTCGCCTCTCGACCGTAAAGCTATTCATCAGGAAATCCTTACAGATCTCCAAGAGGGCTCTATTGTCCAGGCCAACGTTGCCCGCAAAAATGGGAACACCCACGATTTATGGTTTGTTGAAGTTTTCAATCCTAGGACACAAAGAAGTCGACAAGCGGTTATGAAACCTCGGGAATGGGGAGATAGTGATGGATGGGCACGAGCTCCCATGGAGCTTGTGGCCTACCGTTTAAATCGCCTGTTGGATTTAGACTATGTTCCTCCGACTGTCTATCGTCGCACACTTCACACGACCCATCGGTTAATCCACGAAGCGCCTCTCATTCATTTAGTTCCCGATGCGTTGATTCTGGATCAAACACCCGTCGATAGCTGGGGCCTCAGCCCAGCCGCTATTACCAGCGATCACCGAATCCTCAATGTGCTTCTTCACAACTCGGATGGACATCACAAAAACATGCTGCTGGGGACTCATTGGGCAGAAAAAAACCTGCATCCCGTTTTTATTGATTTTGGCGCCTCTTTCCGAAGAGGCACTCACGTTACGATGAGATATTATCCAGCTAAAAACAACTCGGAACCTGTAGCTCAAGTCAGACGCAAGACATTTGAGGCGTTGATCCGATTAACTCCAGAGCAGCTCACAGAATTTAAAGAGCACTTATCACCCCACGAGCTTTCGGACTTACTCAAACGGCGGGACGGAATTGTGAGTTACTTTGGAAAACTCATTCAAGATCACGGGGAAGCTGCGGTCCTCTTAGAAGAGTGATTTAAACTTGAGGCAGCCCATTCGGAAATAACCCTCTTAGTGTCGTATAAAAATCATTATGGGTACAATCAATGGTCAATGGAGTCACGCTCACTTTTCCCTCTTCCACGGCATGACAGTCCGATGTGTTGCTCTTTTCAAAACCTCGATACGGTCCACCCACCCAAAAGTATTTTTTGCCCCGGGGATCTAACCCCTCTGTCACTTCAGCTTGATAGTGCCGGAATCCCTGACGCGCGACTTCAATTCCTTGGATTGAATTCTCGGGAATATTAGGAATATTTACATTGAGTAAAGTATGAGCCGGAAATGGGGTTTCCCAAGTGTCTAAAATCACTTTTCGAGCCATTCGAGCTGCCGTTTCAAACCGAAACGATTCACTTTCTCCCGATGAGGATGGTTTTGCACTCACCATGGAAAAAGCATAGCTTTTCACATCCATGAGCGCACCCTCTCGGGCAGCCGCTACCGTGCCAGAATAAAACACATCGGTTCCTAAATTCGCACCGCGGTTAATTCCCGAGAGAATCAACCCCGGTTTTTCCTTCAAAATATGATGGATTCCTAAATAAATACAGTCAGCGGGAGTGCCACTGGTAGAAAAGCGCCGCTCTCCGAGCTCATGAATCCGCAGAGGTTTGTGTAAAGTTAAACTATGTCCGGCAGTACTCCGCTCCCGATGGGGGGCCACCACGTAGACTTCCCCCAAGTCCTCAACTGCTTTTGCTAACAGTTGAATGCCCGGAGAATCAAATCCATCATCATTACTGATCAGTATTTTCACTTGAGCTCACTTTGTTGCATCAAAAACCGTTCGATAAAAGTGTCTAAATCCCCATCTAAAATGCGCTGGGGATCTCCGGATTCCTCCTCCGTTCGATGATCTTTGACCAAACGGTACGGAGCTAAAACATACGAGCGAATTTGGCTGCCCCACGCAATATCCATTTTGCTTTCTTCAACTGCTTGTTTCTCTTTTTGGCGAGCTTCCATTTCTCGATCATACAACTTCGCTTTCAAAATCTTCATGGCTAACGCTCGGTTTTGAAGCTGAGAACGTTCGTTCTGACAAGCCACTTGAATACCGGTTGGGATGTGCGTGAGACGAACCGCAGATTCAACCTTATTCACGTTTTGACCTCCCTTGCCCCCCGCGCGATAAGTGTCCACACGAAGATCCTTATCAGGGATATCAATTTCAATTTCTTCTTCAATATCGGGATAAACAAAGACCGAAGCAAATGAAGTGTGCCGACGCGCATTGGAATCGAAGGGCGATATTCTTACTAGACGGTGTACGCCATTTTCAGCTTTCAAAAATCCAAAAGCAGGGGCTCCCTGAATTAAACATGTGGCTGATTTGATTCCAGCTTCTTCGCCCTGAGTCTGCTCCAAGATTTGGACGCGCCATCCTTTTTTTTCACAATAACGCACATACATGCGCAGAAGCATTTCTGCCCAATCTTGGGCTTCGGTACCTCCCGCCCCAGCATTAATGGCCAAAATGGCATCTTTAGAATCATTGGGCCCCGACAGCATTTCTTGAAGTTCCATGGATCGAACTCGCGCTCTCAAATCGGCTACTTCCGCATTTGCCTCTTGCAGATTCTCTTCACTGAGTTCGTCTTGAATCAGTTCCAGAAGCACTTTGCTGTCCTCTATTTTTTGGTGAGTTGAGGTGACTTTCTCTAAAATCTGTTGGAGAAGAGCTTTCTCTTTTTGAACGTTCTTAGCCGTTTTTTGATCGGCCCAAAAACCATCTTGAAGTTCACTGTTTTCAATTTCTGAAAGTCGGAGACGTTTCTTCTCGACGTCAAAGACGCCCCCGGAGAACATCAAAGCGCTTTTCAAGCTCACTCGTAACGCGTTTCAATTCGTCTAGGCCTTTTTGTTCCAGTAAAGAAGACATCGAACAGTTTCCTCAAAGGAAGCAACCTACACTGGCTTGAGCATTGAAACAACAGTTTAGTAAAAACGACGGGATCGTTCTGTTTTGGCTCTTAAAATGGGCCGCAACAAGTATCTTGCTCCACAAACCGATACCCCACTGCAAACCGGACGGGGGGCAATCAGTCCACCACCGGAGCATTGATGGGTAAGCACTCCACAAGAGGAACCCATACCGGCATAGCTGGGCACTAAGGTGTAACTCGGGATTATATAGTTACTGCCCCCACCCCAACCAAAACCGCCATTTCCCGATCCACAAGACGAACAAGAAGATGTTCCTGAGCCTGAAAAATTCCCGTACGGCAACACGGTCCCATATCCACTGCCACACCCCAGAAGCCCCCCGCCTCCGAATAAACTTCCACCTGATAATGCGGACCCTCCACACAGTGAGGGCGCTCCGGAGTACCCAGAAGGCATCCACTGCATGGGACTGCTATAAGCATAAGGATTCCAGGCCCCCATCCCATAAGGATAACTCCCGGAGCCAGTTCCGTAAGAAGGATAAAAATAACTCGGATAAGTCGAGGGAGCGGGAGTACTGCTTCGAGGAGTCAGTTGCGGAGGATAACTGATCGGTTTGTCATATCCCCATGAAGCCCGAGCAGGCATCACCAAAGTAATTCTCAAACTGGGATACCCCAGGGTTCCTCCCAATGAAGGAGATGAACACAGGAGACTACTGGGAAATATCATATCACCACAGCTCCAGGCGGGAGATGCCATGCCTAGAACAACCAGTACCCCTAGAAACACTAGTCGATGACTTTTTAAACTGATCATAGTCCTCACCCTACTTTTGAATACTTAAGCAGAAAGCAAGGAGGGTGCCAGGCAACCGCGCCTCAAAAAGGATGCGCATTCAGTGTGCATACAACTAACTCGTGAAATACTGTCAGAAAGGTATCCAATTAAGGACGATTCAATCGATATAAAATAGCAGTGCCTTCAAGGGTCAAGTCGGGAAGTAATCGGGACACCGAACGCAGCTTCGGATGAAAGAGAGCGGCCAAGCCACCCGTCAATGCGATTTCGCACGAGGCACCCACTTCTTTTTGCAATCGATCCAACAAGCCATCAATCGCATCACAGTACCCAAAAAGAACCCCACTTTGAATGCAGGTGACTGTGTTTTTACCAATCACCTTCTCCGGAAAGGCAACATCAATCAACGGCAACAGAGACGTTTTAGTACTTAAAGCTTCAGCTCCCATCTTGACGCCTGGGAGAATGATACCCCCTTGATACTCACGTTGATGAGTGATCACATCGAAAGTAGTGGCAGTTCCTAAATCCACCACAATAGCAGGCAGCTTTAAATGATGAACGGCATAGGCCGTATTGGCTATTCGATCGGCTCCCACTTCATCGGGAGTTTCTACTTTCATCGAAAATCCTAATTGAATATGAGATGACAAACAGAAAGGCTCTTGTTTGAGATACCGCTGACAGAAGAGTTTAAATTGTTTTTCCGCTGGGGGCACCACGGAACAAATCGCTACCCCCTTACAAGCCTGAGGGTCCAGGCCTTGGTGACTTAATAAAGGAAATAAAAAACTGGCATATTCATCAGGGGTTCTTGAAAGTTGAGTTTCTGCCCGCCAGTGCGCAATCAGTCGTTCCCTTTCATACACACCGAAAGAAGTTTGACTGTTTCCAATGTCTAATACCAACAACATGTGAGTTCGCCACTGAGTATTTCCATTTTATCTGCCTGACCAATATCCAGAAGAAGTCCTCCGCGATCGCTGATTCCCCACAGGATCCCAGTCACTGTGCTGCCTTTGGGCTCGACACCTTGAACCTCTATTTTTTTTCCTAGCATGCCACAGTTTTTCTCCCAAAGCGCTTGAATTGGGGCAAATCCTTTTTCTTGGTAGAAGCGGTAGAGGTTGAAGAGCTTCGCTTGAAATACACTGAAGACCTCCTCGATATCCGTGGCTTCACCCTCCAGCAAAATACTGAGCGAGGTTGCTTTGAATTGTTTTTGCTGGAATTCGTTCAACTGAGCAGCAGTCACATTAACATTTAGGCCCACCCCGATGACCCCTCCATAAAACTTTTCATCTCCAAACGCCTCCGACAAAATACCCGCTACTTTCTGGTTATTGACCAGAATGTCATTGGGCCACTTTAAGGATATATGGTGGCTTTTAGGCAAGAATTGCTGGAGTGTTTGAACTACGGCGACTCCCACTAAGAAAGGAAGATCTGTGATCCGTCGAATCGTCAGTGGGTAGAGAATGACCGAGACGTAGAATCCTCCTCGGGGTGAAAGCCATGAACGTCCCAAGCGCCCTTTTCCCCGGGTTTGCTCCTTTGCGAAAACTACCGTGCCCTCGGGTGCGCCTTTTAAAGCAAGTTGTTTCAACTGGTCGTTGGTGGAATCCACACAATCATAACGATGGACAACGGGCTTAAACTGAACAGGGATCATAACCGGTACTGCTGGCTATCCGATGATTCTTCCTCTTGTTGTTTTAGAAGTTGGTCTAAGCGTTCTTGAACTAAGCGTTCGACCATGGGAGGTAAAAGCCGAGAGAGTACTTTTTCTACCATCTCTGACAAATTCTGGCTCTCCAGCTGCTGCTGAACCTGGTTCTCCAAAAGAGACTTATAAGCAAGAGATTCTTCCGTTCTCAAAATTTCCGAGGGCATTTCATTATCTGTTGAAGATGTTTCTTTGGATCGGGCTTCATCCGTTGCCATCGGACTGCCCCACAATTCGCTAATCGATTCCGTACTTGCAGCAGGTTGGCTCAATGTTTCGGCGGTTGGAGGCGCCTCCCATAGGCTTTCAAGCCGTTCTCTAGAGGTTAAACTTTGTTTGATATGACTGATGGTCACGTCTTCTTTTTCTGAATCCTCAAATAATTGGTTCAAATCCTGCCCCCCCTGCAAGGGCATGGTCTGGGATCCCAAAACGGAAGCAACCATATCTTCTAAGGCTTGTGGAGTGAACGGCTTCTGCAAGATACCTTGATAGTGTTTGGCTTCTCGAACTTCACCCGAAGCTAATAAAACGATGGGAGGCACTTGACCATTTCTTCCTAACCAAGCTTCCACTTCTTTCGGAAATCTCTGCCACTCGACTCCTTGTGCACGGTCGCTGACCAAGATCAGTTGTGGATTTTGCTCGAGGATCATTTTTTTTGCTTCCTCTTTATTCCCTGCATAGAGACCCGAATACTTAGATTTATCCAAGCTCAAAGCGACGATTTTTTGAACCGTGATCCCACTATCTATAAGGAGTATTTTTTGATCCATTACGCAAAAGTATACCAAGGCTGATCTGATTTGAAACTCAAAAGTTGTTTAGATTTCTCTCATCTTGTCAGGAACTTAAATCTATTCGTCTCACTTCTGACTCGGCGCGTTTTTAAAAAATGAAAATTTTTTCAAATTTCCCTCAATCTTTTTTCATGATCTGTCGAAGAACTCTGTGAGTGAAGTAATCACTTCATTCAAAAAGAAAGAATGACTCTCTCGGAAGTAAGACTTCCCAGCTCCTAAGGATAGGGGCTAGCACCTAAAGAGGTGGAGATATCAACGGAGGATGTATGGGTCTTCGAATCAATACTAATGTAAACTCCCTCACGGCTCAGCACCGTTTAGAGGGCCATCGAGAAAATCTGGAACAGACGTCAAACCGATTGGCGAGTGGTTCAAGAATCATTCGAGCCATGGATGATGCGGCTGGTTTAGCCATTTCAGAAAACCTCCGGGCCACTGTAAGAGCTACGGGCCAGAATATTAAGAACGCTAAAGAAGGGTTCCTACTCTTGCAAACTGCGGATGGTAATCTAAATGAAATTACCAATATCGTGGTTCGCATGAAAGAATTAGCCACCCAAGCGGCTTCTGATACGAACGGTGACAAGGAAAGAGCTTACTTGGATGCAGAGTACCAGGAGCTAAAAGCTGAGATCAACCGTATTTCAGCCTCCACTATCTATAACGGGCGTCCCCTGCTCAACGGGCAAGGCGGCATCATTGATATCCAAGTGGGTGGTAAAAACACGGATGGCGTCGACCGCATCACAGTGGCCAGCGACTTTCATGTCGACTTAGAAAGTTTAGGAATGGACAGCTTCAGTATTGCAAGTGCTGAAGGAGCTCGTGAAGCTTTAGAACCGACAGATTCCGCATTAGACAAGATCGCCTCCGTCCGCGGGGCTATCGGCGCAGGCGAATCTCGTCTGAATTCTACTATCAACAATCTCATGCACTACGAGGAAAATACCTCGGCCGCATTCTCGAAAATTCGAGACGCTGACATTGCTTTTGAGACTGCACAGCTGACAAAGTCGAATATTCTTTCACAAGCCGGTGTTTCCGTGCTTGCTCAAGCGAATTCAGCTCCGCAGCTGGCTTTAAAACTCCTGGGATAAAACTCAAATCGAACCTTCCCAGGAGTACTACAGCCCCGATCCGAAGCGCCTTAGCGACGCTTGGACTTTTTGCGTGTAGATTTTTTTGCTTTTTTCGTTGTCTTGCGTTTTGCTTTAGTTGCTTTTTTTGCTTTTTTCTTAGCCATTGTTTCCCCCATTTTTTGGTGGTTGATTCCCTCCGATTTTCCCAAAGAAAGACCGGATTGCATTTAGTTTGACGCAATTTATTTTGAGGATCAAGTAATTTAGTGCGCCACCCCAATTTTTTTCTCCTTATTAATTACGTCGAAAATGAAAAATACTTCATTTTTTTGTCAGAAGAACGAAGTTCAATCGTTGAATGACGGCTTTTCTTGTTGTTGAGCAGTTGTTTTCACTTTTTTGCATGCACGGATCGTTGTTCTTCCACCACAATAGTCACTGTAAAAAACAAAAGCTCCCAATTGCCTTTCGTTTTTAGTCTTGTTACGCTCCTCAGCGTTAAAAACTTTGTTAGTTTTGAGTAAGTTAGGAGGAAACGTGATACCGAGTGATAGCGTCGTTATGACGTCCGTAGATGAAGTACTCAGTTGGGGGCGCAGAAACTCGTTATGGCCCCTCACCTTCGGTCTCGCATGTTGTGCGATTGAAATGATGGCTACCGGTGCATCCGATTACGATTTAGAGCGTTTTGGTTGCGGCGTATTTCGAGCCACTCCCCGACAAGCAGATTTGATGATTGTTGCTGGAACGGTGACTTTAAAAATGGCATCGAGGATCCGCACTCTGTATGAACAAATGCCCGAGCCCAAATGGGTTATTTCCATGGGGAGTTGCTCCAACAAAGGTGGCCCCTATTGGCACGAGGGCTACCATGTATTGAAAGGGGTGGATCGTATCGTCCCGGTAGATGTGTATGTTCCAGGCTGCCCTCCTCGACCTGAAACCCTTTTAGAGGCCGTGATGATGCTTCAAAAGAAAATTCGAGTACAGGAATCCTCCATGGGGCTTCTTGGCGCTTTGAGGAAACCGGCATGACCTTCCAAGACGTACAAAACAAGCTCCAATCTCAATTTAGCTCCAGCATTATGGGAGTTGAAGATGTGAAGCCTGATCCATCGCTCAAAATAGCCCCTCAGGATATTGTTGCCGTGGTGCAGTTCATGAAGGATCACCTTCAATTTGAGACTTTGGGGGATTTATGTGGCGTGGATTATCCCGCTCAATCCTCTTTTTGTGTGGTTTATCATCTCCAGTCTTACGCCCATAAAATGGTGGTACGTTTAAAATGTTACTTACCGCGGGAAGAAGGAGCTGAAATGCCCTCCCTCACCCCTGTTTTTAAAGCGGCCAATTGGTTAGAACGTGAAGTTTTTGACATGATCGGGGTTCGGTTCACTGGGCACCCTGATATGCGACGGATCCTTTGTCCTGAAGATTGGCAAGGCCATCCTTTGAGGAAGGATTATGTCACCCCAGATTACTACAACGGCATGCCTGTACCTTTATTTTTTGAAGATCAGACGACTGTGACATCCGGAGAGACACACTCATGAGCACTTCCCAAGAGTTAATAGAGGGTCGGTTGAGCCAAACCACGGAAAACTTGAGAACTGACGAGCTTTTACTCAATATGGGGCCCCAACATCCAAGCACCCACGGGGTGTTGCGCGTTGTTGTTACCACTGATGGAGAAATCGTCAGAGCTGCAAAACCCGAAATTGGATATCTTCACAGGTGCTTTGAGAAGCACTCGGAAAATGTAGACTACATGGGCGTTGCTCCTTACGTAGACCGCTTGGACTACCTAGCCTCCATGAATAATTCCATGGGCTGGGCAATTGCGGTGGAGCGTATGGTGGGAATCGAGGTTCCTCGTCGTGCTGAATTTATTCGAGTGATTGTGGCGGAACTTCAGAGAATAGCGAGCCATTTGCTATTTTTTGGAACGTACGGCCTAGATATGGGAGCGTTCACAGCATTTCTCTATGCTTTTCGGGAACGCGAGAAGATCTTGGACATATTTGAAATGATTAGTGGAGCTCGGTTGCTCTATAATTATATGTGGGTCGGTGGTGTTTCCCGAGATGTGAGTCCAGAAGCAGTAACTCGAATTAAAGAGTTTATTGATTATTTCGAGCCAAAAATCGACGAGTACAACACACTCCTTTCTTTTAATAAAATTTTCACTGAGCGCACTAAAAGTGTAGGAATCGTGGACGAGGCTACTTGTCACACTTACGGTCTCACCGGCGTCATGTTACGTGGGTGTGGCGTGCGGTGGGATTTGAGGAAGGATCTTCCTTACTCCATTTACAACGAAGTCGAGTTTGATGTTCCCGTTGGCAGTGGCCAAATGGGGACCTTAGGGGATTGCTGGGATAGATACTTCGTTCGGATGCAAGAGATGAAAGAAAGTGTTCGAATCATTCGACAACTGATTGATCGCATCCCTTCGGGGCCTCACCGCGGCAAAGTTGGAAAAGTCGTTAAAGTCCCTGCCGGTGAAAGTTTCACCCGTACTGAATGTCCTCGGGGAGAACTGGCTTTCTATATCATCAGCGATGGTTCTGCCAAACCGTACCGAGTGCGGTGTAAGAGTCCCTGCTTTTTGAATATCAGCACCTTGAACGAAATCACTGAGGGCGTGATGGTGGCGGATTTAATCGCTACGATTGGCAGCTTAGACATCGTATTAGGAGAAGTAGACCGATGACTTTCCGGGATTATTTAGAGGTTTTAAAGGATATTGTTGTAAGCACCGCCAAAGGCATGGCAATTACTTTGAGAACTTTTTTCAAAGTAACTACAAAAGGGGCCATTACAATTCAGTATCCCGAAGTGCGAGACCAAATTCCTTTGGGCTCTCGAGGGCTTTTGTTCAATGACGTTGAAGATTGTATCTCCTGCAAACAGTGTGCAGCTGCTTGTCCAGTAGATTGCATCCATATTGAAGCAGATAAAAAAGATACCGCGGGCACCCCAGATTTCACCAAGGGCGGAGTAAGAAAAACGCTCGACCTGAAAAAATTTGATATCGATATTTCCTTATGCTGCTACTGCGGTCTGTGCAGTGCAGCTTGCCCTACCGATTGTTTGTATCACACTAAGGAGTATGAATACTCAGTTTATGAGCGTGACAAACACATCATGGACTATCTCAATTACCAGCGCTGAGGAAGCGTGATAGATCTCAAACACAGAGTAGTGAATTGGCTTCGAGCTCGCTTGTCTTCCCCCCCGCCGATTATTACGGAAACATCCCAACTCAAAACTATAGCAGCCCATTATCCCCAGACGTGGGAGTTGTTATGCGATAAATATCACTTGAAGTGGGAACAAATGGGAGATGAAGATACGCTGAGTTCTTTATGTAAAAAATTTGATCTGCCTCCGGCCCAAATCATCTTCATGGAAATTCAACTGTATCACTTAAACCATCAGATTGAGCACATCTCCGCAGCGGAGGCCCATCAATTGATGCGGCAAAATTCTTCTTTGTTAATTTTAGATGTCAGAGAAGCTTGGGAGCGACAGTACGGTTCACTTCCTCAGGCACAAACTCTTGATATGACTTTATTGAAAACACTGAAAGATCACTGGCCTAAAGAACAGCGCATTCTTATATATTGTCATTTTGGAGTACGGAGTCTGGATTGCGCTAGCTACTTAGTCCAAGAAGGGTTCACGCAAGTTTCAGTGATTCAAGGTGGAATAGACGCGTGGTCCATTCAAGTAGACCCCACCCTCCCCCGATATTCCGGAGCTTATTGCTAATTTTTTAAATTAAGCGTGAGTAGCTCGATGAACAGCTTGGCTCAAACGAGCAATCTTACGGGCAGCCGTTTCTCGTTTAATGATTTTTTTCTGGGCCGCAGTCATCAATGTCTTTTGGACATGATTGAGTAAGGGCATTAGTTTTTTCGATAAATCAGCTTTGCTTCCAGCTTTTTCAGTCAACGCGCTTCGGAGATTTTTCACGGAAGTTTTTACTTGTGAAAGAGCTGCTCGATTACGACCTTGTCGCTTCAGTGCTTGTCGAGCCGCTTTGAGTGCTGATTTGTGACGAACGGTTTTTTTAGCTGCCATGAATTCTCCCTCAATTGAGCGCCCCAACCTATTGAGTTTCTAGAGGATTGTCAAACGATTCACTCGCTCTATTCGCGTAAGCAAATTAAACAGTTGTTGAGATCTTCAACAAATCACACAAACCCTCAAAGGGTGTACACCTTGTGAACACACTTTAAATATTTGAAAGCACAACACTTTTTAATCGCCTTCCCGTATTCATTCGGTCTCTTTCTGGCCTTCACCTTGCACTCTTTTAGCGTATGCGAACTTTTGGGCACTCATTTCTAATGCTAGTTTCAGCGCTTCAGTTCATAGGAACGCTGAACTTACGAGCAGAAGAAACTCCTGCAGCCAATCCCGCTATGGCCGCAGCCCCAGCTCAAAATGCTGATCGCAAAGAAAAAGGAAATGGTGCCAGCGCGATGGCTCTAGCTGCCTCTGCCATGCAACAAGTGATGTGCATGAAAATGATGGCAGATGCTGCACGAGAAAATGATAGCGAAAAAATGGCAATGGCTTCAATGATGTGTGCCCAAGCAGCAGCCAATGCCGCAAATGCAGCTCAAAATAAAGAAGGGGCTTCTAAAAGCACTTCTCCTCCGCAAATGGCTGCCATACCCACTTTTGAGAAATCAAAAATTGAAACAGAGCCTAAACCGGATAATTTTCAAATTGATGTCCCTGAAAATGAATCCAGGGCAGTAACCAATGGAACGACATCGAACTCACCGAACATAGCGGGCGCAACTCCTAATACTGAGAACGGGTCTGTGTTTAACGAAGATAAGAATTTTAAATCGAACCTCAATGCTCTTAACTTGGAAAATGCAAAACCCTCTGGAACTAGCAATATTGCAGTTACCGAAGGGACAGGAACCGGATCGGGGCTCCCCTCCAACAACTTCGGCTCAATGGGAACCTCAGGATCGAACGCAACTGCTTCTAACGGGCTCGGCGCTCAACCCACCAGCTCTGAGGATCTTAAATCGGACAAAAACAAAAAAAGTGTGGGGAAGACCAACTCAGGGGATACTTCTGGATTCTCCTCTGGAGGAGATGCTTCTGGTTTAGATGACATGATGGCTCGCATGATGGGTGGTAATACTTCACCTGGTATGTTCTCTGCGGGTGCCGGAGGCGGCCTGATTGATCTTGCTTATGGTCTGCAAACCCCCGGGAAGAAAATGCGCAATATCTTTGAATTTGCCTCAGATGAATATCTCAAAGCAAAGCGAAACGGGGCAGCTTTAAATAGGAAAAACTCAACGGCTCATAGCCCCTCACGTGCACTGGCTTCTCAACCTTCGTTTTAAAAAGAGAACGCCACGTTCCAGTAATAAGAAGCATCTTGCTGAGCCTTCAAGGGCTGCGTAGACGAAACAGACGTCGCCACACTAGGAGACAACTGTTTTGAAATGCTGGTTTGCAGCGTTTGAGCGCTCAAGGGCATAGAAACCGAAGCTCGTCCCAGTTCTGGTCCTAAATCAGAGCTGACCGTCATCAAAGCACTGTGAGTGTCTCCTGGATTAGCCAAAAATCCATTTTTATAAACTCCCACGTCAACGGCCCCACCCACTACTTCAATTCGGGACGAATCGGAAATTACATCGTACCCCAGACGCAACTGAGCGGCGGGCTTTCCCTCTTCTGAAGAGGCCACTGGCACTGAAACGTTCTGAACTGCTTCCAAGGCCCCCTGTGCTTTTGCAATCAAAGGAGATTGGTTTAAAGATTTGAGAGTTTCGCGAACACCTTGGTCCACCCGCATACGTAAAACTTGTTTAGCAAGCTGTTGCCGAGCTTGCCAATCGTACGTGGGGTTACCCGAAGCAACTGAATTACTGATGAACTCTCCTCGCCATGAAGAAGAACGAAACGGCAAATTCTGATCATGCTGCTGAAATTGGTCTTGATAGATCAGAGCAATCTGCGCATCTGTATTTCCAAAGTAGGTTTGATAAATTTGATCGATTGCTTGCTCGGGGGCTTGCTTGGTCACCAATTGCTCCGCATTGCTGTAGAAAAGAACCGATTGTTGATAAGGCTTTTTGGCAAGAGGAGACAGAGCTCCCCACAAGGAACAGGGAGCAAGTAACAAAATTAAAATTTTAAGCGTGTGAGCCAAAACGGACATCCTTTCAGCAAACGCACCACCCACCCATCTCTCAGCAAACTTGACCGGTTCTTAAAGCAAGAAGTCTGCCAATTCTGTTGATAATCCGTATAAGCCCAAAATGTCACTTTGGGAGAAACTGTCTAAGAAGTAGACAAAACCGACGGGGACCAGCACCCACAGGGAGCAATCTATCATAAACTATTGTTTTTATTCGGTTTTATTGCATCACTGGAAGTGACTAACTTTTAAACACTTTGTCGACTTTTTTGACAGCCCCTTGGGAGACAAGCGCTCAAAAAAGTACATGAATTTCTCTCAAGGGACTGTTAGATCAGAACGGTTTACAGTGCCTGGATGGTGGAATTGGTAGACGCGCTGGACTCAAAATCCAGTGGGGGCAACCCCGTGAGAGTTCGATTCTCTCTCCAGGCACCATAATTTCAATAATCTGCTCTCCGTAATTCTTCTCTCACTTTAACGAGCGTCATACTGGAAGCAGTTCCACATTCATTAGATGCAGTTAAATGGTATTCCGTGGTTGCTTCCGGTCGAGCAGTGGTTTGGCAAGATTCAGGATCCTCTAGTCCCTCCTTAGGAAACCATGAACATTTCGTTCCCTTTTCGAGCTGCATACCGATTTCGACACCAGAATCTACAGTCTCCAAGATATGTTGAGCTTTTTGTGCCGGATACGGAGTTTGACAGGAAGCTTTATATTGAACCACTCGGGCAGAAACACCCAGACCTCGATTCAACTTTCCGTTGCCACAATCCCAAACGATTCTCGAAACACCGTCTTGACCATGTCCCTTCCCCCAAGAATTCCAAACATGAGCTACTAATTTATCGTTCCACCGCTCCCATCCCACTATGGCAACCATGTGATTGCCTCCAGAGTTGATTGAAGAACATCGGTCATAAACACCTGGGCCAGAGAGAGAATAGGCGTCGACAGTGACCACCAGGGGGGCTTTCCATTCCACCATGGCTTGGGCCATTGCTTTGAGACTCGTAACACGATAGGAGCCGTCTTTTTTCCGATTAGCACGCGAAAAATCTTTTGAGCTTCCAATGTAGGGAGCAGCGATAATTTTTGCATCCCACCCCTGCTCAATTTCTGCTGTCGAATATTTGCAACGAGCGTTATTTCCGGAGTATTTAAAATCCTCCTCGTAAGGAAGCCCATTGGTCAAAAATCCAACAGCGCTCATATAGCCCCCACTGCAAGATCCTTTCTTTGAACAGGAGAGCACCGTTTGAACCGAATGGTCGTGAACTTCGCCATCATGGATGGCTCGAGCGATTTCTAAACCATGATGAGTGGACCAAGCCCAGCAATCCCCGCAGTTTTGTTTTTTAATTTCTGGTTGTCCGTTGGGCATGTAATCTCGAAGATCAAAGTTTTCTGGAATTTCTACAGGGCGTGGAGTAACCCACACTACGCCATCTTGATAAGCCCAGTCTTTTTCAGGTAATAATCCAGTCTTCATCCACGGTGGTAAAAAGAAATGATCATCGAGCGACACTTCGAAAGCGCAACGATTTTCTCCTGAGTTTTTACTGCCCTTAAAAACACCCGTACCACAAGCCTGAATCAGATCCTGAATTTCTCTTTTGGCAAAAACATATTCTGGAGATTGAATATTAATACCCGAAGGGATGAGGACTCTGACCTCCTCGGGGATTGGACTGCCGTGGGCCAAAGCCGTTATCAGCAATAAGCTGAATATTTTGGTTTTCATAAAAAGCTCCTTTGATGAGTGAAAACTGGATATTTTTAAGAATAGCTTTTTTCTGAGGGGCACTCCGGTTTCATTGGCCTCTGCCTGAACAGCTGTTAACAAAGGGGCTTGGCATGCTCTCTTGAAACCCATGCAGCACCTTGATACAGTTGCAAAAAGCAATTGATAAAACCATGACCGACACACTCAAACCACCCCCAGCTCACCCGGCGACTTCCTCGCAAACCTTGACCGAAAAGGTAGGACAGTACTGGGAGACGCTCAGATTGTGGATGACTCAGGCCTGGCGTATTGCCTTTCTCATGGCTAAAGGTGCCTATCTGAGCCAAGAACGACGAACACTCTTTGGTAAGTTAGGAGAAGAAGTTTATTACAAGATTCTAAAAGGAGAGCTTCGCAACACGGAGCTCCAAAACCACGTCAAAGATATTGAGCGACTTACAAAAAAGCTGGAGATCAGCGAGATCCGAATCCGGAGTTTAAGATTCGGCCAACGGCTCGCTTCCCGTAATACACCCGAGTCTGTTTTGCGCTCTGACGGAGGAGATTTGTCGTGATTGCCTGGAGTGCAGAACAAAAATTATTGGAAAAGACCGTTTCTGAGTTTGCAAAAAAAGAACTCCTGCCATTAGCAAGTGAAATTGATGAAAAGGAAACTTGGAACGAAACTGCTTTTAGAAAAATGGCGTCGTTAGGACTCCTTGGAATCACGGTGAGCGAGGAATTCGGTGGAATTCAATTGGGCGCTTTAGAAGCAACCTTGGTCATGGAAATTCTGGGTAAGGCCTGTGCCTCAACCACCCTTTCCTATTTAGCTCACACCATTCTGACCGTTAACAACCTGTTTTTGAATGCTTCGGAGTCACAGAAGCAAAAATATTTGCCCGATTTAGTAGCGGGAACCAAAATTGGAGCTATGGCAATGACTGAACCCGGGGCTGGGAGTGATGCACTGGGAATGACCACTCGAGCTGAGAAGCGAGGAAATAAATATATTCTCAACGGAAGTAAAACCTACATTACGAATGGCGCCTATGCAGATGTTTTAGTCGTATACGCACGCACGGGATCAGGCCGCAAGGATATTTCTACCTTTATCGTAGAAAAAGACTTTCCTGGATTTAAAGTCTCCAAAAAACTCAAAAAAATGGGAATGAAAGGGTCTCCTACAGCAGAGCTTTCTTTTGATCAATGTGAAGTTCCAGAAGCTAACCTCGTAGGAAAAGAAAATCAGAGTGTTTCTCACATGATGAATAATCTGAATATGGAGCGAGTTACTATTTCGGGCATTAGTTTAGGGATTGCTCAAGCCTGTTTGGACTATGCAACTCAATATGCTTCGGAACGTACTCAATTTGGGACGCCTCTCAACCAATTTCAAATGATTCAGGAACGACTTGCCGAAATGGCAACGCAACTTGCAGCCGGTAAAGCGCTCGTATATTCCGCAGCTCAAGCTTTCGATCGAGGAGAACGCTCCATGAGTCTGGGAGCCCAGTGCAAATTATTTACAGCTAAAATGGCAACAGAAGCTGGGCTGGAGGCTATTCAAATCCTAGGTGGCTATGGCTATATGCGAGAGTACCCTGTAGAAAGATTCATGAGAGATGCCAAGCTCATGGAAATTGGAGCGGGTACTAACGAAGTCATGCGCCTGATTATCGCAAGAGAACTTTACAAGTAATGACATGATCACGCTTTTGCCCCAATGTTCTTCCCCAGAAGCATCCTACCTTCAACAAGCGGAAACTTTGTGCCGAGAGACTCTTGAACCCTTTCTTCTTGAAGATGAACAAAAAGAATATTTCCGACGCTCGGTTTTTGACAACTTTAAACAAGTTGGGTTAACCGCTTTGCTCATTCCCAAAGTTTGGGGTGGACTCGAACAATCTCCAACGCTCTACTACCGATTGCTCACCCTACTTGCCCGTTATTCTGCTTCATTTTCAATCACAGTAGGCGTGCATCAGATGATTCAAGCTGCTATTCTTCAATTCGGTTCAGACTCTCAAAAGCAACTGTTCTTGAAACCCTTGGCCACTGGAAATGCCTTGGGTGCTTTTTCGCTTTCGGAATCGGGCTCTGGGAGTGATGCTAGTGCTCTTAAAACAACTGCAACGCTCACTCCAGAAGGGTATCGCCTGAATGGCACCAAGCTTTGGTGCAGTAACGGCAGCGATGCAGACCTCTTTTTGGTGATGGCGCGCACTGGAGAAGCAGGTCCCAAAGGGATATCTGCTTTTATCGTCTTGAAAAACACCGCTGGTTTTTCAATTGGAAAAAAAGAAAAAAAACTGGGCTTAAAAACTTCCTCTTTGACGGAATTGATTTTTGATCAATGCCTCATTCCCACCAACCAGCTCTTAGGTCGGGAGGGAGAAGGATTTAAAGTAGCGCTTTCTCAACTAGATGCAGGTCGTATTGGAATCGCTGCAACTGCTCTGGGATTGGCGCAAGAAGCTCTTGAGCGAGTTTGGAGTGCAGGATGTAAGGAACAGTTCGCTTTTCCCATTGGATTACGATCCGAATGGGCAGCTCACTATGCTTCGCTTCAGGCAGCTCACTCTTTATTGTTGGTGGCGGCTCGGGAACGAGAACTCGGAAACCCCATCACTACTATTGCTTCACAATGTAAGCTGTTTATCAGCGATCTCGCGATGCGGATGACCAGTGATGCTGTCGAAACGGCTGGCTACGCTGGCATACAGCCTTCTTTCGGGTTGGAGCGTCTCATGAGAGACGCAAAAGCGCTTCAAATTGTCGAAGGTACCAACCAAATTCAAAAACTGGTACTGTCGCGGGAATTAGAAAAGCAGGTTTAAATATGAACACAGTATGGAAACTCCCACAGTTAAAGCTTGATGTGTCGCCTCTTTGGCGTTCTCCAGGTGGGCTACAACTACCATCGGATGCAGCTTCCATACTCACTGGAGCTTGGAATGCATTGATCTCTAAGTGCAAGAGCGGGAATCTAGGTTTCTTGGATTGGCCTGACTCTTCTGAATGTGCTCATACTCTAGAACAGGTCCAAAAGCTGGCCACCGCTCTTCGCGGTAATTATGAGGGGGCTTTGTGTATTGGAATTGGAGGTTCTTATTTAGGACCTGCAGCTTTACAGGATATTTTTCTCGATATCCCCTCGAAGGAGAGTTTTCCTGTACATTGGGTTTCTAATGTAGATTCTGCGGCAATTAAAAAAGCAGAACATTTTTTAGCGAGCAGAAAGTGCGCAGTGGTTATCATTAGCAAATCTGGTGGGACTACTGAAACTTTGGCAGCTTGGTTTTATTTAAGTCATCTGTTTCGCGATGAAGACATCGTTGTAATCACAGATCCTCGAGAGGGAGAACTTCGTCGCCTCAGCAATTCACTCGGCTGGAAATCTCTTTCTGTTCCTCCCAATATCGGTGGACGTTTTAGTGTGCTGACAAGCGTGGGACTTTTTCCTTTAGCTCTGCAAAACATTGCTGTCCATGAACTGATTCAGGGGGCAAGTCTCATGAACAAAGCGCTCATGAGCTTCACAGCAGACGAAAATCCAGCTGCACTTTATGCCTACTCAAAATACCTCTGGGATATTTCGGGTTGCTCCATTGATTATTTTATGCCCTATGATAGTCGATTGAAGAGCCTCGCGGAGTGGTACGTTCAGTTATGGGCAGAGAGCTTGGGGAAAAAACAGATCACCACTCAAAAAGCAGTAGGCCCGAACCCAGTGGCGGCACTGGGAACTTCAGATCAGCACTCTCTTTTGCAACTCTTCAAGGAGGGTCCTCGAAAGCGCCTGATTGGATTCTTAACAGCACATGAGGCGGATAGCCCTCAGATTGGCAAACCAAATTTTGATTCTCCGCAATATTCTTTTCTGTCTCGGCATACTTTTAATCAGCTCAATATTCTTGCCAGTGAGGCCACACAGGAAAGTCTCATCAATGCGGAAGTTCCTACGTATCGTTTCGAATTATCAGATTTAACACCTAAAACTTTGGGTGCCTTCTTACAGTTTCAAGAAACGGCGTGCGGCTTGGCCGGGGAGCTTTACCAAGTAAATGCGTTTGACCAGCCAGGTGTGGAGGAATCTAAGAAAATTCTTCGAAGAAAACTCGATTCGGAGACTCCATCGAGCATGTTATAATGTCTTGGCATGACTGATCCCAAAGACAAGCAAGATCCTTCCGACGCTTCAGAATCCACCAAAACGGCTTTAGCGGATGGAGACACACTTAAAATTCGCCTGGAGGAAGCTAAATCGATAGCTCCTACTTTAGTTGTCATTTCCGGAAAACCTCTAGGAAAATCATTTTATTTAACTCAAGAAACAATGATTCTTGGGAGAGATCTTGCAGCTGACATCAGTATCGGCGAAACAGCCATTTCCAGACGTCACACGGAATTTTTAATTTCTGCAGCAGGTGTTCAAGTGCGTGATTTGGGAAGCACGAATGGTACTTTTATTAACGATGTCCGGCTCTCCAAAGATGTGGTCCATACTCTCAATGACGGTGATTTAGTTCGCTGTGGCAGCACTCTCCTCAAGTTTCTCAAGGAGGGGAAAATTGAAAATATCCACTACGGAAAAATGTACAATTTAGCTACGCAAGATGATCTGACCCAAACTTTTAATAAAAAGGCTATTTTGGAAATTCTTGCGGAGGAATTTTCCCGATCGATTGCTCGCTCCACATCGCTCACGCTTATCATGTTTGATATTGATCACTTTAAAAATACAAATGATCGCTTTGGACATTTAGCAGGCGACTATGTCTTGAAAGAAGTGTGCAGCTTAATTAAGAACAAACTCATTCGTGGCAAAGACAGTTTAGGGCGTTACGGAGGGGAGGAGTTTGCACTGCTTTTACCGGACACCCCGCTCCAAATTGCTGTAGATATTGCCGAACGTATTCGAACCACGATCGAAAAGACCCAATTTCGATTTGATATCCAAGATATTCCTGTCACCATCAGTATGGGACTCTCTTCGCGTGATTCAACTACAAAAAGTCACGGAGATTTGCTCGCTACGGCCGACAAAGCCCTTTATGACGCAAAGAATCAAGGGCGAAATCGTGTCTGCGTACGCTGATTTTTCAGCGCCCTGAATTGACGGGTCCTCCCCCCCCATTGTACGGTTCGGCTCTCATGGATACCCCTTCAGTTGAGTTTTCCTTTAGCAGGCGAGAAATCCGCCGTCTTCCGGATTCCCTCATCAATCAAATTGCTGCGGGTGAAGTCGTCGAACGTCCTGCCAGTGTGATCAAGGAATTAGTCGAAAACAGTCTCGATGCAGGAGCCTCTTCGATTGAGATCTATCTCAAAGGCGGCGGTATTGAGGAAATTCAAGTGATCGATAACGGACATGGCATTCCTGTGGATGAATTCCCATTAGCCATCGAGCGACACGCCACGAGCAAACTTGCCTCACTCTCAGACCTTACTGCCATTGATACGTTTGGGTTTCGGGGGGAAGCCCTTTCGAGTATCTGTTCAGTAGCGGATGTATGCCTAACGAGTCGCACGGTCGATTCGCCCTCGGGCTTTCAAACGCAAATCCAACAGGGAAAAATGACTTCAGTTCCCCTACCCGTCGGAACTCCGACGGGCACTCGAATTACGGTCTCTCGGTTGTTTCATCAAGTGCCAGCCAGAAGAAAATTTCTCAGGTCGTCCACAACTGAACTCACTCACTGTCAACGAATCGTGAAAGAATTGGCCTTGGGAAATCCAGGAACCCGCTTGAGTTTAAAACACGAAGGTCGCACACTGGGGAATTGGGTGACAGAACAGCGCATCGATCGCTTCAAGGAATGCCTGAAGCTTTCAGTAACACCTCAAGTGCTTCGAGAAGTGCGAGATCACTTGGTTTTAGAAGCTTTCACGGCCCCCGCGGAAGAAACTATTGCACGGGCAGAGCTCTATTTGTTTATCAACGGAAGACCCGTCAGGAATCGTTCATTTTTATCGGCCATTCGCACGGCTTTTCGTGAGGCAACTGGGGGGCTGGGAGAGCCGATTGGGGTTTGTTACTTGGACATCCGAAAAGATTGGCTAGACGTGAACGTCCACCCCCAGAAATGGGAAATCCGATGCCTGGAACAGGAAACCATTTATTATTGGCTTTTATCGTGTTTCAGAAAACATTTTGCTACTTCCCCATTGGAAAAAACTCAACCCGATTCGCCAATTCCCTTTGCTCCGGTTTTTCCACCCTCACCTGCTTTCTCTTCCACTTATCCGTTTGCTTTTGTGGCAAGAAGTCCACGATTTCTTATCGTTGAAGATACTGACGGACTTCTCATCATCAACCCTCACCACTTAGCTGATTTGGCAAAACTTCGACAGTGGCAATCGAAAGCGCAGGGGGGAAATTCGGAACGACAGATGCTCGAAATTCCCAAAATCATTCGTCTCACTCCGTCTCAGCTCGAACGGTTCTTGCCAGTGCAGGACCTGCTTTCTTCCTTGGGCTTTGAAACTCAAAGTTTTGGAGACCTAGATATTGCAGTTCACACACGCCCCGCATTTTGTTCGGAACACTCTGTAACTTCAGTTATACCCAAACTCCTCCACAAACTTCAGCCACAGGCAAATCACACTCCAGAGCCTCGAACTGTGAACTCTCTTTTTAAACATCTTTTGAGTTCGATCCCCCCCGAAGAACGGGAGGGTCAAGAACTCTCCACTCATGAGCTGTTAGAAGAATTGGCCCGCGCGATACAATACGAACCTGAGTTTCAGAAATACATGAAACGTATCCCCTGGGCTTCTCTTTCAGCAGGAGATTTTCAATGACCCAGTTGGCTCCTACCTCTCAACTTGTCTTGGCACTTTTGGGTCCTACTGCAAGCGGCAAGACTGCATTTTCCATTGAAATTGCAAAAGCACTGAATGCTGAGATCCTAGCGCTAGACTCAACCACCCCCTACCAACAATTCAATATTGGTAGCAGTAAACCCTCGCCCTCTGAACAGAAGCAAGTACGCCATCATCTCATTGACTTACTAGAACCCGGGGCCCCTTTCTCTGCTTTTGATTTTGTAAAAAAAGCAGATGAATCAATTCAAGAGATTACAGCTCGAAAGAAAGTTCCCTTGATCGTGGGTGGCACTTACTTTTATTTACGAAGTCTACAAAATGGGATGTTTGCCATTCCGCCGGTGGATCCCTCCGTCGTGGAAACACTGGAGAATGAATTTGAGGAACAGGATCAGCCATTGGTAAAGATGCATGAGATGCTCACTCAGCTAGATCCCAAAACGGCTGGAAACATTCATCCCAATGACCGCTACCGAATGATCCGTGCCTTATCCATTATTCGAGCAACGGGAAAAAAGCCCAGTGAACTCCCCCTCGTCCGCCCGGCGGGAACAGAAAGCACTCCTCGGCTCTGGGTTAAATATGCGCTTTTGGTCCCTCGGCACGAACTCACTCAACGTATCACCCTTCGAACGGACCAAATGTTGAATCAGGGATTGGTAGAGGAAACGAAACGCTTACTAGAGCTTTTTCCGAACGCGAGAGCACTCACATCGATTGGCTATGCCGAGTGTGTGCGCTACTTAAAACAAGAAATCGATCATAAGCAACTGAGAAATGAAATCATCGAAAAGACACGACAGCTAGCGAAGCGGCAAATGACTTGGTTACGCTCGGATCCCGAAGTGCGTTTCATTGATCATCGCGACCAGGAACGTATTTTATTAGAAGTCGGTAACCTGCAATGGATTTTAAAAGGCGAGAGGAACTCTTCATGAAATCGATGACTGGTTTTGGCAGATGCGAGAAAACACTGGGTTCGCATCATTATTCGATAGAAATAAAATCAGTGAATCACCGATTTCTGGATCTCCGGTTTCGATTGCCCCCAGCTTGGACTGGCTGTGAACCCGAACTTAGCGAACATATTCGGCAGCACTGTGACCGAGGCTCCTTGGATATTTCAATTCGACACACTTGGACCCTGGAGACGGGGCAAATTTCCGGCAATACTCGATTTGCTTTGGATGAAAAAGCTCTGAGCAGTTTCGAAGAGGCCCTGAAGACCTTAGAGACTCGAACACAAAAAAAGCTAAGCTATCAACTTTCTGATCTCATGCGAACTGGAAAAATTCTAGTGCCTATTGAAGCTCAAGAGGACAAAGCGGGTGTTTTTCAAACTGCGCTCCCCGTTTTCAAAGAAGCCTTAAAACAACTCACCTTGATGCGCCAACGCGAAGGAGAAGCCATCAAAAAAGTATTGCTGGGCGTTATCCATGAAATGCGAACTGATTTAGAGCAAATCACTCAACTGGCCCCCTCCCAAACCCAAAAAATGAAAGAACGGCTCGAGACACGTCTTGCCCAATGGAAGCTGGGAGAGCCAGTGGAACCCCGGCGCTTGGAATGGGAAATCGCCTTATTAGCGGAAAAGTCTGATATTACAGAGGAAATTGACCGTCTTCACAGTCATTTTCAAGCATTCACGGAAGCTTTCGAGCTTTCGGTACCCATTGGCCGCAAATTAGACTTTTTGACTCAAGAGCTGAATCGTGAAGTAAATACCATTGCCTCCAAGACCAGTTTAATGGAAATTACACAACTCACTGTCCGATTGAAGTCGAATATAGAAAAACTAAGGGAACAGGTCCAAAATGTCGAATAAAGATAACAAGATAAGCTGGGCAAAAGGCTCTCAAGGGATGCTGAATTTAGGGCATGAAAATTTTGTGAGATCCGATCGAGTCGTTGCCGTCATGGAAGCCACTTCTCTTCCCATGAAGCGTCTGCGAGACAGAGCTTCTCAAGAGGGTCGCCTCATCGACGCTACGGCCGGACGAAGAACAAAATCTGTGCTCATTACGGACACGCAACATGTATTTCTCTCCGCACTTTCACCTCACACCCTTCAGGACCGACTGTTGGAAAACGATGCGTTTCCCAACCTAGCCCAGTTGGAACTGGAGGAGGGAGAGTTTGCCTCATAAAAGTCAAGGTGCACAACCAAGACTGATCATCATATCGGCTCCAAGTGGGGCCGGAAAGACCACGCTCTGTGATCTGCTGCTGAAGGACTTCTCTCAAATTCAACAATCAGTTTCCACCACCACTCGTCCTCAACGGCCGCATGAAATCAATGGTCAGCATTATTTTTTCATTACCTCTGAAGAGTTTGAAAAGAAAAAACTCGCTGGAGAATTTGCGGAGTGGGCCGAAGTCCACGGAAATTTTTACGGAACCCGAAAACAAACAGTAGATGGGTTATTGGCTGCGGGCAAACATGTCCTTTTTGCGATTGATGTCCAAGGTGCTTTAAATCTCAAAAAACTCTATCCAACCCGAGCGTTATTGATTTTTGTACACCCTCCTTCCATTGAAGAACTTCAGAACCGGCTTATCCAACGCAAAGGAGACGCTCCAGAGGCCATTGCGAAACGTTTACAAAATGCTTACACTGAAATTTCATGGAGTCAGAAGTTCGACTATCAAATCACCAACGACGATCTCAAAAAAGCTTATCAACAATTGAAGGACATCATTCAGAGGGAGTGCCAATGAAACCCACCCCTCCGAAAACGCCAGAGGCTCCAGGTGCGAGCTTGTCGAATCTCCTTCAGTTAGTTAAAAATCAAGACCCTCAACGCGACACCAGCTCTATTGAAAAGGCTTATCAGTTTTCTGAAGCTCTACATCAAGGCCAACAACGCAGCAGTGGCGAGAGCTACATTCAACACCCAGTAGAAGTAGCTACGATCCTAGCCGAATTGAAACTGGATACTCCAACGATTGTGACGGGCCTTCTCCACGATACGGTAGAAGATACTCACACGTCTCTTGAAGAAATCATCACGCAGTTTGGGCCAGAAATTGGCAATTTAGTAGATGGCGTCACAAAAATCAGCCAAATTTCATTTCAAACAAGCGAGGAGAAACAGGCGGAGAATTTCAGGAAAATGATTCTGGCTATGGCGCAGGATATTCGGGTGATTCTAGTCAAGTTGGCCGATCGTCTGCACAATATGAGAACGCTCCAGTATTTAAGGCCCGACAAGCAAGTTCGGATAGCTCAAGAAACTTTGGATATTTATGCTCCTCTTGCAAACCGCCTCGGGCTTTCCGCCATCAAACGAGAACTTGAAGATTTAAGCCTTCGTTTCTCTAGACCTGAAATTTATTATAAATTAGTTGCTCATGTTTCAAAAAAGGCCCAGGAACGCGAGCAATACACTCGGGATTTACAAGTATTGATTGAATCGGCGCTAAAAGAACAAGGATATCCAAAAGCTTTGGTTTCAGGCCGGCCAAAACATTTTTATAGCATCCATAAAAAAATGGAGCGAAGAAATCTCTCTTTTGATCAGATCTATGACATCACTGGCTTTCGTATCCTCGTTCAATCTATTGAAGAATGTTACGGTGTTTTAGGTGTGATCCATTCCATTTGGACTCCTGTTCCTGGCAGATTCAAGGACTACATCGCTATTCCGAAAGCAAACTTCTATCAATCTCTTCACACGACAGTCATTGGTCCCGATGGAGAAAAGATTGAAATTCAAATCCGTACTCAAGAAATGCATGACATGGCAGAGCGCGGGATTGCTGCCCACTGGGCCTATAAAGAAGGAAAAGCCATCACTCGTGAAAATGCCAAATTTAACTGGCTGAATCGCCTTGTGGAATGGAATCGAGATCTGTCAGAGCCCAATGAGTTTCTTGAAACAGTAAAATTGGATTTATTTAGCGAAGATGTTTACGTCTTTACACCACAGGGCAAGGTTTTGGAATTCCCCAAAGGGGCCACCCCCTTAGATTTTGCGTTTGCCATCCACACGGAGCTTGGAAACAAGTGTATTGGCGCCAAAGTAAATAACCGAATGGTTCCTCTGAAGTATCGATTAAAAAGCGGAGACACGGTAGAAGTACTCACCTCCCCCAACCAGCAGCCCCATAAAGACTGGCTCAAATTGGTTAAAACCAGTCGAGCACGCAATAAAATCCGGGCTTTTATAAAAGCTGAGGAACATGAGAGCTCCAAAGCACTTGGCGAACTGATTCTGGAAAAAGAACTCAAACGGGCAGATCTCAAAGTAAAGAAACTGATTCAAGATGGGAATCTGGAGCGAATCGCCAAGGAGCTTTCCCTGCGCTCAGTCTCTGATCTCCTCTCCTCCATCGGCTACGGCAAGATATCGGTGCGAAAAGTTGTCAATAAGCTCCTACCCAAAGACTCCGAACCAGCACCTAGTAAAGACCTCCAGCCATCTCCCCTCCAGAAGATTTTTGAAGAGGCTAAAAAGAAAGAAGCACCCCTCTCAGTTAAAGTGAGAGGGATTGAAGATCTCCTCGTACGTTTTGCTCGTTGCTGCACTCCAGTACCGGGAGATCCCGTCGTTGGATTCATCACCCGAGGCCGGGGGATCAGCGTTCACTCGAGGAAATGCCCTAAGGTGTTTCAAACCGACCCGAATCGGATGGTGGAAATTGAGTGGGATAGTTCGTCAAAGCTCAATCGCAAAGTGAAAATTCGGGTGGTTTGTTCGGATCGGCCGGGACTTCTCGCCGATATGTCTAATGCGATTAAGGAACACAATATCAACATCACTCGGGCTCAAATCGGCACGACTAAAGACCGAAAGGCTGTTTGTCATTTCATCATCGAAATCAAGGATACAGCCGAATTGAGAAAACTGCTCTCCCACTTGGAAGCAGTGCCGGGCGTAATTTTAGCGGAGCGAGTTCAACGAAAAGAAGCCGAGTGAATTATCTGATTTGTACTTTATTTTTCTTAGCTTCCAGAGCAATGGCTGGAGCCGGCTTTTGAGCCGTCCACGACTTTGCCTGTTTCAACGCGCCTGAAATAGATAGAATCCCGTGTGAAACGAGCGTCTTGCTTTCTGAGTTATCAGGCATCTGGCGCACCCCTTGGACCACCCAGTTCCTAACAGCGCGATAATCAAAATCTTTGATATCCCGGAATTGACTTGCAAGAAGAGCTGCAGCCCCTGTCACAAAAGCAGTTGCTTGAGAGGTGCCGGTCATCATCCCGAATCTTCCTCCGGGGAGCGTGCTTAAAACAGAAAGCCCAGGCGCAGCCACATGGACGATTTTTCCAAAGTTGCTGGAGGGAAGCAATTGATCCTGCCGGTTGATAGAAGCCACTGAGATGATGTTATCCAGTGGGTAGCTTGCTGGATAATAAGGAATCAAATCGTTACTGCGTCCATCGTTTCCTGCAGCGGCTACAATCAGCATGCCTCGAGCACGGGCATCTTCCAAAGCCATTCTCTCCGCAGCAGCTGCTTCCGCTCCGCCACCACTATAATTGATAATTTGAGCACCCATTTTATTTGCATAGTGGAATGCTTTTACAGTGTTCTGGAGATTATTAAATCCTGCTCCACTACTATCATAGTATTTAAGAGCCATAATGCGGACTCTGGGGCACACTCCCGAAAGTCCAAGCCCATTGGCCGCTGTGGCGCCAATAATTCCAGCAATGTGCGAACCGTGTCCATGAGTATCAAAAGGCAAAGCCACATCATTCACAAAATCCCAACCCACGACATCGTCAGCAAACCCATTATTATCATCATCGATTTCATTACAGCTTTTATCTCTGCAAGTAGTGAGACTTGCCATTTGAGGGGGTGGATTCCACACTCCTACCTCACCCGAATTCACCCACAAATTATCTTTCAGCTCGGCATGCTTGTAATCAATACCAGTATCAACTACGGCAACTACCACGTTTTTTGAGCAGCTTGAAATCCCACTCTTCAAGGGCTGAATGAGCGGTGTAAACACTTCGAATAGTCCAATGCTCGAAAGTCCCCAATCTTGACTGATCAGAGGGTCTAACTGAGATACTGTGTTAGGCACTACTGCCTTCTGATTCAGCAAGTGGCTGGGTAACGGGGGATAATTGAGACTTTTTACTTTTCTTTGATTCATGCTCGGATCTTTTGACCAAGCTGAAATCGAGATGAGTGCGAGTAACGCTAAAACTGCTTTTTTCTGCATGAACCGCTGCCCCTTGATCCCTGAAGCACTTGAACCGTTTACTGAGAGCGAGTGCCCATCGGTCTAGCCGATAGCACTTGCTTGCTGGAGGATAAGGAGCAAAGGGGGTGCCAGCCCCTCAGACTATTTCTTGGGTAAATCAGACCCCATACAAAAAGAATACAGGACTCCCCTGTTAGACCTTTGGGAGGTGAACGACAAAGTTTGTCACTGGTGTTAGCGTGCTGTAAACGGCGGGGGGGGAAGACTCAAAGCGAAGAGATCAGAACTGACTCTGCCTTCATTTTTTTGACCTTTATAGTAAATCAAATTGCGCAAAACGAGCTTCACGTAATTTCGTGTTTCATTCACTGGAATAAATTCCACAAAGACATCTAAGGGATACTGTCCAGAACGCACCCACCAAGAGCTCACTCGATTGATTCCAGCATTGTAAGCGGCAGCAACGAGTGCTGGATGGGGAGCAATTTGATTCAACTGATGGAGGTGATAAGTGGCTAGACGAATGTTCTCCAAACCTCGCAATAAGTAGCCTTTGCTGGATGGCACCGGAGTCTTCCATTGCTGCATGAGAAATTTGCTCAAAGCCGGCATCAACTGCATGAGCCCACGTGCCCCAGCCACCGATACAGCACCTGGATTAAAGGCACTTTCCTGTCGCATGATCGAGTAAACAAAATCGGGATCTACCCCCCAATTCTTTGCCACGGCTTCTACAAACGGTTGGAAGGGCTGATGATACAGCCGCATGAATTCTGAAACCAGTGCAGATTCGGTAATCCCTTGCCCTGGGGCTTCTGTTTCTTCTCCCTGCAACAAACCGTTCACGATTTTCATTGCTTCTAAGTGATTACCCGCCGCTTGGAACAGCTGAGATACATAGAGCAATCCGGCCAGTTGTTCCTCCGGCTGTTTGAGCAGTTCCTTTTTTGCACGCAATAGGAGGTTTGAAGCGTCTCTTCTTAATCCCAACTGGATTCGTTGCTCCGCTTGCTGCACCCATTCGTGAACCTGAGCGGGCATCACTAAAGTCGTTTTGGATCGCGGTTGTATGGCTGGTAACTGAAAGGGTTTTTTGGAATGCAAAGCCGCTAAGTAATGATAGTACCCAGGGACTGGGAACTTCTCGAGCTCCCTTAGGTATTTGGCCTGTTCGTCACTCTGGGGCTCTGACATTCGAAACAACCAGTACGCTCTTCGAAGTTTGGCAGAAACGGAGGAATCGGTCTCACAAGCCTCTAGAAGAGTTTGTTTGGCCAATGCAGGAGTTTTTTCAACAAATTGATAAATCGCGAATACTTCAGCCGTTTGCGAGAGCTCCGGACTGCAAGCCATGTTGGCTTTGAGCAATTCCAATGCTTTTTGACAGGTTTCAAACCTTCTCAAATCGAAAGCAACTCGAAAATATAAGTTGAGGATACGGTTGCGCTCTGAAGGTTCTGCTTCTTGTGAATACAACTCAGAGCGAATAATTTCTTCAACTAAGACAAGTGCTTTTTCGTTATCATCTTGGTTCCAGGCTTGGTAGGCCGCTTGAACCTGCTTTTTGAGGGGTGTGTAAATGAGTAAAGTCTTCTTATCTAAATTTTTTTCAGTTTCCGGGGGAACAGTCGCTTCACGAGTCACTTGAAGTTGTAACGGTTCAATTTCAGCGTTTAAGGTTTGCATCCGATCCCGAACCCACGACGCTCGATCGGATTTGGGTGAAAGATGATTCAGCTCCACTTGATACAAATCGATCAGTCGTTTTTTTCCAAGCGGCGGCAGCTGGGAGCTAGCTTCCAATTTCTCGATTTCTAGGAGCTGAGCCGAAGACAGGGCTTCCTCAGGTTGAGAAAAAAAAGTAGGTTCGAAAGAAGTGCGCTGATGTTGACTGGAACAACTGACTAGGAGAAAAATAAAAAAGCCGGAAAAGTATTTCAGCATCGGAGTTGTTATTTTATCATGCAAGCGGCAAAGTTTTTAATCCTAACAGGCAGCGTCTTAGTGCTTTTGGGGCTTTTGGTCGCAGGGGCTTCTTTCTTAGGTGTTTCAGATAAGCTGGGCAAACTCCCCGGGGATATTCGAATTGAGGGGAAAAGTTTTTCCTTCTATTTTCCGATAGTCAGTTCATTGGTGCTCAGCTTGGTTTTGAGCTTAATCCTTTACTTGGCAAACAAATGGAAACCATGAAAAACACTCACTTTTTTAACGTTGTAGTACTAGTTGCTTTCATCTTCCTGGGGGCGTGCACGAAGGAAAAACCAAACCCTCGGTTGGAATCAATTCAACACAGGGCTTCTGAGATGATTCAAAAAAGAACCGACCTAGAAAAGGCGATTCAAAAGGCAAAAGATGAAGATCCAGCCCGAGCCTCCTTTTTGGAGAATGATTTAGAACTCCTGAAAAGCCGTCTCCTGCGACTGAAAGAGGAAGCCAAAAGCCTGAACGGCGGAGTGGAACTGAATTTGGAACCTGCCGCACCGTCAAGCGGCGGGCACTAAAGCCCCACTCTTTACAATCCACTCCCTCCAAGCGATGATGCCTTCCGATTTCGTTCTCAACGGAGGGATAGGATAATTGGTATTCCACCGCACTCGAAATGCGGCGTCCTCACGGACTTGCGAGTTCGAGTCTCGCTCCCTCCGCCAGATTTTCAAATGCAATCAGTTGCAATCGAGCTACAAATTCAAAAAGCGGTTTCAGACAAGATACCGGCCCCTAGCCGGTTGATTCCCATAGTATAGTGTACTATAGTGTCTTGGTGGGGCAGTTTGAATTTATCTTGTGGCTTGCTTATTGGTATCAACATCAAAACGAGTTTCGTTTTGATTGGGATATAGCTAACAGCACCAAGAGCAAAGTCAAACACGGCGTAGACACCGAAGAAGTTGAATCGGTATTTGGGCTTAAGTTAGCGGCTCTTTTGGGACGCCAAGTATCTCCCACCACTTCCGAAGAAAGGTTGTGCCTGGTGGGGCCATCTTTTGAGGGAAGACTCATATCGGTTGTTTTCACGCTCAGAAATGGCCGAGTGCGCCCGATTAGCTCGCGGCGAGCCAATCGAAAGGAGAAAATACTTTATGAAGAAGTACGCAAGGCAATTGAAAGAATATGACAAAATCGAATTTGACTCTAAAGCAATTATTAGCGGCATGAAGCGACTTCAAGG
>Ga0214917_10000509_pt1 | contig 51302 bp, 48 predicted proteins | sample LL_1208_BB_MetaG_FD_177983 | JGI IMG/M metagenome (GOLD analysis project Ga0214917, IMG submission 177983) | Freshwater microbial communities from Lake Lanier, Atlanta, Georgia, United States - LL_1208_BB | ecosystem: Environmental > Aquatic > Freshwater > Lake | place: USA: Georgia | collected... | reverse complement strand
AGAGGCTTTAGATTCCGGATTACGCCAGACAATTGGAGCGCCCTCATCTCCACCTTCGCGCAGCTCTTGATCAAAGGGAATTTGTGCGACTAAGGCAATATCAGCTCCGACAAGTGTGCTCAGGCGGCTAGCAGTCTCCGCTCCGCCACCCTCACCGAAGAGCGATACTTTTTTTCCCGTCGACGTATCAACGTAAGCTGACATATTTTCGATAACACCAATGATCTGCTGCTTCAATTGGTGTGCAATACGTCCAGCTCGTTCAGCAACTTCTGCCGCTGCAACCTGTGGTGTAGTAACGACGATGATTTCAGATGCTGGTATGAGCTGTCCCAATGAAATTGCGATATCACCCGTTCCAGGTGGTAAATCTAGAAGTAGAAAATCTAAATCTCCCCAATAAGCATCACTGAGAAGCTGTTCCAGAACGCGGTGAAGAAGTGGTCCGCGATAAGCGACGGGATCGGCGCGATCTGGTTTGAACATTTCAATGGATACAACTTTGATGCCTCGAACTTCTACTGGAATAAAGGTCTGATCAATTGCTGTAGGGCGTTGTCCTTCAATGCCTAACAAGCGCGGAATGGAATGGCCATAGACATCTGCATCAAGAACTCCGACTTTGAATCCTCGTTCCGTAAGAGCTGCCGCCAAATTCACAGCAACAGACGATTTCCCAACACCGCCTTTACCAGATGAAATTCCCCAAACTCGTGTAAGCGAATCAGGTTGTGCAAAAGGGATGAATTTTTCTCTCCCTCCACGCAAGAGTTTCTTGACGTTGTCACGTTGAGATTCATTCATAACACCAAACTCGAGATGAACGTCGTCAACTCCATCGATACCAAGAACTGCGGCTTTGACATCTTTCTCGAGTCGATCGCGCATAGGGCAACCTGAGATTGTGAGGAGAATCTTTATTGAAGCGATTCCGCCCTGGAAAGCTACTTTTTCAACCATACCGAGATCCGGTAGTGGTCGATGTAATTCGGGATCGGATACTGTGGCTAAAGCTTTATTTATCTCTGCAATTAATGCTGAAGTCATAATAGATCTGGGTCAATCTTGGCAACGTCCTTAATGTCTTTGGTTTGACGTTTCACTTCATTGACGACTGGCTTCACATCATCCATAGCATTACCGATTACTTTTTTGGCAAGATTCTTAGGCGTTAAATCTTTAACATCGAGATCTTCAAACCCTGGCCCTAAGTTTTCCTTAAGTTCACGGGAAGCGTAGGTGGTGAAGTTTCGTACTTTATGGAGAATTCGCGCAAAATCTTTTGCGGCACTTGGCAATTTATCTGGGCCCACAAGAAAAAGTCCTAGAACTACCAGTCCTAGAAATTCACCCATTCCTATGCCAAACATGACCTCATCCTATTCGCTTTAACAAAAGTTAGATCTTGGTAGCAACCATGACGCCATCGCCGACAGGCAGCAACATCGGGAGCCAATGATCTTGTGATTCCTTAATGACTTTGAGTACCTCGCGATAACCAATGCTCTCGGAATCACGTTGGGTAGGGTCGGCAACTTTGCCTGAGAGAAGAGCGCGATCAATGACCAGAATTCCGCCCGGACGTAGTGAGCGATATGCATTTTCAACGCTCTCGAGTAGGTCGGCATTACGACGGAGAACAAAGATGTCGTACAAACTATCAGCCAGTTTTCCGACAATCTCTCGACTATTTCCAGTAATTAAACGGTAACGGGATGCGTTAATGCCGGCCTCATCAAATGCCTGCTTTGCTAATTTAGCATTTTCAACTTCGTCATCAATTGATGTCAGTAAGCCCTTCTGGGTCATCGCTTGAAAAATCCATAGACCACTTACACCTGCACCTGTACCAATTTCAACAATAGAAGTAGCGCCAATTAAATGAGTGAGATATCGAAGAAGTGATCCAACCGCCGGAGTAGTGTCGTACGCTCCAATTTCAATACCGCGATGTCTCGCTCTTTGGATAATTTCAGTTTCAGGGAGGAATGCATTTGAGTAGGCGCGCATATCACCACGCTCAGCAAACACTCGCTCTGCGCTCGACTTGTCGCCCAAACCTGAAATCACAACGAAGCGATCCATTCGGTAAGAATTCGGACTCCGTATCCAGTACCACCTTTAACATTTTCACCAGCGTCTACTTCGGAACGTGCTGGTCCAGCAATATCGAGATGGGCCCACTTTCTATCTCCAACAAACTTCTCTAAGAATAAAGCTGCAGTTACCGAACCGCCTTGAAATTTGTACTTATTTGCAGTGTGATTGAAATCTGCAACATCGCTGGCTAACGCAACTTGGTAATCATCAATCAGCGGCATATGCCAGATTCGATCGCCAGTGAAATCTCCCAGTGCAGAAATACTGTTAGCCAACTCCTTATCGCGGGTATACATCGCGCCGTAATAACGGCTTAATCCGAGCGTTGCTGCTCCCGTAAGCGTTGCGACGTCAATCAGATAGTCAGGATCTAGATTCTTATCAGCATAAGCCAAGCCGTCAGCGAGAACTAAGCGGCCTTCAGAATCGGTATTGATTACCTCAACTGTTGTGCCACCGTAGTGCTTGATTACATCAGATGGGCGTTGCGAGCTCCCAGAGAGTGCATTTTCAGCCAACATAAGGAGAGCAGTGACACGAACCTGTAACCCAAGTTGTGCGGAAGCAATTGCCGTCATCAGTACTGCCGCAGCGCCTGACATATCGCTCTTCATCGCAATCATCGTGTCATAAGGGCGTTTCAGTGAGACGCCACCGGTATCAAATGTGATTCCTTTACCTACTAAAACAACATGCGGAACGCGCTTTGATCCACGTGGCTTATACGACACTTCAACAAAACGCGGTGGATTTTTCTTACTTGAATTTCCTACTGCACGTAAACCACCAAATTCAAGAAGTTCTTTTCCAGATTTAATCTTGACCGAAAGTTTTGAGCCTTTTGCCAACGTTTTTGCTTGAGCTGCCATCCAGGCTGGCGACTTGATATTGGAGGGAGTGTGAATCAAATCGCGAGTTTTCCATGTGGCTTGCAAGAGTATCTCTGCTTTTTCTACGACATCTGAGAAATCTCCAAGTAAGTCAAAACTCGGAGTTTCTGGTTTAGGACCTGTTTTCTGGCTCCATGAATAAGTTGAGAGCCCACAGGCGATGAAGTGAACTTGAGCTTCCTTTTCGTTCCTTGCTATCAACGAAAGAACTTGCGACTTGCTTGAACGGACTTTTCTGCCGATTGCAGCTCCCGCCTTACGAATATCGCTTTCATTTCTTGTGCCAACTCCAACGAGGAGTATGCGTTTAATATCTGCTCCACCTTGCCGCTGGAGAACTGGGATATCAATTACTTCACCCACTTTTCCTGTGACCCCAAGGCTATTCTTCTTTAATTCATCTGAGAAATTGATTTGGTAAATCTTCTCTAAAGCTTTAACCGTTTTTACTGGGAGATCAATTATTAATTCTGATTTATCTTTTTCAACTTTTGAAATCAGAGGTAAGACAATATGAGAGTACTTCTTTAAGAATTTTTCCGAGAGTTCCCTCGGATTTTTTACCGATCCGAGCGCCGGAATCGGCCGATTCACTTCTTTAGTAAAGCGATGGAAGCGTTGAGAACATCGGCAAGGTTTCTTGCTTCTTCTTGGTTGAGTTCTACTACGAGGCGGCCACCACCTTCGAGCGGAATGCGCATTACAAGGCTTCGGGCTTCCTTTGTGACTTCCATAGGTCCATCGCCAGTGCGGGGTTTCATGGCTGCCATAGGTCTGCCCTCTTTCTTCTTGCTTCTTTTACTGCCTGCTCAACCAGAGCTTCGGCTGCGAAGCGGAATTATCTCGCATCTAGCTACCTGAGGGGAAATTGAAAACTGCGCTCATGCGTGCGCGACCCGAGGAAAGTACAGCGCTGATGGCGCGCTCGGGGACCCCTAACACGGAGGCAATTTCTGCGACGGTGCAGCGCTTAACAAAATAAAGGGTCAAGACAACCCGCTCTTCCTCTGGAAGAGAGTCGATGAACTCACTCAGAGTCAGGTTCTTCTTGCTCGCCACATAGAGAAGGTTACTCGGGAGCTTCACATCAGGAGCGGACTGTGCGCGCAAATTTCAGCAAGGAATAGCGGACCGCAATGAGTATGCCCGGTTTTATCACCGCGAGTACCCATGAAGGAGCATCGATTTTTTCATACCAATCAAATCGTGTTCTCCCATTCGATAACTCCACCAATGTGAATTCTCCGAGCCCCTTGATTATTTTTCCGTAATGTTGAACTGCGCAAAATGTTGGAGGATTCCACTCAACAACTTTCATCTCGTCAAGAATTCCAATCTTTCCAATTCCGGTGAATGCCTCAATCACAGTACCCACTCCAGAATTTCCAGTCTCATCCGCACTTGAATTGACTCGAGTAAGCGCCATCCAATCTCCTTGGGATTTCCAATCAACCAGCTTTTTCCAGACCTCCTCTTTTGGCGCTGAAATATTTACTGAAACTCTAAATTCATTGAACATAATCTTTGTTGATTCCTTTATCGCGAAACGTGATTAAGCGCATCGTTAATATTTGAACACCACGAGACCAGTTCATGTTGGCCCGGTTTCATAAAGTTATTCCGAGTTAAATCGTCAAGGGCGTTTCTTAGAGATCCATAAATATTTGATGGGTCAAGGACCGCTATTGGTTTATCGTGAAATCCCAGATAACGCCCGACCCAAATCTCAAAGAATTCTTCAAGTGTTCCAATTCCTCCAGGTAATGCAATAAAAGAATCAGAGAGTTTTTCTATCAGGCCTTTACGCTCTCGCATATCTGAAACAACGTGAAGTTCGGTGGAGTCATGGTCGATAAACTCAATATTCATCAAGCGCTCAGGGATAACTCCAATTGTTCGACCACCATGTGCTCTAGCGCCTTTCGCAACTTCTCCCATTACTGAAATTGCGCCACCACCCCACACCAATTCATGGCCCTGTTTAGCGATCTCCGCGCCAAGATTAAATCCGAGCGTTAAGTTATCGGGTGAAACTGCGGTAGATGATGCGCAGTAAACGGCAATCTTCATGCCCGCACTCTAAAGGGTTTTCGCCGCCGCACCCGCACGTTATTGGTAGCGTTTACCTATGAGCGCTGACAGCAAAGCATTTGGTTATGGGATTGCAACAATTACTGAAGATGGCACAGTGCTTGATACGTACTTTCACCAACTTGGCTTGGGAACCCTTAAGGATTCTTCGGCACCCAATCTTTCTCACTTTGAAGGTAATGATGAAATTCGGAAGGTCTCACGGAAATTTGTTGCAGTCGAAATTGATTTGAGCGCAGCTCCCGCTTCTGTATCTGATGCATATTTGCGCTTACATTTACTTTCGCATCGCCTTGTAAAGCCCCATGGACTTTCACTCGATGGAATATTTGGAATCCTCCCTAACGTAGTGTGGACTTCGCATGGACCTTGCGCTGTTTCAGGATTTGAAAAAGTACGCGCCGAACTTCGTGCGAAATTCGGTTATGTTTCAGTTCACGGCATAGATAAATTCCCTCGAATGGTTGATTACGTTGTTCCAGAGGGTGTTCGAATCGCTGATGGAGACCGAGTACGGCTTGGTGCCTATCTTTCCTCGGGAACCACCGTGATGCATGAAGGTTTTGTGAACTTTAATGCTGGAACTTTAGGTGCATCGATGGTTGAAGGTCGCATCTCAGCAGGTGTCGTCGTTGATGATGGTTCTGACATTGGTGGTGGCGCTTCCATTATGGGGACCTTGAGCGGTGGAGGAAAAGAAGTAATCTCGATCGGCAAGAAGACGCTCCTTGGCGCTAACTCTGGTCTAGGAATTTCTCTCGGTGATAACTGTGTACTTGAGGCTGGCGTTTATCTGACTGCTGGCTCGAAAGTCTCATTACCTGATGGCACGATAGTAAAAGCACGTGAACTTTCGGGAGCTGACGGAATATTGATTCGTCGTAACTCTCAAACCGGCGCGATTGAAGCGCTTCCTAAAACCGGCTCATGGGGCGGTCTTAATCAAGCGCTCCATAAGAACTAACTAGAGAATGACACGGATAAGTTCTTACTCGTAGCAGAACCGCTTTACAAATCTCATGGTGTTATCGCACACTGCACTTTCAGAAATTAACGGGACATTTACGGGATCTTTAAACCACGTTGAGGGAAGTTTGGTGCGCGCTCTAAATAATTCACCCGTTAATGTTGCGGTTCGTCCATCAGAAGATGCCGCAGTAATTGACATAACACTTCCAGTCTTAGAGCGTGAGTCAATTCGATAGGTCACCACGTCTTTGAGGGCAAAAGCTGAAGCAATATCTCGCTGAGTAACCACGCGCTCCCAGAAAGCGAAGCGTGGATTAATCGTTGTATCAAGGCTCCATGGATCAGGAACTCCCTGTAGATATGCAATAGAGGAACCCCACACATCCTTTACGTTCTGAGTTGCCCCACCGGTTGATGATGAGTAGAAAGCGCTTATCGGTTTCCCATCGAAGGTAATTACCATTGCATTTTCTTGGTCTATGAAAGTTCGATTGACTGCTTCTTTCCACTTAATTCCATATATCTTTTCGATTTCCTTGGAATAGCCAACAAAGTTTTGATCGACGGTCGAGTTATAGATATTGCAGTCACATTCAACTCTTATGCGAGATAACTTTCCTAACGCATATGTGCGAGCTGCAATTGCTTGTGCTTCTAAAGCAGCTGCCGGCCATGATGATGGAACCTCACCTATCCCCCATAGATACTCATCATGGAGTCGCAAGGTATTTGTGACCGCAAGGTAACTGCTCACGGCATTTGAAACGCTTTTTATCGTTATCTGACCATACTTGTATTGGTTTACTAAGTTCTGGTTTGTTACTTCAATAGTTGTTGAGGGGATATCCCAACGTAAGGTCCAGGAATTGTTCGGAGTAAATGGCGCAAATTTAGTTGTGGGCGATGAAAGAGTTGGGACAACTGATCCTGCGAAATTTGTAAAAAGCGCCGTAGTATCTCCCTTATAGATTCCAAGTGGTTCGGGACTCTCGTTCAAAGGAATATCGCCTTTGTAAAGACGTAACTCCCCGACTCCCCCGACAGCTTTAAGAGAAATGCTAGAAATGAGATTGGCGATATTTACTCTTATCAATTGGTTATCTGGATATGGTGTAACAGATGTGCCGGGGTAGTAGTAATTCAAGATTTCAACGGCGGATTTGCCTTCTAACGCTTGGCCTCGTGCGCCTATCTGACTCATCCCGACGCCATGACCATAACCTGATCCAAAGAATCGAAAGTCATTTGGAATTGCTTGTGTGGGGAGCGAGTCTGCAAAAGCGGAACTAGGTGCAAAAGTTGGGAGGGTTGAAGTAACTAAAGCGAGAACGCTTAATAAAAGCCCGCTTTTCCTCATATTTCTTAGGGTACCTCAGCGTTTTGAAATTAACGTGGTATTAATGATGCTGGCGATGAAATGAATCCAAATCCCCAGCAAAAATGCATGGTAATCAAAATTAGCGGCAATCTAACTCGCTCACCCATGCTTTTCCCAAGCCAAAGAGAGGCTAGCAGGATCGCTACAAAATAAGTGGCACTGGCAATCAGAAAGATTGGTGAGACAAAAGCACCGAGAATCCAGGACACGATATTTACTATGAGATTTATTGGAGGCGCGAGATATCGAAAATTGATTGTGCCCCTATGGTGGCGTGACACGGCTCTACGCCAACGACCATACTCAAAATATTGCTTGGCAAGTTTCTTTAAAGAATTTCGAGGTCGGTAAGTGACTTTTAGTTCAGGATTAAACCAAATAATGCCACCGTTACTTCGTAAACGATGATTCATCTCCCAATCCTGCGCGCGAACAAATCGTTCGTCGTAACCGCCAACGTCCTCAAGAGCACTTCTGCGGAAAACGCCCAAATAGACCGTGTCTGTCGGACCTGAAATTCCACCGACATGGAATCGAGCAGACCCCACTCCAATCGGAGAACGCATTGCGCGCGCTACTGCAGATTGAAAAGTCGTAACTCCCTCAGCCGCCATAATTCCACCGACATTGACTGCACCGGTTTCAATGAGCGTTCTCACTGCTTTACTTATGTAATTTCTATCAATCTCTGAGTGCCCATCTATACGAACAATAATTTCATTCCTTGAAGCTTTGAGCGCGGCGTTTAAACCGTTGGGAGTCTTGCCGCTGGGATTTAAAATCACAGAAACTCTGGAATCGCTTGCCGCTATTTGATTTGCAATCTCGAGAGTGTGATCATGCGACGGACCTACTGCAATGACAATCTCAAGTTCGCCTGGATAGTTAGAGTTGAGTGCTGCGCTCACCGCTCCTTGTAAGTGTGCTTCCTCATTCATCACTGTAAGAATTACTGAGATGGGTGGATGGGCAGGGTGGGATGTATCACCGAGTTGAACTTGGCTCGCCATAACGTTCAAACCGTATCGCCCAATTACTCTTGGCTCTGTGAAATCACCACGGGCAATTCGTTTCTTCACGATTCTCTCCATTTCTATCGTGGCAATTTCAGCTATCGCTTGGGCGGGTCTGGGCAGAATTACCGTAGCGATTCCGAAGATAGATGCCTTCGGCGGCCTAGATAATCGACCAAAAAAAGAATCTTCCGCAGTTAATTACCTCATCGTTGGCTCAGATACCCGCGAAGGGCTAACGAAGGCAGAAATTAAACGACTTAAAGTTGGTGGAACCGAAGTTGCTGCCGGTAAGCGATCTGACACGATGCTCTTGATTCACATCTCGAAGAAACGAGATAAGGCAGCCATCATCTCTATCCCCCGAGATACATATGCGCTTATTCCCGAGCACACCACAGCTCAAGGAAAAGTTATTCCGGCAACCCATTCAAAAATAAATTCTGCTTTTAACTGGGGAGGGGCTCCACTCCTCATTCAAACTTTTGAAGAGATGTCTGGATTAAGAATTGATCACTATATCGAAGTTAACTTTGTTGGTTTCGTAAGAATGGTAGATGCGCTTGGTGGGATTGAAATTTGCACCAAGAAAGATATCGATGATCCTAAGAGCCATTTAGTCTTACCCGCTGGCCGACATATATTGGATGGCGTTGATTCATTAAAGTATGTACGAACTCGCCAATTTGATGGACTCGGTGACCTAGGACGTATGAAGCGACAACAAGAATTCGCTGGTGCAATGTTACGGAAGGCAACAAGTGCAGGCGTCCTACTCAACCCTGTAAAAATGGTGGACTTCATCAACTCTGCTCTGGATAGCGTCGTAACTGATAAGGGACTTAACCAAGGAGATTTGCTCACACTAGGAAAACAATTACGCAGTCTCTCTGCTTCCAATGTTCGAACGTTGACTATCCCATTGAAGTATTACAACTACAGTAAAAATGGAATAAGTTCGGCAGTTCTGTGGGACCCAGTTCTTGCCCCTGAATTATTTGAACGAATAAAGAATGATGATGCCCTCTTGGACAAAGTCAAAGCAGATCCTTCAGCATCGCCTTCGATTGTCGATAAGTTCAAGACTGGCAGCGCCGCAGATAACCCCTGTAAAGGTTAGGATTCACCAATCATGCTCAAGCTTTCAGTCATAGGAACCGGATATTTAGGCGCAACCCACGCTGCTGCAATGTCTTCTCTTGGATTTCACGTTGTAGGCGTTGATGTTGATCAAAAGAAGATTGAGATGCTTCAGAAAGGTCTCGTCCCTTTCTTTGAACCAGAGTTAGAAGAACTTCTGGAAGCTGAAGTGAAATCTGGACGGTTAACCTTTACAACCGACTTCTCCACAATCTCAGATTGCGATGTGCACTTCATCTGTGTGGGAACTCCACAGAAGAAAGATAGTCTGGCTGCAGATCTCACCTATGTTGACGCATCAGTTAAAGCAGTCGCTCCACATGCTAAGGCGGGCTCACTCGTTGTGGGTAAATCAACCGTTCCCGTTGGTACCGCAGATCGTCTCTCGAAAATTCTAAAAGAACTCAACCCCGAAGTTGAGTTAGCATGGAATCCAGAATTTCTTCGTGAAGGATTTGCAGTTGAAGATACTTTGCGCCCTAATCGTTTAGTTGTGGGAGTGACATCAGATCGGGCGGAAGAGATTCTCAAAGAAGTTTATGCCCCGCTGATTTCAAATGGCGTTCCATGGATTCGCGCAGATTTACCAACAGCTGAACTTGTTAAAGTCGCTGCGAATTCTTTCCTGGCTACAAAGATTTCATTTATCAATGCCATGGCTGAAATTTGCGAGGCCGCGAATGGAGACGTAACAGTTCTAGCCAAGGCCATTGGTTATGACCCACGAATTGGTTCGAGATTCTTACAGGCTGGGATCGGTTTCGGTGGAGGATGTCTACCAAAAGATATCCGCGCGTTTATGGCGCGCTCTGAAGAACTAGGCGCTCGTCAATCTCTGGAGTTCCTCCGTGAAATTGACTCCATCAATCTACGAGCTCGTCAACGCATGATTGATCTAGTGCGTCAAGATTTAGGGAATGATCTCAAAGGAAAGAAAATCGCTGTTTTGGGCGCTGCCTTTAAGCCTGATAGTGATGATGTTCGCGATTCACCCGCACTTGATATTGCGGCTCAAATCTCTGAAGCCGGCGGGACAGTTCATGTTCACGATCCAAAAGCAATTGAGCCAGCCCGCCAGAGATTCCCTCAACTCACATACTCCACTTCTATCGAAGATGTCGTTTCAGATTCGGATTCAATTCTTCACTTAACAGAGTGGAAGATGTATCGGGAGATTGACCCCATCTATCTCAAATCCAAAGTTCGACAAGCTATTGTCATTGATGGAAGAAATGCACTCGATCGTGAGCGTTGGCTTAGTGCGGGATGGAAATTCAGAGCACTTGGGCGTAGCTAGTTATGCCCCCAAAAATTGTTCTCGCATCTGCTTCACCATCTCGACTTCGCCTACTTGCAAGCGCAGGCATTAAGCCAACAGTCGTTATTAGTGGCGTCGATGAAGAGGATGCTGCCTATTCCCAACTCTCTCCGCGTGAATTAGTAATCGCACTTGCAATTGTTAAGTCTCATACGGTTAGAAGTTTGATTGATTATCCGGCGCTCATTATCGGTTGTGACTCTACCTTCGAATTTGAAGGTGAGTCGCTCGGAAAACCGGGAAGCGCCGCAAATGCAATTGCGCGCGCAAAGCGACTTCGCGGTAAATCAGGTCTACTACATACGGGCCATTGCATCATTGATACTGAAAAGGAAATCGAAATAAGTAATGTTGCTACAACGCGAGTTCACTTTGCCGAAATGACAGATGACGAAATCGAAGGTTACGTCGCAACTGGTGAGCCGCTCAACGTTGCAGGTGGATTTACTCTTGATGGTATGAGCGCTCCATTTATCACAAAAATTGAAGGTGAGACTTCGAACGTCATCGGCCTCTCACTCCCTTTACTTCGAGACGCTGTCAATCAACTTGGATATAAATGGTTTGAGTTGCTCTCATGACTTTGTACGCCGCATATGGCTCAAATCTTGATCCCCGACAGATGCTGCTGCGCGCTCCACATTCACCGCATCGCGGCACGGGTTGGTTACGCGATTGGCGCTTAACTTTTGGCGGCGAAGATATTGGCTGGGAAGGCGCAGTTGCAACGCTCGCTGAAGATTTAGGACATAGCGTCTTTGTCTCCATCTATGACCTGACGCGCGCAGATGAGAGCGCGCTTGATGAATGGGAAGGTGTAACAACTGATCTTTATCGAAAGATTAGAGTCCGAGTTGAAACTCTTGATGGTTCACCGTTGTGTTATGTCTACGTGCTCAACTCTTTCGAAGGTGGGCTACCTTCATCCCGCTATTTAGAAATCATGGTTAACGCAGCTCGAGAAGCGGGCGCACCTGATGATTACATCAATTCTCTTCTGCAGCGACCCACTAGATAGATTATCGAGATAGATTGACGCCATGGTTGACCTTTATCAAGATCCGATTGGAGCAGCCGAAGGAGCAGCTTCTGTCATCGCAGAGATAACTGGTAAATCCCATCACTCTATTGCTTTTGTCATGGGTTCAGGCTGGATTGATGCAGCTGACCATTTTGGGACTCCAACCCATGAAATTCCACTTCACTCTTTGCCAGGTTTTGAAAAATCTACTGTGCAAGGACATGGCTCATCACTTCGTTCATATTCCATTTCTCGCCAAGGACAAGATGATCTCCATACCTTGGTATTTCTCGGACGTACACATCTCTACGAAGGTAAAGGCATTGAGCCTGTAGTTCATGGAGTGAGAACTGCCGTTAAGGCTGGCGCATCAATAGTTGTGCTCACAAATGCTTGTGGTGGCATCAACCCTGATTACTCTGTTGGCCAGCCCGTCATCATCAAAGATCACATTTCATTTACAGGTATCAGCCCGATTCGTGGCGCAAATTTCGTAGATCTCACCGATCTTTATAGCGCTCGAATTCGCTCGATACTCAGAGCTGCAGATCCCTCATTGAAAGAAGGTGTCTACGCTCATTGGTATGGCCCCACCTATGAAACTCCCGCTGAAATTCGCATGATGAGAACCCTAGGGGCAGATCTAGTTGGTATGTCCACCGTGCCTGAAGCCATCGCAGCGCATGCACTCGGTGCAGAAGTAGTAGGAATTTCGCTCGTTACAAATGCTGCGGCAGGAATGACTGGAGAGAAGTTAAGTCACGATGAAGTTATTGCAGCTGGCAAAGCTTCAGCCACGAAGATGGGTGGGTTACTAGAAAGATTGATTACCGAACTATGACCATTGATTCATCACTTCGTCTAGAGGTGGAAAAGTGGATCGCAGAAGATCCAGACTCACACACTCGTGCTCAATTACGAGAGATGTTAGATGCCAACGATGAGGTTTCGCTCCGATCGTGTTTCTCTGGATTTCTAGAGTTTGGAACAGCTGGACTACGTGGACCACTTGGACCCGGTCCTTCTCGAATGAATCGCGCTGTTGTCACAAAGACTGCTGCGGGGTTAGCAAGTTATATGAAGCGACATGGTTTGAAGTCGGTCGTTATTGGTCGTGATGCGCGCTACGGTTCCGAAGATTTCACAAGCGATACGGCAGAGATAATGCAAGGCGCAGGGTTTGAAGTCTTTGTTCTTCCTCGTCCTCTACCAACGCCCGTACTTGCCTTTGCAGTTCGAAATCTCAAATGTGATGTTGGAATCATGGTGACAGCGAGCCACAATCCCCCACAAGATAATGGGTACAAGGTTTATCTTGGAGGAATCGTCGACGGAGTTCGATATGAAGGCTCGCAGATCATTTCGCCAGCCGATTCGGAGATTTCCGCTGATATCGCCGCAGTTCCGGCCCTTAATTCCCTAGTGAGATCGCAAGGTTGGAAAGTACTTGATGAATCACATATAGATGCTTATGTGTCTGCAACGTCTCGATTAGCGACTAATCCCGGAACTCTCAAAATTGTCTATACGGCAATGCATGGAGTCGGAACTGAAACCTTGCGAAAAGTATTTAAATCCGCTGGTTTTCCTGAGCCAATTCTTGTCGCTGAACAAGCGCAGCCAGATCCAGACTTCCCTACAGTGAAGTTTCCTAACCCTGAAGAGCCGGGCGCTATTGATCTCTCACTTCACAAAGCTCGAGCAGAATCAGCAGATCTTGTTATCGCAAATGACCCTGATGCAGATCGATGTGCTGCTGCGATTTTGGATCGCGACGGCCAATGGCGGATGCTACGTGGCGATGAAGTAGGAGCACTTCTTGGTGAGTACATGGCGCGCAAAGCGCCAAATAAGGAAGTTACGCTGGCAAACTCAATCGTCTCCTCATCGATATTGTCAAAGATTGCTCACCACTATGGCTTACTATTTAAAGAAACCTTAACTGGATTTAAATGGCTAGCAAAAATTCCTAACCTCTGGTTTGGATACGAAGAAGCTCTAGGTTATGCAGTTGATTCACAATCTGTAAATGATAAAGATGGAATCAGCGCTGCTCTCGTTCTTGTTCAACTTGCCACTGATCTTAAGGCTCAAGGAAAGACCTTGGTCGATCTCCTTGATGAAATCTGGGAGCGCCACGGATATCATGGAACAAAACAGATTTCAGTCCGCACAACTAATCTCGCACAGATCGATGCGATACTTTCTAGATTCCGGGACTCCACCCCCACGACAATTGGAAGATTTGCACTCACTTCTTTTGATGATTTGGAAAAACCAACAGATGGCCTTCCCCCAACAAATGGTGTTCGCATACGTTTGATGGATAACATTCGAATTATTGTCCGGCCAAGTGGAACAGAGCCAAAGATAAAGTGCTACATCGAAGTCATCTCCAAGGATCGTGCTAGCGCTGAAGCAATCCTCTCTGAACTAGAGAAAGAGCTCCATACCTTTCTCTCCTGATAGTCGGTAGACTCCTACAATGCGCTCCGAATTTAGATCTGAGGGTCTTATTGATGGTTCGGAATCATCGCTGCGGCGCTTTCTCCAGACTCTCTCTCCCGTAGATCAGATTGGCGCTCAAGAACGCGCTGCCATGTTAGGAACTCGAAGTATCAAGACTTCAAGTAAGAAATGGGCCATAGATATGGCGATCAGCATGGTTGATCTAACAACTTTGGAAGGCGCAGATACGCCAGGAAAAGTTCGCGCGCTATGTTCCAAAGCGGTTCGCCCCGATCCTCGAGATCTCACCGTTCCCCATGTTGGCGCAGTTTGCGTCTATAACGACATGGTTGGAATAGCGCGCCAACATTTGGATGCAATTGGTGGAGAAGATGTTCCTGTTGCTGCCGTTTCAACTGCATTTCCATCCGGTCGCGCTTCGCGCACCGTGAAAATTCAAGATACACGAGATGCGATTGCTCTTGGGGCAAGTGAAATAGATATGGTCATTGATCGTGGCGCTTTCCTATCTGGCAGACTTGGAGAAGTTTTTGATGAAATTGTTACCATTAAAGATATCTGTGGAGAACCGGCGCATCTGAAAGTAATTTTGGAAACTGGCGAATTGGTTACGCTCGATAATGTACGTAAAGCTTCGTATCTTGCAATGTTGGCTGGTGCGGATTTCATTAAGACCTCTACCGGAAAAGTTACTCCTGCTGCTACCGCTCCTGTAGTTATGGTGATGTTGGAAGCAGTCAGAGATTATTTCCAACTCACTGGTACTCGTATCGGTGTCAAACCTGCTGGTGGAATTCGAACTACAAAAGATGCAATCAAGCAACTGGTTCTCGTTAATGAAACTGCTGGACCAGAATGGTTGGACCCCGCTCTCTTTAGAATAGGAGCAAGCGCCCTTCTCAATGACCTTCTCATGCAGCGGATGAAAATGGATAATGGTCGGTATTCGAGCGCGAATTATGTTACGGTGGATTAGCCATGAGTAATTTTGAATACGCGCCCGCCCCAGAGTCTCGCTCCATTGCCAAGATTGAGAAGGATTATGGTCTCTTCATCAATGGAAAATTTCAGCCTCCCCACAGTAAAAAGCGCTTTGAAACAATTAATCCTGCGACTGAAGAGGTTCTCTCTAAAGTTTCTTTTGCGGATGAGGTTGATGTAGATAAGGCGGTAAAGGCGGCAAGATCCGCGTATACAAAAATCTGGTCGAAGTTAAGCGGCAAAGAGCGCGCAAAATACTTATTCCGGATCGCTCGACTCTTGCAAGAGCGAGCTCGTGAATTTGCGGTAGTTGAGTCTCTCGATAACGGTAAGCCTATCCGCGAAACGCGCGACGTTGATATCCCGCTTGCAGCAGCACATTTCTTTTATCACGCTGGTTGGGCGGACAAACTTGAACATGCAGGTTATGGCTCCCAGCCAAAACCACATGGCGTCGTTGGTCAAGTTATTCCATGGAACTTCCCACTCTTGATGTTGGCGTGGAAAGTTGCACCTGCTCTGGCTACAGGCAATACCGTCGTATTGAAACCAGCAGAAACTACTCCGCTTACTGCTCTGCTTTTTGCCGAAATCTGTCAGCAAGCAGAACTTCCTGCCGGAGTTGTTAATATCATTACCGGTGATGGTCGCACGGGAAGTGCACTTGTAAAACATCCGGGTATCGATAAGGTTGCATTTACCGGCTCTACTGAAGTTGGAAAGCTCATCGCCCAGAGCGTTGCTTCCACTGGTAAATCTCTCACCCTTGAACTTGGTGGAAAAGGCGCAAATATCGTTTTTGAGGATTCACCCATTGATCAAGCAGTAGAAGGAATTGTTAACGGAATCTTCTTTAATCAAGGACATGTCTGCTGCGCAGGCTCCAGGCTCTTATTGCAAGAGAATATTCATGATGAATTTCTCCACAAGCTACAACTCCGAATGTCTAAGATAAGAGTCGGTGATCCACTTGATAAAAATACTGATTTAGGTGCGATTAATTCGGCCGCTCAACTTTCAAAGATTCGCGAACTCTCTCAATCAGGTGAAACTGAGGGAGCCCAAATCTGGTCTGCGCCCTGCGAACTACCAAGTAAAGGTTTCTGGTTTGCGCCCACTGTATTTACTGGAGTAACCCAAGCTCATCGAATTGCGCGCGAGGAGATATTTGGACCAGTTCTTTCTGTTCTTACATTTAGAACCCCCCACGAAGCTATCGAAAAGGCGAATAACACTCCTTTTGGACTCTCGGCTGGAGTGTGGACCGATAAAGGTTCTCGAATTCTCTGGGCAAGTAACCAACTTAAGGCCGGCGTTATCTGGGCAAACACATTTAATAAATTTGATCCCGCAAGTCCTTTTGGTGGTTATAAAGAATCGGGTTGGGGACGTGAAGGTGGTCGCCATGGACTTGCTGCGTACATTAAAGGAGCCCACTAATGCGCCTTGATGTGAAAAAGACATACAAGTTATTTATTGGTGGTGCATTTCCACGAAGTGAATCTGGTCGTTCCTATGTTGTGAACGACTCTAAAGGTAAGTTTCTAGCAAATCCTTCACAAGCATCTCGTAAAGATTTACGCGACGCGGTGGTGGCGGCAAAGAGTGCGCATCCGCATTGGAGTAACGCAACTGCATATAACCGTGGACAGATTCTTTATCGCATCGCAGAAATCATGGAAGGTCGCACTGAACAATTTGTCGCTGAAATTATGGCTCTCGAAGGAGTAACTTCGAAAGCTGCGCTCGCGCACGTTCACGAAGCAATTGATACCTGGGTTTGGTACGCCGGCTGGAGTGACAAGATTTCCAGCACTGCGGGAAGCACAAATCCGATCGCCGGACCTTATTACAACTTCACGATTCCAGAATCGCTCGGCGTTGTTGGAATCGTTGCCGATCAGAAATCTTCGCTCCTTGGAGTTGTGCGGAGCCTCGCACCAGTTCTCGCCGGTGGAAATACCGCCGTTCTCATCACAAGTGAAAAACGTCCTCTGCCAGGAATTACTCTCTCTGAATGCTTTGCAACCTCAGATGTTCCTGCTGGCGTTGTAAACATTCTTACCGGCGTAACTTCAGAGCTCACCCCATGGCTTGCTTCCCATATGGAAGTGGATGGGCTTGACCTCAGTGGAGTCGATGCTAAAACAGAAACTGAACTTCGAATTGCTGGGACTGAGAATCTGAAACGTATTCATCGCTTTGGCCCGGATAAATCCCCCGCTCGGATTCTTTCCTTCATGGAATATAAGACGGTCTGGCACCCAATAGGCATTTAGAACAAGCTATTTAGCCGCTACCTTCGCAAAACCTGGTTTTACAACATCTTCAATGATGCGAAGTCTCTTTTCAAAAGGAATGAAGGCGCTCTTCATGGCATTTACCGTTACGCGCTGCAGGTCTGCTAACGTCCAATTAAATGTTCTTACCAATTGATACATCTCATTTGTCATTGAAGTGCGAGACATCAATCGGTTATCTGTATTGACGGTCACGCGGAAACGAAGTTCTGAGAGTTTTCCAATGGGATGTTCAGCCATAGTTTTAGCGGCGCCAGTCTGTAAGTTTGACGTTGGACAGATTTCAAGCGGAATTCTTCGATCCCGAATGTATGCAGCTAGCCTTCCAAAGAGAGGTTTCTCTCCCGAAAAATCAATATCATCAATAATACGAACTCCATGTCCGAGACGTTCTGCGCCGCAGTATTGAATAGCTTCCCAAATAGAGGGAAGCCCATAGGCTTCGCCCGCATGAATTGTGAAGTGCGCATTCTCGCGGCGTAAATATTCAAAAGTTTGTAGTTGATTTGTGGGTGGATAGCCATCTTCTGGTCCTGCAATATCAAAACCAACTACACCTTTATCGCGATACTTCACGACCGCTCTTGCCGCATCTCGATCGCGATGATTTTGTCGCAGTGCGCAGAGAATTGATTCAACTCGGATTGAATTACCTTCACTCCGAGCAATCTCGATTCCTTGTCGATATCCATCCAGCGTTGCTTCCACGACTTTGTCGATACTTAAACCTTGGGTAGTAAAAAGTTCCGGCGCTCCACGAACTTCGGCATAGACCACTCCATCTCGCGCTAAATCAATGACGCATTCACGCGCAACACGGACGAGATCTTCTTGCCGTTGCATTACCGCGATTGTGTGATCAAAAGTCTCTAAGTAGCGAACAAGGGAACCCGAGTTACACGATTCTTCAAACCAGGTGGCTAATTTCTCAGGGTCCTTTGTAGGTAATTTCTCATAACCAATTTCATCGGCTATTTCGATAATAGTTTCTGGGCGTAGCCCACCATCCAAATGATCATGTAATAAGGCTTTTGGCAGCGCCTTAATCTGATCAAGTGTTGGAGTGATATCAAGTGAGGTCATGAGAATCTATGCGAGCTACAACCAGTGGCAGACGAGGAGAAACTTCACCGCTCTCAGAGATATGAACTGCGCCTTGAAGAGCTTCTTTTGCTCGAGTAAAACGTTCCGCTTCATCAGTATGTAAAGTAAAGAGCGGAGCGCCAGCTTCAATTTTCTCTCCAGGCTTACCATGAATTTCGATACCAGCACCGGCTTGAACTTTCTCACCTTGGCGTTCGCGTCCGGCTCCTAAACGCCACGCGCTCACGCCAACTTTAAGTGCATCCATCGATGAAATTGTTCCTGATTTTTCCGCTTTAACAATCTCTCTTTCACGCGCAACGGGAAGTGGTGCATCTGGATTTCCGCCTTGTGCAGAAATCATTGCGCGCCATTTATCCATGGCACTTCCATCTTGAAGTGCATGCGCAGGATCTTTCGCGCCTTTGACACCTGCAGCATCAAGCATCTCGCGAGCTAGCAAGATTGTTAACTCAACTACATCGGCCGGGCCACCTCCACTTAAAACTTCAACTGATTCACGCACTTCAAGTGCATTTCCTGCAGTAAGTCCCAATGGGACATCCATCGCGGTTACTAAGGCACGCGTTTTAACACCCGCTCTAGTGCCGAGCGACACCATGGTGCGCGCTAGCTCTTCGGCGCGCTTTGGATCTGACATAAATGCGCCGCTCCCCGTCTTTACATCAAGGATGAGAGCACTTGTGCCTTCTGCAATCTTCTTGGACATGATTGATGATGCGATGAGTGGGATTGCTTCCACCGTAGCTGTTACATCCCTTAACGCATAGAGTTTTTTATCGGCAGGTGCCAAGCCAGCGCCTGCTGCACAAATAACTGCACCAACATCTTGTAACACGTTGAGCATCTCTGCATTTGATAGAGATGCCCGCCACCCAGGAATTGCTTCTAGTTTGTCGAGCGTCCCGCCGGTATGGCCAAGTCCACGCCCTGATAATTGAGGAACAGCAGCGCCGCACGCAGCAACAAGTGGAGCCAGAGGAAGAGTGATCTTGTCTCCGACTCCCCCGGTTGAATGCTTATCTACAGTGGGAACTTTCAGTGCAGACCATGACATACGTTCACCACTATTAATCATCGCATCGGTCCAGCGCGAAATTTCACGTGCTTTCATTCCGTTCAGGAGAATTGCCATGAGGAGTGCGGACATCTGTTCATCGGCAACAACGCCACGCGTGTAAGCATCTACGACCCAATCAATCTGGGCATCGCTTAATTCGTGACGATCGCGTTTAGCTGCGATGATTTCAACAGCGGCAAATGCTTCAGCCATTTTTCGCTCTATTGCAATTCACTTTAATTGGGTCCACTTTTTTTAGGTAGATCTTCAGGACCGAAACCCCACGGCAAAATCACAGACATAGGTTGTGGGCCATCAGGAGTGAGCAATTGCAATTCCCGTCCACCATGCTCAAATAACAGTTGTCGGCAACGTCCGCATGGTGAGAGTAATTCACCATATTGGTCAACGCAGACAACGGCAAGGATTCTTCCGCCACCGCTCATAACAAGATTTGAAATCATTGAGCATTCAGCGCATAAAGTCAGCCCGTAGCTGGCATTTTCAACATTACATCCGCTAACAATTCGTCCATCGTTAACTAATCCCGCCACTCCAACGGGGAATTTTGAATATGGCGAATATGATTTTTTCATCGCATCAATTGCTTCGCGACGAAGCGAATCCCAGTCAATCAATGTGATCCACCCCGTGAATATGGAATTCCATCTGCGGCAGGCGCTCGCACTCGACCTACAAATCCAGAAACGGCAATAATCGTTGCAATGTATGGGACCATTAACAAGAACTCACTCGGTATTCCGGTTCCAATAATCGAGAGAACAACTTGGAGGTTGTCAGCAAAGCCAAAGAGCAACGCGGCGGCGACTGCGCCAAGGGGGCTCCACCTTCCGAAAATCAGAGCCGCGAGGGCAATAAAGCCTTTACCTGCAGTCATTTCCTTACTAAATGCGCCAACTGCGCCTACAGTGAAATAGGCCCCACCTAAACCGGCGACTGCACCTGCGATGATGACATTTCTAAAGCGAAGTGCATTTACTTTAATACCAACGGAATCTGCCGCGGTTGGATGTTCGCCAACAGCGCGAGTACGTAGCCCCCAACGAGTTTTAAATAGATAGTAGTGAGTAAGGGCAACAGCGGCATACATCATGTAAACAATGATGGTCTGGTGGAAGAGAATGGGACCAATGATTGGAATTTTTGAAAGTAGCGGAATACGGATTGGTTGAAGAATCGGACCAGTATTCCAAGTCTCTTGGTAAGGAATGAGTAACTTCTTATAGAAGAAACCGGTAATTCCAATAACAAGTACGTTGATAACGAAACCAAGAATGACTTGATCAATCTGATATTTAATGGCAAAAGTTGCAAGAATTACTGAGATGAGAGCGCCTGCAATTGGCGCGACAAGTAGACCCCACCACGTGTTCTTGGTAAGGCTCGCAACAACGCCAGCAGCAAAAGCGGCAGCAAGAAGCTGTCCTTCGATGGCAATATTGATGACGCCTGATCTTTCGCAGATCACGCCAGCCATCGCTCCAAATATGAGAGGCACTGCAAGAACAAGTCCACCTGCAACAATTCCTGTGAATGGAATGAACTTTCCATTTCCAGCCCAGCAGAGAAAAGCCATCAATAAACTGAAGCCACCAAGCAAAGTGAAGAATAAAGATTTCTTATCTTTGATAAATCGGAGATATCCGTATGCAGTACATACCAACGCAATCAGAACAAAGATTGAGGCGCCAACTCGAGAGTTAACATCCCATTGCCTAAATAGCTCCCACTCACCGCCAAGGAGAAATCCAAAAGATGTATTCTGTGGATCTTTAGGGAGAACTACAAAGACTATTGCGCTGAGTAAAGTGGCAACGCCTAAAGTGATAATTCCACGACGAGTACGTATTTGAGCCGCCGAAAGTGTGGAAATCTTTTTCATTATCCATTCCACCCTTTAGCTGCCATACCTGTTGAAGCAGATACGTTTTTGAGTCGGAAGATTCCCTTAACTAAGGCAGGCGCTGCGATAAAGAGGATGATCAACGCTTGAACTATGAGAATGAGATCAAGTGGTGTATCCGTACGTGCTTGCATCATCTGTCCACCAACACGTAAACCCGCAAATAAGAATGCAGAGAGAACAACGCCAAGCGGCTTTGCTCGACCTAACAAGGCAACGGTGATGGCATCAAATCCAAATGAGCCAGCTACTCCAGTTGTGAGAGCATATTCAGCGCCGAGTACATTGACCGCGCCACCTAAGCCCGCGATTGCGCCACAGACAATCATGACTGAAGTCATCACAAATGGAACAGACATGCCCGCAGTTTTTGCTGCGGTGGAATTAGCACCCACCGCTTTAAATTGATATCCCCACGTTGTGCGATCAAGTAGGACGCTCACCAACCATGCCGCGAGTAAGGCGACGAGAATCGCTGCGCTGACACGAAACTCTTCACCAAAGAACCGAGGAAGGCGTGAATTAGGTAGAACTTCGGGAGCGATCGGATCTGTGCGCCCTTCACGGAGGAATGCTTTGGTATTCAATAACCAGAGAATAAAATTCGCTGCTACATAGTTGAGCATGATTGTGACAATTACTTCGTGAGCACCAGTCTTCGCTTTCAATAGACCTGCGATTCCACCCCACAGTCCACCAAGAACCATGCCAAAAGTGATTGCTGCAATGACGTGAATTACCGGAGGAAGATCAATGGTGAAGCCAATATATGAAGCGCCGATTGCGCCAAATATAAATTGTCCTTGTGCACCAATATTGAAAAGGCCTGCTCTAAAGGCGAGAGCGACCGCAAGTCCCGCAAGGATTAGTGGTCCAGAAACTACTAGTGTTTCTGAGAGCGGATAAAAGCCTTGTCCCCCACCTTTTGCAGCCAGATTTGGATCGTAAATTGCACCTTGGAAGAGAGCGACATACGCGCTCCATGCGGTGTTTGCGCCAACTCTCAGCATTTCTAGGAAATCACCACGTAACTTCAAAACTTTGGGATCCGAGAATGAGATGAGCAGACCACCAATAAATATGGCTAAGAAGAATGAAAGGAAGGGAAGGACAAAACTCTTGAGGCTTAGTTTTTTCATGCGCTCTTGCCCTTTACGCCCGCCATTAACAATCCGAGATCGCTCCGAGAAATATCAGGTGAGACGATATCGATGATCGAACCTTTATACATAACTGCGATGCGATCTGCCAGCGCCATAACTTCATCAAGTTCGGTACTGAAGAGCAAGACTGCACGACCAGCGTCGCGCTCAGCCAAAATTCTTTCGTGGACAAATTCTATCGAGCCAACATCAAGACCTCGCGTTGGTTGGGCTGCGACAAGCAGTCGGACTGGGCGAGAGAGTTCACGAGCAAGAACAACTTTCTGCTTATTTCCTCCTGAGAGTGAGGAAACAGCATCAGCCACACTTTGGATACGTACATCGAATTCTTTAACTTGCTTCGCTGCATTTTCAGCAATGAAATTTATGTCAAGCATTGGACCTTTTGCGTTGGGTGCCATATCAAAAACATCAAGAATGAGATTCTCTGCAATAGTGAAGCTGGAAATAAGCCCATCGAGTTCTCGCGATTCAGGGACATAAGCAATGCCTCGATGAAGCGACTCTCGAACCGTTTTTCCAACTAATTCATGGCCTTCAAGCGTGATCGAACCAGTTACATGCTCTTCAAGATTCATGATTGCTCGGGCCAGCTCAGTCTGGCCATTGCCTTGTACTCCTGCGATGGCGAGAACTTCACCTTCGCGAATCTCAAAATTAATATCACTCACAAGCGAACGGCCCGTCGCATCAGAAACCTTGAGATTCTTAATTGTGAGAACTTCTTTTCCGGGCTCAAATTTCTTTTTATTTACATCGAGATCTACCGGACGACCCACCATGAGAGAGGCCAACTCTTCTTGGGAAGCGCTGGGTTTTGCTTGGCCCACAACTTTTCCACGGCGAATAATCGTGATTTCATCGGCAGCTTCTTGGACTTCACGGAGTTTATGAGTGATAAAAATAATCGCTTTACCTTGCTCCCGGAGCTCTTTCATAACACGGAGCAGTTCATCAGTTTCTTGTGGAGTCAAGACCGCTGAAGGCTCATCGAGGATGATGACCTTCGCGTTGTAGATCAGCGCACGAATGATCTCAACGCGCTGTTGGACTCCCACAGGGAGCGTTTCAACAAGAGCATCAGGATCAATTTCAAAATTAAAGCGATGCGCGATGTCAACAATTGCTTTACGGGCTTCTTCAAGATCGAGCGTTCCAACACCTTTAATTTTCTCGTGGCCAAGAACAATATTCTCAGCTACGGTGAAGACTGGGATGAGCATGAAGTGCTGGTGGACCATTCCAATACCCGCGTTCAGTGCGTCACTGGGTTCGTGAATTGTGATCGGCTTTCCATCAACAAAGATCTCGCCTGAATCGGGCGCCAATAATCCGTAAAGGATATTCATCAGAGTTGATTTGCCAGCCCCGTTCTCACCGAGGATGGCATGAATCTGACCATCGCTTACTTTTAAATCAATATGGTCATTTGCAACAAGTGCACCAAAGGTCTTTGTTATGCCCCGTAATTCAACGGACACACTGCCCCCTTTGGCGAAAAGCTTAAGATTTAATCTTTGATGCGAGCCTTATTGTAGGACGGGCCAGATGGTTACCCATCTAGCCCGTCCTAGTTACGAATCTAATTCGTAAATTCTTACAGAAGTTAGATCTTCAAAGAACCTGCAGCGATTGCAAGTGAGATTCGCTTGAGTTCATCTTTAGTCTTCTGTGAGATCTTGGAGTCATAGTCATAGAACGGAGCAAGTCCGGTTCCCTTGTTCTTGAGAGTTCCAAGATATGGAGTGCTGGAGAACTTGCCGCTCTTCTGGTCACGGATGGCCTGAGCGACAGAGGTTCCAACGCCCTTCAATACTGAAGTAAGGAGCACTGACTTGTACTGTGGGGCAGCAATAACTCCATCAGAGTCAACCCAGATAACAACTGACTTCTTTGAAGTCATTGCGTTCTGTGCGGTTGCTCCACCAAGTCCACCAGCAACAGGGAAAATAACATCCGCGTTCTGGAGTTCGAAGTTCTTGGAGATCTGAAGCGCCTTCGCTGAATCAGAGAAGTTACCTACGAATGTTCCATCTTTCTTCGCTGGATCCCATCCGAGAGCCTTCACGCTTTTCTTCTTAACTTTGTTGTAGTGAGCAACACCCTTGACGAAACCATCCATGAAGTCAGTAACTCCAGGGAAGTTCATTCCGCCGTATGTAGCAACCACACCGGTCTTGGAGTACGAAGCTGCCAAGTATCCAGCGAGGAATGAAGATTGATTTGTTGCGAAGAGAAGAGCCTTGTGGTTAGGGACACCCGCTGGGCCGCTATCCACGATTGCAAAGTTAGTCTTTGGGTTCTTCTTAGCTGCATCTTCAATTGCACCTGCAATGAGGAAGCCGACACCGATAACGATGTTGCAACCTTCATCTACAAGCTTCTTGATATTTGGTGCGTAGTCAGCATCTGACTGTGCGACCAAATACTTAACAGAGATACCTGATCCCTGAACTGATTGTGCGCCAGCCCATGCTGATGCGTTAAATGACTTGTCATCAACACCACCAGTATCAAGAGCAAGGCATGCCTTTGTTGAGGACGCTGATGCTGGCGTTACAGCGCCTGCAACTGCGAGGGATGCAGCGGCAAGTACTGCGACGATTCGAATTGTCTTTTTCAAAGTATTTCCTCCCGAGGGACCCATGGGGTTTCCATGGGTAACGTTGTATGCGCACCCTATCTATCGAAACTCAACTTTTCCGCGCGCGGCTTATAACGAAATGGGCAACTTTCGCCACAAAAACCTTGAAAATCAGGAACTTCTCACTCTGTGAGAGAAAACCCTCAAGGTCTTGTTGAAACTTTTCCTAATCTGATTCGAGCGAGCGCCGAACTTACAGCTCTGGCGCCTGCGGCGTTGGAGAAGACTTTCACGGTAATCCCGCCATTCTTGATCGAATACTCGCGTCCATATATACCACCTGATTCATCAAGTACATCGATGATTGCGCGATTTTCAAGTGCTGCACCAATTAATTGGTCGATTGGTTTTACAAGATTTTTCTCAACTCTGCCTAGGGTAACTTTCTCAGCACCTGGCAAAGCTGCGAAGAATTGATCTGGTGCTTCGCTAATGAGTCGAACTTTACGACTGAAATTATCGATGATGGTCGTAAGTACCGTGGCGTCGCCATCCCAGGTTGAATAGGCAATATCTACTTTCGTAAGCGCTTTCTTTAAGATGCCAACTTCATCAGGGAAGGGAATATTGATCACCTTTACTTCTTTAGAAGAATCTCTTACTCCCTTTGTAAAACTGGCAAGTAGTTCAGGCTCACTTCCCACAAAACCTACCGAACGACGCTTCGACGTTGTTGCCGCCAATACTCCCGCTAGATATGCCCCGTCGCGTTCATTGAAGTAAATATTAGAAATATTGAGTTGCCCAAGAGAACGATCATTGATCATGGCAAATTGAACTTCAGGAAATTCCATTGATACTCGTCGCACAGTATCGCGATAACTCGGACCCACAGTGATGATGAGCGTGTAACCATTCTTTGCGAGAAAGCGTAACCGAGTCAATCGATCAACAGCAGTTCCGTTCGTCGGCACTTCGCGAACAAAGGGTTCAACCAAGTTGTATTTCTTTTTTGCCGTTGAAAGTGCTGCACTTACTGCATCGTTAAAAGAATTGTCACCTAGAAAACCAATATCGTAGGCAATCGCTACTTTTGGAGGCACTTCTTCAGCCTGACTTACATGAGCGGCAAAGACCACAATGGTCAGCGCTGCAACCAGCGCCTTAACTCTCATTTTGTAGCAGCCTTATTTACTATTAGGAACTAAACCAAGCGCTGAATAAACTCTCGCTAGCGTTACAGACGCTACAGCTCGCGCTTTCTGACTTCCTTCTTCAAGAATCTGAAGTAGAGCGGCTTCATCATCGAGAAGTGCCATCGTTTTTTCGCGGACTGGGGCGAAATACGAGGTAACTACTTCAGCTACAGCGCCCTTAAAGTCACCATATCCCTTGCCCGCAAATTCAGCTTCAATATCGGAGATAGAAAGTCCGCTCAAAGCCGAGTGTATGGAGAGCAGATTCGAAATACCTGGCTTGTTCTTCTCATCAAATTTAATTTCTTTTCCAGTATCAGTAACTGCGCTCTTAATCTTCTTCACATTGATATCTGTTGGATCGAGAATGTCGATGACGCCAGCAGGAGAGGCTGCTGATTTACTCATTTTCGCTGTCGGATCTTGCAAATCATTTATTTTTGCAGCGCTTTTCATAATGTGAGCTTCAGGGATGACGAAAGTTTCTCCATATCGAGAGTTGAAGCGTTGTCCAAGATCACGAGTTAACTCAATATGTTGACGTTGGTCCTCCCCTACTGGCACGCGATGTGCTTGATAGAGCATGATGTCAGCGGCTTGGAGAATGGGATAGGTAAAAAGTCCAACGACAGTTCGATCAGCGCCAGATTTCTGTGATTTATCCTTAAATTGAGTCATACGACTTGCTTCGCCAAAGCCAGCAAGACATTCCAGCACCCAACCAAGTTGATTATGTTCAGGAACATGGGACTGAATAAAAAGCGTGCACTTTGATGGATCAAGACCGAGTGCAATGAGTTGGGCTGCAGCAATGAGAGTTCGACGACGTAATAGCGCAGGCTCAGTTTCAACGGTGAGAGCATGTAAGTCTACGACGCAATAAAACGCATCGTGATCTTTTTGTAATTCGACCCACTGTTTAACAGCGCCGAGATAATTTCCTAAATGGAAAGAATCCGCTGTGGGTTGAATCCCTGATAGCACGCGCTTCATGGGCTTATCTTCTCAACTTCCACTCTTGGAGTCGCCATATGGCTGCGCTTGTTGCCCGATTTGAGATAGCAAGAGCGTTCCAACGCGCTTGCCCTCCAAATTCAACACCGTAAGACGGGCGCCATCAATATGAATAACGTCGTTAATTTCTGGAATACGACCGAGTGAGTGCATCACATATCCGCTGAGAGTTTCATAAGGCCCCTCAGGAATTTCCACCCCAGTTTGCTCTGCAAGATCTTCCAGCGAAATTAACCCATCTATCTCATAATCTCCAGTACGAGATTGATTGGAAACTTCTGCGGTTTGTTCGTCGTATTCATCGTGAATATCGCCAATGAGGGTCTCCACGAGATCTTCGAGAGTGACAATTCCATCGGTTCCGCCGTATTCATCAAGGACGATCGCGATTTGCTGTCGTTGGGCCCGCATTTCAGAGAGCGCAGGAAGCACTCCTTTCGTGCCAGGTAAGAACAAAATGGTGCGTACCAAATTCATGATTGGAATGTTTTTTCCCGTGTACTCCGGATCCATTAAATCGCGGACATGAATAAAGCCAATGACTTCATCACTACTTCCACGAACAACGGGGTAACGTGAATGAGATTTTTCCACTGCAATTCGAATGGCATCCGAAACGGGCAAGTTTGCATCCAAGAAATCAACTTCGGTTCGCGGCACCATCACTTCATGCACTTGGCGCTCGCTGGCATTAAACACTTCCTCGACGATATCGCGCTCTTCTTCGGTCAGGGCTTTATGTCCCGTAACAAGATCGACCAACTCTTCTTCAGAAATGTCCTCGCGTGAAGCTTTAGGGTCAATGCCAATTGCTTTTAAAATTAGGTCAGAAGAATGTGAAAGTAACCAGATCAATGGACGGAAGAGTCGTGAGATAACTGCAACGGGAGTCGCAACAAAGAGAGCAATCTTCTCAGTGGAGTGCAACGCCATTCGTTTTGGAACTAACTCACCAAAAACCAATGAGAAGTAGGCGATTACCAAAGTAAGCCCGATGAGCGAAAGTGTCTCACTGAGGCCTTGGCTTAATCCGGCATGGATGAGGCGCGGTACGACGTAACGACCTAATCGATCCGCTCCAAATGCGGCAGATAAAAATCCGCTCAAGGTGACGCCAACTTGAACCGCAGCTAAGAATCGATTCGGGTGAGACGCCAAATCAGCAACGCGTGCGCCACGCTTGCTACGTTCAGAGAGAGTTTTGAGTTGGCCTTCGCGCAATGAGATGAGGGCGATTTCGGCCGCAACAAAGATTGACCCAAGAAGTATGAAAAGGATTACGACTCCAAGGTCGAAGGCTAAGCCTCCGACGCTGAACGCTTGCGCACCGCCAGGGTCCATAAGGGGCTCAGGTTATAAGACCTCACGCTAGCCACGCCAAAAATTGCGGGCGACGCCAAAAATTATGGGGTGGGCCTCTTCCCACACGCTCACCTCACGCGTAATCTTCGCGCATCCACATAGACGTGGACTTGCTTCATCCAACGGACCGTCGGGCACGTACCTGCCCGGAGAAGGAAGAGAAAATGGCATCAGTCGTATTTAAAGATGCATCACGCATCTATCCAGGAACCACAACTCCTGCAGTCGATAAACTCAATCTCACCGTTAATGATGGTGAGTTTCTTGTTTTAGTCGGACCATCAGGTTGCGGTAAATCAACATCACTTCGCATGCTCGCAGGTCTTGAAGAAATCGATACCGGCGCAATTCTCATAGGCGATCGTGATGTAACAAATGTTGCTCCAAAAGATCGCGATATCGCGATGGTTTTCCAGTCTTATGCGCTCTATCCACATATGACTGTCGCCGAAAACATGGGCTTCGCTCTCAAGATCGCTGGCGTTGCGAAAGAAGAACGTGATCGCCGCGTACTTGAAGCAGCAAAACTTTTAGATCTTGAACCTTATTTAGAGCGTAAGCCAAAAGCTCTCTCTGGTGGTCAGCGTCAGCGCGTTGCTATGGGTCGTGCGATTGTTCGTGAACCACAAGTCTTCTTGATGGATGAACCACTCTCAAACCTTGATGCCAAACTCCGCGTTGCTACTCGCACGCAAATTGCTGCGCTACAACGCCGCCTTGGAATCACAACTGTTTATGTGACACATGATCAGGTTGAGGCTATGACCATGGGAGATCGCGTTGCAGTTCTTAAAGATGGCTTATTGCAACAAGTTGATACACCTCGAAATCTTTATGACAATCCTGCAAATGCTTTCGTGGCCGGCTTTATTGGTTCACCTGCAATGAATCTACTTATCGCTCCAGCCTCTGGCGGAAAAGCAAAACTTGGAAGTCTTGATGTTGATGTACCTGCATCAGCTGGTTCATCAGTCATTGTTGGTGTTCGCCCTGAAGGTTTCACACCTTCCAGCAAAGGCTTTGATGTTCAAGTTGAAGTTGTTGAAGAACTAGGCGCGGATGCCTTCGTATATGGCAAGCCCGTTGATTCAGCAATTAAGTTTGCAAATGCCAGCGATGAAGGCGCTCAAGTCATCATTCGTTGGGATCCAAAGAATCCACCAAAGTCTGGTCAAGTTGTCACCGTTACTGCAAAGGGTGATTCGGTTCATCTCTTTAGCGTTGCGGACGGCAAACGTCTCAAGTAAATCAGAAATTAAAAAAGCCCCCGTTTTCGGGGGCTTTTTTATTGGATTTTTTTCCTACTTCATAGCTTTCTGTAGATTCTCATCGATTGCTGCCAAGAATTCTTGGGTATTGAGCCAGGGCGCATCGTGGCTAATGAGAAGTGCGAGATCCTTTGTCATCTTTCCACTCTCAACTGTCTCAATACATACTCGCTCTAGTGCGCTGGCGAACTTGCCCACTTCTGGGGTGTTATCAAGCTTGGCGCGGTGTTGGAGACCTTGAGTCCAGGCAAAGATTGAAGCGATTGGGTTAGTTGACGTTGCTTTGCCAGCTTGGTGATCACGATAGTGACGAGTAACAGTGCCGTGGGCCGCTTCCGCTTCTACAGTGCGACCATCTGGTGACATCAATACAGATGTCATCAGACCGAGCGAACCATAACCTTGTGCGACAGTGTCAGATTGAACATCGCCGTCGTAATTCTTACAGGCCCAGATATAGCCACCCTCCCAACGAAGTGATGTTGCAACCATGTCATCAATCAAGCGGTGATCATATTCCAACCCGAGTTTTTCAAACTCAGACTTAAATTCTTTCTCGTAAACCTCTGCGAAGATATCTTTGAAGCGTCCATCGTAAGCTTTCAAAATAGTGTTCTTTGTTGAGAGATAGACGGGATACTTACGAGCAATTCCATAATTAAATGAGGCGCGGGCAAAGTCTCGGATGGAATCATCAAGGTTATACATCGCCATCGCGACGCCGGAAGATGGGAAATCAAAGACATTAAATTCCATTGGCTTTGAACCATCCGCTGGAGTGAAAGTTACTGTTAATTTTCCTGGTCCTGGAACTTTGAAATCAGTTGCTCGGTATTGGTCACCAAATGCATGACGACCAATCACAATCGGCTTACTCCAGTGTGGAACTAACCGTGGGACATTCTTAATGATGATGGGTTCACGGAAAATTACGCCGCCCAAGATGTTACGAATTGTTCCATTGGGGGATTTCCACATCTGTTTCAAATTAAATTCTTTTACGCGAGCTTCATCTGGGGTGATGGTCGCACACTTAACGCCAACGCCATGTTTCTGAATAGCGTGAGCGCTATCGATAGTTACTTGGTCATTTGTGGCATCGCGGTGCTGAATTCCAAGGTCGTAGTACTCAAGATCGATATCAAGATACGGAAGGATCAACTGCTTCTTGATGAAGTCCCAAATGATGCGGGTCATTTCATCGCCATCGAGCTCAACGACGGTTCCTTGTACTTTGATCTTGCTCATCTATCTACCTTTCAGGTACTCGAGTTCGGATTTCCTAATTCTTCTTATAGATCCTTTACATCCGCCTGCTTGGAGCGAACAGCTTCAGCCGCAACTTTAAGTTCAGCAAGTTCAGATGTGGTGAGATTTCCTTCTACAACTTTCTTGATTCCACTACGTCCAAGCTCGGCTTCTACCCCAAGATAGACGCCGGAGATTCCATATTCGCCTTCTACCCATGCGCAGACTGGCATAACTTCGCCCGTATCTTTGATGACAGCGCGGGCCATTCGAGCTGCCGCAGCAGATGGCGCGTAATAAGCAGAACCCGTTTTGAGTAGGGCTACAACTTCAGCGCCGCCATTGCGGGTACGTGTAACAAGTTCATCAATTTCTGCAGCGCTCAATTTTTCTGAGAGTGGCTTTCCATCAACAGTGCAACGACTTGGAACCGGAACCATGGTGTCGCCATGACTTCCGAGAGTGAGAGTCTTCACTGAGGCAACTGGAAGGTTAAGTTTTTCTGCAACGAAATGGGTGAAACGTGCAGTATCAAGCATTCCTGCCTGACCCATTACTCGCTGATGAGGAAACTTAGAAGCAATTTGCGCAAGAGCTGTCATCTCATCGAGAGGATTTGAAACCACAATGAGGACAGCGTTGGGAGAATGTTGAGCAATATTCTCCGCAACTCTACGAACAATGCCGGCATTTACGCCGATCAGATCCATGCGGCTCATTCCAGGCTTACGAGGCAGACCAGCGGTGATAACAACGACATCAGAGTTAGCGGTTGCTTCATAACCTTTACCATCTGCAGTTGTTGTTGCACCGACAACTTTGGTTTCGAAACTTTCGATTGAACGTGATTGGTTGATATCGAGAGCTAATCCTTCTGGTTTACCTTCGACGATATCTGTAAGAACTACGGTCTCAAAAATGTCATATTCGGCTAAACGTAGCGCGGTTGTTGATCCATAGAAACCAGCGCCAACAACAGTTACTTTTCCAGATCTACTCATGGCGCGAAACCTACCTGCTACCGTCGCGGGAGCGCCAATGCGATTGTTATCAGCGACACAATGAGAGCGAGCGGGATAGTTTTCTCGATGGCGCGCATGGACTTGAAATCAGGAACGACGAAGAAAGCTATGGCAGCCGCTATCGAGAGGGCTCCGATTCGAACCGAGGCGGCGATCCCAATACCAACTCCAAGGAGCGCAAGGAGATAGGAGAGTTTCTTCATCAAAAATTAACGCTCGGCAATCTCAAGAAGATTGGAGAGCAACATGGCTCGTGTCATTGGGCCAACTCCTCCTGGCATTGGAGAGTAAGCAGCTGCGACCGTCGCAATTTCTGGATGTAAATCTCCTTGTAAACCATTCGCAGTTCTCGTAATTCCTACATCGATGGCAATCACACCGCTCTTCACCATATCTGCACGTAAAAAGTGTGGCTGGCCAATTGCAGCAATAACAACATCGGCGCTTCGCGTATGCGACGCGATGTCACGACTTCCAGTATGCACAATTGTGACAGTTGCATTTACTTCTCGACTAGAAAGTAGTAGCGAGAGTGGTCGTCCCACAGTGATGCCACGTCCGATAATCGTAACGTTCTTGCCTTTTAGAGAAATATCATGCCTGGAAAGCAATTCGACAATCGCCTGTGGGGTGCAAGGCCTCGGAGCAGGTTGGTTTAATACTAACTTTCCTAAATTAACTGGATGTAGACCATCAGCATCTTTTTTGGGATCAATTGCGTCAAGAACTTTATCTGTACTGATTCCGTTGGGCAGTGGCAGTTGAACAATGTATCCGGTGCACTCGGCGGAGTGATTGAGTTGAGAGATAGCGGAGAGCACATCAGATTGAGTAGCACTAGCTGGTAGATCTATCCGAATTGAATTAATTCCAACTTCAGCGCAATCACGATGTTTTCCAGCTACATAGGCATGAGAGCCAGGATCATCACCAACCAAGATTGTTCCAAGGCCTGGAGTTCGAGATAACTTCTTTACTCTTTGGGCAATCTCAGATTTGATAGCGGTCGATGCTGCTCTGCCATCAAGAATGAGCGCTGGTGTCATAGCGCTAAGTCTAAATGCTCGCGTCGATACCTCTGTTCACATCCAACGAATAACGAGATGGCTCTACAAATCAGTGTGAGAAATGTCGAATGCCGCTGGTGTACATGGTGATTCCAGCCGCTTGAGCTGCTGCAATCACATCGAAGTCATTGACGCTTCCTCCGGGTTGTACTACCGCGCTTACTCCTGAAGCAATCAATATTTCTAGCGCATCTGGAAATGGAAAGAATGCATCGCTTGCCGCAACGCTACCTTGCAGTAAATCTGGCTGCGCCCGAAGTACTGCGCTCCGTGCCGCGTCCAAGCGATTCACATTTCCAGCTCCAATTCCTACAGTGGCCTGATCTTTAGCAACAACAATTGCATTACTTCGCGATAAAGCGGCGATGCGCCAAGCAAACTCCAAGTCTTTTAATTGTGAAGAGTTACAAGCTTTACCTGCAACGAGTTTCCATGAAGTCGCAGAATCATTCTCTGTAAACAGATTGCGCTCTTGAACCAGGTATCCGCCTTCAATAGCGCGAAACTCCCATGGAGTTGGTTGAGATTCTCTTATTTTTATCACGCGAAGGTTTGACTTAGACGAAAACAATATAAGGGCTGCCTCGGTATAGGAAGGGGCGGCCACTACTTCTGTAAAGTTCTTTGTTATTTCCAGCGCACACATTTCATCAACGTGCGCACTAACAGCCACTACCCCACCGAATGCCGAGATTGAATCACACGCAAATGCAGAGCGATAAGCAGAAGCTAGGTCTCGTGAGTGGGCAACACCTGTAGGTATCCCATGCTTTACGATTGAAACGCTCCCTTTTATTACATTGCATAATTTCCACGCCGCATCAACATCCAAGTAATTAGTAAATGACATTGCTTTGCCCTGTATTAATTCTGAGCCTGCAACTCCAAGATTTGATCTCGATACGAGGGTAGCGCTCTGATGTGGGTTTTCGCCGTAACGAAGAGACGTACCGCTTTGCGCAGCTAACTGAAGATCGTATTCTGCCGTGGTAATGAGCGCTGTTCGAGCCCATTGCTGACGCTGCGAAAGAGAAATTCCTGATTTTAGATTCATGGCTAAATCAGAATATTGCGTTGGGCTTGTTATAACGCAAACATGTTCACAATTCTTAGCTCCAGCACGAATCATGGCTGGTCCACCAATATCAAAACCTGGTAGCTGATAGAGATTGATGATGAGCGCATCAATAGGGCCGATCGCAGTAAGTTGCGATCTTTCGAGGGAATCATCTGGATTAGCAAGAATTGCAGCATGAATTGCGGGGTGAAGTGTTTTTACTTTGCCACCTAGGATTTCTGGAGATCCGGTAATTTCGGTGACAGTTCGAACTTCGATCTTGTTATCTTGCAAATAAGCTGCTGTGCCATCGCTCGCGATTATTTCCACCCCATTGTCGCGAAGGGCTTTGGCGAGTTCGAGGATTCCAGTCTTGTCAGAGACAGAAATTAAAACTCTAGATATTTTCTTTAGTTGCATTTCGCGATTCCTGAATCTTTTCGATCACGATTGGAGTGAATACTTTGAGCCCGATTCCGATAGATATCTCTAGCGTGAGAATAATCGGCATTAGCCACCATTGCGGTCCCACAGAAGTAAGGTTCGAAGAGAGAAGTTCTCCACTTGACGCACGAGCAATAACGAGGGTGAGCGCTCCAATAAAACCCAAGGTAGCAAAATAGAAACGCCTCTGTTCAACTGGATCTTTGTAAATACCTTGACCGTAGTTCGCAACTAACCAACCTATAAAAATAAACAATATGGCGATGGCAATGAGGTAAGGATGAGGCTTAATGGGTAGCCCACCCAGAAGTGGAATAGCAGGAATCTCATCAATGCGATGCACAAGTGGATTAAGCCACGAACCATCACCGATTACGACTCCGCTTCCAGCTAAGTAACTAAGTGCCGAGATAGCAAAGTTGGGGAGGTAGAAAATCTGAACTGCAAGAAAAGCTAAACCGCCAAATACTCCAGGTTCAATGACTTGAGTCAACTGTAGAACTGTCGTGAAGTGCCACCCGAGCGATAATGAAAATATCAAACCACCAATCCCGATAAGTGCTACAAGGACTATCCAAGAAACCTTTAAGCCTCGTTGCCACGGAAATTGCAGGCCATGTTCGGGAAGTAGATTGCTAGAAAGAAATGCAGAGAGAGCAGCAACTGCAAAAAGTACGGGAAATACTAGGTAGAACGGGGCAGAAATCGTGCTACCGGTTGCAAAAAGTGAGAGCACCGTTCCAATAGCTGCATAGGAAAATGCTAGAGAAAGTATTGAGGAGCGTTTCTGAGGAGAGGTAACTTCTCCCCGATCTTCTATTATTTTGCGATAGCCACTGCGGATCGCTAAAAAAGGAATAAGTAGTGCGCCGATTGGAAAGAAAGTAAGGGCTCCTGAAATTGTGTTATTCGAGAGTGACAGATCGAGTGGAATGTGATGAGCGATAAGAAAAAACCAGAGAGCAGCTCGTAGTGGGTCTGCAGTATTTCCTGTTGAACTTCCCGCAGTGGCCCAGGCAACGAGTGAAATAAAAGAGAGCGGGAGAAGTATGAGAGTGATGCTTCGCACTGCTTGTTTAAAACTTACAAGCAGCGTTCCAGACATTGAGTTCTCTTAGCCCTTAAGTATTGAACGTAGCAAAGTTGCTGTCTCACTTGGAGTCTTACCGACTTTAACGCCAGCAGCTTCAAGAGCAACCTTCTTTGCTTCTGCAGTTCCTGAAGAACCAGAAACAATCGCTCCGGCATGTCCCATTGTTTTTCCTTCAGGAGCAGTGAAACCAGCAACATAACCTACGACTGGCTTTGTGACATATTCCTTGATGAAGGCAGCGGCGCGCTCTTCTGCATCGCCGCCAATTTCGCCAATCATCACAATTGCTTCAGTCTCTGGATCATCTTGGAAGGCCTTGAGGCAATCAATATGAGTTGTTCCGATAACAGGATCTCCACCAATTCCAACTGCGGTTGTGAATCCAATATCGCGGAGTTCATACATCATCTGATAGGTAAGGGTTCCTGATTTTGAGACTAGGCCAATCTTTCCGGGACCTGTGATATCAGCCGGTGTTATTCCAATATTGGATTTACCAGGGCTGATGAGTCCAGGACAGTTCGGCCCAATAATCCGCGATTTTCCATTTTTCTGGGCATAGGCAAAGAAACTCGCAGTATCGTGAACAGGAATGCCTTCGGTAATAACCACAATCAGTGGAACATGGGCATCAATCGCATCAATAACTGCGCTCTTAGCAAATTTTGGTGGGACAAAGATGACGGATGCATTGGCACCTGTTGCGGCAACAGCTTCTGAAACTGTATTGAAGACAGGAAGTGACTTCCCTTCAATTTCAACTATCTGTCCACCTTTTCCAGGTGTAACTCCGCCAACAATCTTGGTGCCGCTAGCAATCATGCGTCGAGTGTGCTTTGTTCCTTCTGAACCAGTCATTCCTTGAACAATGACTTTTGTATTTTCGTTGAGGAAAATCGCCATTTTACTTCGCCGCCAATTCTGCAGCTTTTGCCGCTGCGCCATCCATGGTGTCGAGTTGTTGAACTAATGGATGATTTGCTTCATTGAGAATTCGTCGACCTTCAAGAACGTTGTTTCCATCAAGTCGGACCACAATCGGCTTAGTTGCTTTGTCACCAAGCATCGTGAGCGCTTGAACAATTCCATTCGCTACCGCATCACATGCAGTAATTCCACCGAAGACATTGACGAAGACTGATTTAACAGCCGGATCTCCAAGGATAATTGAGAGTCCATCAGCCATAACTTGGGCCGAGGCGCCACCACCGATATCAAGGAAGTTTGCTGGCTTTACGCCGCCAAATTTCTCACCTGCGTAGGCGACAACATCAAGCGTACTCATCACAAGCCCGGCACCATTTCCAATTACGCCGACTTCGCCATCAAGCTTTACATAGTTCAAATCTTTTTCTTTTGCGAGCGCTTCTAATGGATTTGTAGCGGCATGATCAATGAGCGCTTCATGATCAGGATGGCGGAAAGCCGCGTTATCGTCGAGGGTAACCTTCCCATCAAGGGCAATGATTCGACCATCCGCGGTCTTTACTAAGGGATTTACCTCAACAAGTGTGGCATCAGAGCTTTGGAAAGTTTTCCAGAGCGTGACGAGAACATCTGCAACGCCGCTTTCAACATCCGAAGGAAATCCACCTTTGCGGACAATATCCAGGGCCTTTTCTTTAGAAATTCCTTCGTTGGGATCGATATGAACTTTAGCTAATTTTTCTGGTGTTTTATGAGCAACTTCTTCGATATCCATACCACCAGAAACTGATGCCATCACAAGAAACGATCGCGCCGCACGATCGAGAAGGATTGCTAAGTAGTACTCACTTTCAATCGGAGCTGCTGCAGCAATCATTACTTTATGAACGGTATGACCTTTGATATCCGTTCCGAGAATGGCTTTTGCTTTCTCAAAAGTATCAGCAGGATTTTCTGCAAGTTTTACGCCACCAGCTTTTCCGCGTCCACCAATTTTTACTTGAGCTTTAACAACTACCTTGCCGCCAATCTTTTCAGCCGCTCTTTGAGCTTCGTCAGGTGTTGTGGCTACGGCGCCAGCGAGGACTGGGACCCCATTTGCTTCAAAAAGATCTCGCGCTTGATATTCAAAAAGGTCCATAGGTCATAACTTATCTACTGGCGCATATCGGAGCAACAATCGCTTATCTCCATAGCTGCCGAAATTAATTGTGGCTTCTGCTTTATCCCCTGATCCTGAGACTGCTATCACAGTGCCTAAGCCAAAAGTGTCATGAGAGACGCGATCACCAATAGTGAGTTGGAGAGTTGTTGATTGCTTCCCCGTGGCTTTGGGTAGTGGCGGAGGTGCGAATTTCTTTCGAGTGATTGGTGGTGTTGCAAAACCGCTTTCGCTCTTATTCCAATCGATGAGTGTTTCTGGAATTTCATCGAGGAATCGTGATGGTGGGTTGTAATTGGGAGCGCCCCACGAAGAACGGTATTCGGCGCGCGACAAGTAGAGTCGTTGTTGTGCGCGAGTAAGTCCTACATATGCCAATCGCCGTTCTTCTTCTAATTCTTTCTTCTCGCCAAGAGTGCGTGAATGTGGGAATACGCCTTCTTCCATGCCAGAGAGAAAGACGGTGGGAAACTCCAACCCTTTTGCAGTGTGGAGCGTCATGAGGGTAACAACGCCGCCATGGTCTTCTCCTTCTGGAATTTCATCTGCATCAGCAACCAGGGCCACATCTTCAAGAAATCCAGAGAGTGAAATCTCTTCACCTTCATCAGCTTCGCGCTCTTCATACTCTTCAGCAACTGCAACAAGTTCTTCTAAGTTCTCGACGCGGACTTCATCTTGTGGATCATGGCTATCGCGAAGTTCATTAAGCAATCCAGATTGTTCAAGCGCAGCTGCTGCAATCGTTGAGGGCGGACGTTTCGCTTCAACAAGAACACGGAGCGCGCTAATCATCGCCACAAATTGTGAGATTGAGGTAGATGTTTTGGGGGTTAGGCCAGCTTCACTCGCTCGATTGAGTGATTGCCAGAAAGTGATGCCTTCATTCTTTGCTAGGTCATCAATGTTATCGAGCGCTCGATCTCCGATTCCACGCTTTGGGGTATTGATGATGCGCCGCATAGATACTTCATCATCTGGATTAACAATTACCCGTAAATATGCCAGCAGGTCCTTCACTTCTTTTCGTTCATAAAATCGCACCCCACCTACAACTTTGTAGGGAATTGTGGCGCGCATGAAAACTTCTTCAAAGACGCGGGATTGGGCATTGGTGCGATAGAAAATCGCAGAATCACCAAAGTTTGAGAGGCCTTCACGTTGGAGACGAAGAAGTTCATCGCGAACATATTCTGCTTCGTGATGTTCATTTTCAGCGACAAAGCCCATGATCTTGGGTCCACTGCCCGCTTCTGACCAGAGATTCTTCTCTTTTCGATCTTCGTTCAGTGAGATAACCGCATTAGCGGCGCTCAATATGTTCTGGGTGGAGCGGTAATTCTGCTCGAGGAGGATTGTGGTGGCGTCAGGATAATCTTCCTCAAATTGCAAGATATTTCGGATGGTTGCACCACGAAAACCGTAGATTGATTGATCAGCATCGCCCACGACGCATAGCTCAGCGGCAGGAATTCCTTCACGATCTGTGCCAACAAGTTCGCGGATCAAAATATATTGCGCATGGTTTGTGTCTTGGTATTCATCAACCAGAATATGTTTGAAACGATGGCGATATCGAGCTCGTGCTTCCGGATATTTCTGGAGGACTTCGACGGTCTTCATAATGAGGTCATCAAAGTCCATCGCATTAGCTGAAGTTAATCGCTGTTGGTAAATCGCATAGACCTCAGCTACCACTTCTTCGAAACTATTTTGGGTAGCGTTGCGATAATCAGCTGGACCTAACAATTCATTCTTGGCATTTGAAATGACTGATGCGATACCTCGTGGGTTATATCGCTTAGGATCCAAATTGAGATCACGCATTACTAAAGTGACAAGACGCAAACTATCGGCCTGGTCATAGATTGAGAAGGTAGTTGAGAAACCAAGCCTTACCGCTTCTTGGCGCAGGATGCGTACACAGGCAGAATGGAAGGTAGATACCCACATAATCTTTGCGCGATTTCCAACCAAACTTGCGACACGTTCTTTCATCTCTCCCGCAGCTTTATTTGTGAAAGTAATCGCCAAGATTTCAAAAGGTTGAACTCCCCGTTCAGCCATTAAATATGCAATACGCCTGGTGAGAACTCGTGTTTTTCCAGATCCAGCACCAGCAACAACAAGAAGCGGCCCACCACTATGTGTAACAGCTGCGCTTTGTTGGGGATTTAACCCTTCAAGTAAGGATTTCTGTAAACGCGCTGACATGGCGAGAAGTCTAGGATAGGCAGGTGACTCCACTATCCGACTCAGAAATCAAGCGCGTATTAGTTGTTATGGCCCATCCCGATGATTGTGATTTTGGAGCTGGCGGAACCATTGCACATTGGACTTCTCAAGGGATTGAAGTCTCGTATTGCATCATCACCAACGGTGATCAAGGTGGCGAAGAATCTGGAATTCCGGTGGAAGAGATGGCAAAAGTTCGCCAGCGAGAGCAGCGTGATGCCGGAAAAGCAGTTGGGGTTTCAAATATTACTTATCTTAATTATCGCGATGGTTGGTTGATGCCATCAATTGAATTAAGAAAAGAGATTGTTAAGGCTATTCGTATTGCAAAACCTGATCGTATGGTTGTGCAATCTCCGGAAAGAAATTGGGAACGAATTTATTCAAGTCACCCTGATCACCTCGCCGCCGGTGAAACAGCGATTCAGGCGGTCTATCCTGATGCGCGAAATCCTTTCGCTTTCCCTGATCTCAAAGCTGCGGGACATGAACCATGGCGCGTGCGCGAGGTTTGGATTACTGGTTCTCCAACTCCAAATCACTTCGTCGATATCACAGAAACTTTTCCAAAGAAAATGGCGGCCCTGCACGCGCATGTAAGCCAGACTGCCCACAATAAAGAATTAGAAAATATGGTTCGTAGCTGGGGCGAGAAGAACGCTCAGGCCAATGGACTTGCCGAAGGAAGAATCGCTGAGATATTCAAGGTAATCAGTACTGATTAAGAATTACTTCTCAATTTCCTGTTGTGGCTTTATCTATTGAAATAGTACGAAGTGGCGTGCCATCGCTGCCGCCATCTTTGACGCCGCCTTCAGCTATGAATTTCACAATTTCTAAGCCAGAGATAATCCGGCCCCAAATTGTGTAGTTCGGACCCAGCGTTGTGTCCTTATAAACCAAGAAGAATTGGCTCCCATTTGTATTTGGACCGGAGTTAGCCATCGCCACAACTCCTTCTGGGTAATTTGCGTTGCCAGCAGCGGGAAGGTTTTCATCGCGGTAACGGAAATCTGGTCCTCCAGTTCCCGTTGCGGTTGGATCACCACATTGCAGAACGAAAATGCCCTCAGTTGTTAATCGATGACATAAGGTGCGATTAAAGAAACCACCATTTGCAAGCGCTGACATCACGGTAATGGTGACCGGAGCTTGCTTAGCAAGAGTTTGAATAACGATATCGCCACAATTTGTTTGTAAAGTTATTGTGCGGGGAAAGCGCTTCAGTAACGAATTTGGTGGTGATACACGTGCTGGCGTTTGGGCTGATGCACGAGTTGTTTTGCACTTTACTTTATCTATCTTTTGCTTTGTTGGGTTTGCGACATTTCTATCCTTGGATTTGGTATCAGCGCTAGCACCCATAGGCGCAACTAAAAGTGAGAGAAGGATAGAGATAGCGATAACAGAAGCTGTACGTCGCATTTACTTCATCCTCTCTTCTCTAACTTTCTTATTCCCACTGGCTTATTCCAACTCGCTTATTCCCATTCAATCGTGGCGGGAGGTTTAGAGGTAATGTCGAGAATTACTCGATTTACCTCACGAACCTCATTCGTGATGCGATTTGAGATCTTGGCGAGCACCTCATAAGGAACACGCGACCAATCTGCTGTCATCGCATCTTCGCTGGATACAGGCCGGAGAACAATCGGATGGCCATATGTTCGACCATCTCCTTGAACTCCAACGCTCCGTACATCAGCGAGTAGCACAACTGGGCATTGCCAGATCTGTCGATCTAGACCCGCTAAGTGTAATTCCTCGCGAGCAATGGAATCGGCTTTCTGCAGAACTCTAAGTCTTTCTTCAGTAACTTCTCCGATTATTCGAATTGCCAAACCTGGACCTGGGAAAGGTTGGCGCCAAATGATTCGATCAGGCAAACCTAAACTCAAACCGACCTCGCGCACTTCATCCTTAAATAAAGAGCGGAGCGGCTCAATCAAAGTGAAATTGAGATCTTCCGGTAAGCCGCCAACATTGTGATGGGACTTTATATTTGCAGTTCCTGTTCCACCGCCAGATTCAACGACATCAGGATACAAAGTTCCCTGAACCAAGAATTCCACTTTCTGCTCTTGAGAAATTTTCTCTGCAGCTTCCTCAAAAGTGCGGATAAATTCTCGACCAATTATTTTCCGCTTCTCTTCCGGGTCGGTTACGCCCTTGAGCGCAGCTAAGAATTTCTCTTTAGCATCAACCACCACGAGATTAACCCCTGTTGCAGCTACATAATCTCTTTCAACTTGCTCCGCTTCGCCCTCACGAAGTAATCCATGATTAACAAAGACGCAGGTAAGTTGAGAGCCAACTGCACGCTGGACAAGGGCTGCAGCGACTGCAGAATCAACGCCACCAGAGAGGCCGCAGATTATTGATTTCTTCTCAACTTGAGACTTAATATTAATAATCTCATTTTCAATGATGTTTTCTGAGGTCCATGTGGGTTTGCATTTCACAACATCAATGAGCCAACGTTGCAGAATTTCTTGACCATATGTTGTATGCAAAACCTCTGGATGGAATTGCACTCCTGAGAGTAATCCACTTTCATTTTCAAAGGCAGCAACAGGGGTATGCCCAGTTCTCCCAATAACTCTGAAATCTGCTGGCGCGCTCGAAACGATATCTCCGTGACTCATCCATACGTCGAAATGTGGTTCGAAACCAGCAAACAACTTTGAAGCATTATCAGCAGAAAAGCTAGTTCGACCAAATTCTGAGGTACCGGTCTTTGCTACTTGGCCACCAAGTGCTTCTGCCATCGCTTGAAATCCGTAACAGATTCCGAAAATTGGAATGTTGTGCCCAAAAAGTTTTGGATCAATCTTTGGCGCACCAGGTTCGTAAACCGATGATGGCCCTCCCGAGAGAATGATGGCTTTGGGGTTACGTGCCAAGATTTCATCAACCGAAAGAGTAGATGGGACTATCTCGCTATAAATATTTGCTTGGCGAACGCGACGGGCGATGAGTTGGGCATATTGCGCCCCAAAATCAATAACAAGTACATGGTTACTGCGTTGCATGAAAGAGATCTTTACGCTCTATTGAGTACAACTTCAACGCGCTGGAATTCCTTAAGTTCGGAGTATCCGCAGGTCGCCATTGCGCGGCGTAGAGCGCCAAAAAGATTCATGGAGCCATCTGCGGCGTGAGATGGGCCAAGCAAGATCTCTTCAAGTGTTCCAGCGGTAGAAACATGCACGCGAGTTCCGCGCGGAACTTCAGGATGGTGCGCCTCAGTACCCCAATGCCAGCCACGACCTGGCGCTTCTTCTGCGCGCGCAAGAGGAGAACCCAGCATTACTGCATCTGAGCCACATGCGATTGCTTTTGCGATATCTCCACTCTTTCCTACCGAACCATCAGCGATGACATGTACGTAACGACCACCTGATTCATCAAGATATTCGCGACGTGCAGAGGCAACATCAGCGACTGCAGTTGCCATTGGTACAGAAACACCAAGAACTTGTCGCGTGGTGTGTGCTGCTCCTCCGCCAAATCCAACCAATACTCCAGCAGCGCCTGCGCGCATGAGATGAAGTGCGCTCTGAGCAGTCGCAGATCCACCAACAATGACCGGAACATCCAATTCGTAAATGAATTTCTTTAAGTTGAGCGGCTCTTTCTCTTTTGAGACATGTTCTGCGCTCACTGTTGTGCCTCGAATAACGAAGATATCGACTCCCGCATCAATCACTGCTTTATGAAACTCCGCGGTACGTTGTGGTGAAAGGGCGCCCGCCACGGTAACGCCAGCAGCTCTTATTTCAGCGATTCGTTCCTTGATTAATTCAGGGCGGATTGGAGCTTTATAAAGTTCCTGCATGCGTCTCGTAGCTTGGTCGGCTGGAATTGAGGAGATCTCTCCTAGTTGAATCTTTGGATTTTCATATCGAGTCCATAGACCTTCCAGATTCAGTACTCCCAAACCACCAAGCTTTCCGATCGCGATCGCTGTTTCAGGAGAGACAACAGAATCCATGGGAGCTGCAAGGAGTGGAAGTTCGAATTTATAGGCATCGATCTGCCAAGAAATGGAAACTTCATTTGGTTCGCGAGTTCGGCGCGACGGAACGATAGAAATATCATCAAAAGAGTAGGCAGTACGGGCTCTTTTGCCAGGCGAAATCTCGATATCAACCATCATCGGCTCCGATAGTAATTAGGGGCATCAGCTACATCGAGCACATCATGGGGATGGCTTTCTTGTAGCCCTGCTGCGGTAATTTGGATGAGGCGCCCTCGCTTCTGGAGGGCAGCAATATTTTCTGCTCCTGCATAACCCATACCAGAACGGAGTCCACCAACTAGTTGGTGAACAACATCTGCGACTGGGCCACGATAAGTAACTTTTCCCTCAATACCTTCTGGGACCAATTTATCTTCGGCCAAGACATCATCTTGCATATATCTATCTTTGGAGAATGACTTCTTTGCACCGCGCGTCTGCATCGCACCAAGTGAGCCCATACCGCGGTACGTTTTAAATTTTCTTCCCTCTATTTCAACTAATTCACCAGGTGATTCATCGCAGCCGGCAAGAAGCGAACCTAACATGACGGTATCTGCGCCCGAGACAATCGCCTTTGCGATATCGCCTGAGTATTGCAATCCACCATCAGCGATTAAAGGAATATCTGCCTTCTTACAAGCTTTAGCTGCTTCCATGATTGCAGTAATTTGTGGAACGCCGACTCCAGCAACAACTCGCGTTGTGCAAATAGAGCCTGGACCAACGCCGACTTTTACTGCATCTGCTCCCGCATTGATAAGAGCTTGGGCTCCAGCGCGAGTAGCAACATTGCCCCCGATAATTTCTTGCTTTGGAAAATGTTTCTTTATTTTAGTAATCGCTTCGAGAACGGCTCGATGATGGCCATGTGCGGTGTCAACAACTACAACATCAACTCCAACTTCAATCAGTGCTTGGGCTCTCTCAAATCCATCATCGCCAACGCCAACAGCCCCTCCAACGCGTAAACCTGCACCACGGACTAATTTCACATGAGTGACTTGTTCATCAATTGCAAGGTTGCGATGGATGATGCCGATGCCACCCGCTCGCGCCATTGCAATCGCCATAGCGGATTCAGTAACGGTATCCATTGCAGATGAGATCAGCGGAATATCAAGATAGATATCCCGCGTGAGTTGAGTTTTGGTGTTTACCTCGGAAGGGACAACATCTGAGGCATCAGGCAAGAGAAGAACATCGTCATAGGTGAGGCCGAGCATTGCGACCTTTTCATTGACGTTCTCGTTCACCACTCCACCTTAATGGGTCGGATATTGGTTCCAATAATCGCTTTTTTATTGGCTTATTAGCGAGGAACTAGGCCCCTACCGCCCGCATGATCTCTTCGCATGCATCAAGGAGATCATCGACGAGAACCGCAGAATTAACTTGATCGCGCTTCCAACCAGGTCCACCCAATACAACGCGAGGAGCAGGACGGATACTTGGTATCTCGCCAAGTACTTCTGGATTTCCATTCTTATCTAATTGCGCCCACAAAAAGATTGCGGGAGGCGCTGAACGCTTTACCACTGCACTAATCGCTTCAATCGGTGTCCGAGCACCGAGAAATTGAGTTGCGATTTTCCGTTCCGACAACGCCGCACCAAGTGCATAGAGAGCAAGGGAATGCATCTCCTCGCCGATACACGCTAATAAAACTGGGCGCGCGTTAATGGGATTTTGAATTGAAGCATTTGCTTCTTGTAGAAGTCGCTTAATGATTTCGCTAACTAAATGTTCAGTTTCGATGCCAGTGCCTGATTCCGCCCATTCATCACCGATGAGAATGAGGAGTGGAACAATTACTTCATTCCATGTATTTGTTATGCCACGAGCAGATAGCTCGGAGCGAAGTAGTTCCTCAATGAAATTTCGGTCATAGGCACGTGCGGCACGAATCAAAGTTTCTACCAACTCTTCGCGAACAGCCACATCGTTTGAGATGGAGTTGGCAATTGCATCTGGCGAGACTTCACCATCAAATCCCAGCGCTCTTTGTGCAGCTTCCGCTGGCGATACTCCTGCGATGACAAGTTTGCGCATCAAAGTAAGTCGAGCTAAGTCGCGCCCGTTGTAGCGACGATGTTCACCAGTGCTGTGTTCTGACGGGCCAAGACCATATCTACGATCCCAGGTCCGAAGGGTGGCAGGGGCTACTCCCAATCTGCGAGCCACCGCGGCAACGGTCAGCGCTTCAAGAGAGTTCTCAGTCATGGAGTTCTCAGTCATGGAGTTCTCAGTCATGGAGTTCTCAGCCATGGAGTTCTCAGCCATGGAGTTCTCAGCCATGGAGTTCTCAGCCATGGAGTTCTCAGTCATGGGGCAATAGTGGGGGCAGGCTGTGATACTCGCGACTTGAAATGGGTATATACGGTCAGGGTACTTGAACAACCTATGGCGCGATTGTATGGTTTGCCCATGTCCGAAACCTCTCGCTTACCGAAGCCGGTAGCCACAAATTGGGAATGGCAGTATGAGGGTGCTTGCCGCTCCCTCCCAACTGAGATGTTCTTTCATCCAGATGGAGAACGTGGGCCCCGTCGTAAAGCTCGTGAGAACGCTGCAAAAGCTGTCTGCGCATCCTGCCCGGTCATCGCAGCATGTCGTGCACATGCTCTCGCCGCTCAAGAACCATATGGAATCTGGGGCGGATTAACAGAGGAAGAGCGTCTGGACATCATCAGCAAGGCTCAGCGTCAGCAGAGATTCTTTACTGCGTAACACATCTTTCCGAATTTAAAAAACCCCTGAAAATTCAGGGGTTTTTTTATTATTTTTCAATGAATAGTTCAATGCAGCGGATCGGGCGCAGCTTCCGGAGATTTACGAAGACTTATGACTGCAGTCACCGCCAGAGCGCTGAAAATAACGCCCATTGAGAAAACTAAGGAGGGTTCAGGGATCTTCCAGCCCGCAATATCTGTGACTCCAACACCAATGAGCGCCTCGATTATTAATTTAAATCCAATGTAAGCCAGAATCACGCTGAGGCCTTTAGAGAGATAAGCCAAGCGAGCCAACATCATCTCTACTAAAAAGTAGAGTTGGCGAAGGCCCATCATCGCAAAGGCATTTGCCATAAAAGCGATGTATTTATCTGAAGTAAGCGCAACAGTTGCAGGGATTGAATCAAGGGCGAAAAGTAGATCGGTGAATCCGAGGGCGACAAAAGCTAAAGCAAAAGTGCCTAATCCTTTATTTCGAAGCCATGAGACCATGCGATTTTCTTGCCATTCATCATCTCCTGCATCTTCACGTACCAACTGATACGCCGTATAAATAAGAAGTGCGCCGAAGAAAAAGAAGAGCCAGACAAATCTTTCAATAGCCTCAATTGCAACAAATAGGAAAATTACTCGCAAGAGAAGGGCGAAGAGAATTCCTGATAGCAGCGCTAATTGTTGCTTTTCCTTGGGGATATTTAACTTGGCAAGAATGATGATGAAAACAAATAAGTTATCAATGGAGAGTGGATATTGCGTGATCCAGGTTGCGAAATACTCTTCTCCTACGATGGGGTTCTGCCACGACATCAAGAAGAATCCGAAAGCAATGGCTGAGGCGATATAGAAGAGCGTCCATCCAACTGATTCACGAACCGTTGTGAGTCGATTCCGACGCAAAAATGCCCAGACCAGATCGGTACCGACGACTATGAGAGCCAATCCAGCAGTAATTGCCCAAATTGTTGCTGTGACAGGAGTTTCCATCCCTTAATCGTAAGGGTGGAGCTCCAGAATTAATCGCGCTTCGGCTCGAAGTTTTCCGGCTTCTTACGTAGTGAAATCACCGTTGTGACAGCGAGCGCGCTAATAATCACGCCTAGTGAGACATTGAGCGATGGTTTGGTGAGATGAATTCCTGCAATCTCATGGATTCCAACGCCATGGAAGGCCTCAATAAACAATTTAAATCCGATAAATCCAAGAATAATTGAGAGTCCTTTTGAGAGATACACCAAACGCTTCAACAAGATTCCTACTAGGAAATACAGCTGGCGCAATCCCATCAAAGCAAATGCATTTGCCATAAAGACGATATATGGGTCGCGAGTTAATCCGAAGATTGCTGGAATTGAATCCAGAGCGAATATTAAATCTGTCATACCAAGTGCGATAAGTGCGAGCGCAAAATTGGAGAGACCGCGATTTCTCAAAAATGTCAGTATGCGATTTTCCTGCCATTCATTCTCGCCTGGCTCTTCTTTGATGAGAGTCCAAGCGGTATAAAGCAAGATGGCTCCGAAGAGGAAAAAGACGGCTACATATCTTTCAATGACTGCCGCGCCAATAACAATGAAAATTCCGCGGAAGATGAGGGCTAACGTAATTCCGAAGAGGAGGACGAGTTGTTCTTGTTTCTTTGCGATTTGTAAGCGAGTTAAGATGATTAAGAATACGAAGAGGTTATCGATTGATAAGGAGTATTCGGTAATCCAACCGGCGAGAAACTCTTTACTTGATTGTTCGCTCCCCCAACTCTGCATTGAAAATCCGAAAACCAAAGCAGCGGATACATAAATAACGGTCCAAGCTGCAGCTTCTCTGAGGGTAGTTTCCTTATTGCGTCGTATGAGCGCCCATGCCAGATCAAGGACAAGGACGATGAGCACAGCGATAAGAGAGGTTGCCCAGAGCTGTGGTGAGGCGAGTTCGGTTGAATTCATTGGCGGATAGTAAAGAAAAACGGGCCTTAGCGCGCAGCTAAAGCCCGTTTTAACTAACGATATGAACTTTTAGTGACTGTGGCCACCTGGTCCATGGCTATGGCCATGTCCTGCAGCTTCTTCTTTCTTATCTTCTGGAGTCTCAAATACCAGCGCCTCTGTTGTAATAAACATGGCAGCGATTGAGGCTGCATTAGCAAGAGCAGAACGTGTCACTTTCACTGGATCGATAACGCCGGCCTTAACGAGGTCGCCGTATTCGTCCGTTGCCGCATTGAAACCTTCATTCGGCTTCAAAGTACGTACCTTGGAAACAACTACGTAACCTTCTTGGCCAGCATTTTCTGCAATCCAACGAAGTGGTTCTTGGCACGCCTTTGCAACAAGTCGAACGCCGACAGCTGCATCGCCTTCATATCCAAGATCACTATCAAGAACTGTCGCTGCATGCACGAGAGCAGCACCGCCACCAACGACGATACCTTCTTCGACTGCAGCGCGAGTTGCAGAGATTGCATCTTCCAGGCGATGCTTCTTCTCTTTCAACTCAACTTCGGTGTGTGCGCCAACTTTAATAACACATACGCCGCCAGAGAGTTTTGCTAGACGTTCCTGAAGTTTTTCGCGATCCCAATCAGAGTCTGCCGCTTCAATCTCACGACGTAGTTCGCCAATTCGACCTTCTACATCTTTCTTGTCGCCAGCGCCATCAACGATTGTTGTGTGATCTTTAGTAATGACGATGCGACGAGCGCGGCCCAACATATCGAGTGAAATTTGGTCAAGCTTGAGACCTACTTCGCTTGAGATTACTTGGCCACCAGTAAGGACTGCCATATCTTGGAGCATCGCTTTGCGGCGATCACCAAAACCTGGAGCCTTCACTGCAGCAGAGGTAAATACTCCGCGCATACGGTTAACAACGAGAGTTGAAAGAGCTTCGCCTTCCACATCTTCAGCGATGATGAGAAGAGGCTTTCCAGCCTTCGCAACCTGCTCAAGAATTGGGAGTAAATCAGCCAAAGCTGAGATCTTTCCAGCTGAAATCAACACAAATGCATCTTCCAGAATTGATTCCATGCGGTCTTGATCAGTTACAAAATATGGGGAGATATAACCCTTATCGAACTGCATACCTTCAGTGAATTCGAGTTCGAGGCCTGTTGTTGAGGATTCTTCAACAGTGATAACGCCATCTTTTCCGACCTTATCCATCGCCTCTGCAATGAGATCGCCAATCACACGATCTTGGGCAGAGATTGTTGCAACATCTGCAATCTGCTCTTTGCCAGAGATCTTTGTGGAGTTAGCGCGAAGCTTGTCGACAACTGATGCAACTGCAGCTTCAATTCCAGCTTTGATTCCCATTGGTTGAGCGCCAGCTGCAAGGTTACGTAGACCTTCCTTGACCATTGCTTGCGCGAGAACTGTTGCAGTAGTTGTTCCGTCACCAGCAACATCATTGGTCTTCTCAGCAACTTGCTTTACAAGTTGCGCGCCCATGTTCTCGGCAGGATCTGCAAGTTCGATTTCTTTTGCAATAGTGACGCCATCATTTGTGATGAGTGGTGCACCAAAAGATTTTCCAATAACAACATTACGACCCTTGGGGCCGAGAGTTACTTTGACGGTATCGGCGAGGATATTTACTCCACGCTCCATACCGCGACGAGCGTTCTCGTCGAATTGAAGTGATTTACCCATGTTAAGTTATCGTCTCTTTTACTTCTCGATAACTGCAAGGATGTCACGTGCAGAGAGAACGAGATATTCCTCGCCACCGTGCTTGATTTCAGTTCCGCCGTACTTGCTATAAAGAACGACATCGCCAACTTTGATATCCATTGGTACGCGGACTCCATCATCAAAACGTCCTGGACCTACGGCAACAACGGTGCCTTCTTGTGGCTTCTCTTTTGCAGTATCTGGAATGACAAGACCAGATGCGGTCTTCTCTTCTGCCTCGTTGATCTTGATTACGATGCGATCTTCAAGTGGCTTAATGG
>Ga0214917_10000508_pt1 | contig 51310 bp, 51 predicted proteins | sample LL_1208_BB_MetaG_FD_177983 | JGI IMG/M metagenome (GOLD analysis project Ga0214917, IMG submission 177983) | Freshwater microbial communities from Lake Lanier, Atlanta, Georgia, United States - LL_1208_BB | ecosystem: Environmental > Aquatic > Freshwater > Lake | place: USA: Georgia | collected... | reverse complement strand
AATTCCAAGCAGTAAATGTTTCTGGAATTAATGGTGGAAAGTTAATGTGTGAGACTAGACGTGAATTTAGACAATCCAGAATTACTTACAAGAGTGAGTCAAAGGAAGAGTCATCTGAACCAGTAAAAGTGTCAAGAACCATTACAAACACTGCAGTAGGCGAAGTTCCAGTTCCAAAGTCAGTAAGAGCACCAAGAACAAGAGGTGCTGGTCCTCGTGAAGGACAAGAATGGACTTCTGTTTCAAAAGCACGAAAGCAACCAGCAACATCTAAACCATCAAAGAAACCAACATCAAATGCAGAGGCATAAAATATTAAATTAAAAACCAAAATTTAGTTAGAGTATAGTGATTTTTATTTTTGTAATGAAGTATAATTATAAAAATAAAATATATAAATATAAAATAATAGTATTTGTAATGTCAGATATGCAAAATGAAAAGATGAAGGATGTAAATGCAAGGCTAGGTATCAAAGATGATTTATCTGTTGAAAAAAATAAAAAACTTATTTTTGTATATTGTCCTCCAAAAGTGGGTTCTACGACGTTAGTTTCTTCATTAAGACTATCCGCTTCTGATAAATTAACAATATTACATTTACATAATGAAATTATGTTGAAGGTGTTGTATAACATAACCGATGTAACAGTAAATGAAATAGTACAATATAATAAACAACTAGGAAAAAAAGTATATGTAATTGATATATTTAGAACTCCAATAGAACATAAGATGTCATCTTTCTTTGAAAATATAGATACATTTCATTTCAACACTAGTGTTGCAGAGTTAAATACTTATGATATAAAAAAAATAATAACTCGTTTTAATAATTTGTTTCCACACTTAGCACCAAGCGACCATTTCAAAGACAAGTATGATATAGTTGTACCAGACAAATTTGATTTTGAGAGAAAGTATCTACTAGTTGAAAAAAATGATGTTAGTTATATCAAACTACGTTTGAAAGATTCTAATTCTTGGAGAGAAATATTGAATAGTATTCTTAGTATAGATGTTTTTTTGGTAAATGATTATGAAACAGACAGTAAAGCAGTAAAGAATGTTTATGCTAACTTTAAAAATAACTATAAAATACCTAATAATTTATTAGAAAACATTAAAAATTCACCATCTTTATTATATTATTTAAACGATGAAGAGAGAAATGAGTACATTCAATACTGGCAAAATAAAAGCATAGGAGAAAATCATACGCCATATACAGAAGATGAATATAACCTATACAATAAAATTACTTTGGAAAATCATCATATGAGCGAAATCCAAACAGACCATTATATGGATTGTGGTTGTATTTGTGTAGCGTGTGAGAGAAAAAGAAAAATAGTATTAGAAAAAGTTAAAAGAGGTGAACTCACAAAAGAACGAATTATCCACGAAGAAACCAAATCTGAATATATTATTTCAAAAGTAAATACAATAAAAAATAGAATTATGAATAAAATCAAACAAAATCAAGAAATTAAAGATAAACTTAACAGACCGAAAAGAATAATAAAAAATAATTTTACAATAGTACATGGCATTATATAAATAAAAATTGATATTTATTTGTAAATACCTTTACAAATAAATATAAAATAATATGTTACGAATAGTTTTAACTTTACTTTTATTCCATCAAACAATCGCATTTAATATCAAAAATAATTATATTAATTTACAAAATATAGTTATATCTTCGGCCGTAATGACAACAATAACAAAAAGAATAAATTCCGAAATAATAAACGAAACAATAGTAATGAGTGATATAACAAATATTAAATCACATACCCAACAAATAAATATAATACTAGATTCATTGTTAGTGCTGTTATTAGTTACACAGTATAAAACTGCTATAAATTATGACCAAAAATTTGTAAATATAGATTTATATTCTGAAACACAAAAGTCAACCAATATATTTATACTTATAGTGTTGTTTGTTTTTACAAGAAATGTAGAAAATGCTATATAGTATGGCCTATAAAAAAAATTGATTTCTTTTTTTCCAAATTTGATTATTTTAAAATACTATTATCAACTATCTTTAAGAATGAGTATCGTAACCAAGCAGTTAATTATGAATGAAATCCGACTACCAATGGATGTTATTAATATTATAAAAGACTATAGTTTTTATAATATTGAAGAAGTCGCAAAAAAAAATAAAGAAAAAGTGTCTCGTGCGATTGTTTCTGCAGAATACAGTAGGGCAAATAGATTTAACCACGACCCAACATATACAGATAACGATGAAAATTGGGCGTTTGGATATGCATATGGTGAAAAATATTATGGTGAAAGGATTCAACTACAAGCAACAAACTGTTCTGTATGTGGTAATTATATTCACTACTGTCACGATTTTAATATAAAGTCAATCATTTGCCATTGCTGGGATCAAATTCACGAAGAGTGGAATATAGAAGATTTGTATTCTGATGATGAAGAGGAAGAACAAAATTTTTGGGATGATATAGTATCAATCTTGGAAGACGAAAATTAAAAAAAGAGTAGTATAAAAAAATTTACATAAAAAATAAAAGTTGAAAGAAAAAAATAGAAAAATATAAAACACCAAAACAATTTCAAGCAACAAATTGTTCAATATGTGGTAACTATATTCACTACTGTCACGACTTTAATATAAATTCAATTATTTGTCATTGTTAAACAAATTTTTTGAATCACTTTTTGAATAATCAACTACCTATGAATGAGCTCTGCGATGGGAACGTACACGGTAGTACTAGTGACTAGTGATGGGTGTTTCATTCAAATTTCTCTTCTTTTTCCGCTTCTTTTCTTTCCAACACCTCAAATATAGCACGAGTATTGATGCTTTTGTCCTTTATTCTGTAAGGAAGGTCTTCTACTAACAGTTTGGCCAGCATTAAAGGAGTCATATTACTATTATTTTTTTGATTAATATCAGCTCCTTTACCTATCAAAAAATTAACTATACCAAGATTATCTCCATAAACAGCAAGATGTAGAGGGGTATTACCATCCCCATTTTTATCATTAATTTTAACTCCTGCATTGAACAATAAATCAATTATTTCAATATTACTTCCATGAATGGCAATTTCTATAGGATTTGCACCATCTTTATTAAATTGACTAACCTTAGCCCCTCTATCTATCAACAACTGAACTATATCACAACTTACTCTGTAATTTTCTTCTCCTTTTTCTTTTTCATTATTACTAGTATTAACGGCCGCTAGTAAAGGAGTGATACTACGAGTTAAATCATATTGAATATCATCATTAACATTAGCTCCCTTATTTATCAACAATTCAACTATGTCATAATTATTTGCAAAAATGGCCGCAATTAAAGGAGTCATTCTCATTTTATATTTTAATGAATAACGAGGCGCGTTAAGATTAGTTGCGTCATCTATCAATTTTGTAATTATTTCTTTAGGCTTGTCAGTTTCAATGGCTTTTATTAGAGACTCAACTGTTGAACTATTTGTAATACGTCTTCCAAAATCATTCAGAGATCTACTAAAATTAAATTTCTTTTTTATATTACTATCTTCTTCTTCTTTTTGGTTAGGATCTACGAATGATGAATTTACACCAGTATCGTAGTAATTTTTTACACTTGCTTCTCCACCTTTCCTAATCATCATATGTCTTTTCACTCTGGTTTTGTTCTTTTTTCCACTTTTTCTAAATTTCTTAAATGTTTTTCTTTTATGATTTTTCTGTTTCCTACTTTTCATATATAATAAAGGTATAAAATAAAAGAGTAGTATAAAAAAATTTACGCAAAAAATAAAAAAAGTTGAAAGAAAAAATACAAAAATATAAAATGCACAAAAACAAATTAACTTACCAAATTATTAAAATAACAATGTCAACCGAAACTATTGAATGCTGCATTTGCTTTGAAGCCATCGGCGAGAAGAACAATTGTGTCACTCCTTGTGGTCACAAGTTTTGTTTCGTATGTTTAACCAAAGCATTAACAAACAATAACACTTGTCCTTGCTGTCGTGAAGTTTTATTACAATCATCTGAAGAAGATGAAGATGATGAAAGTGAATGGGAGGAAAATTCAAATTCAGATGATGAAGATGATAACTCTGACCAAGAGGACGAAGAGGATGAATACGACATTAATATTAGAAATACTGGACGTGAAATGAAAGTAGAAGATTTTACTGATAATAGTTTAGAATTATACAAAAAAATGAGAGAAAAAGGAATTACAAAAAAAGAACTAATGCAATCAGTTTTATCGTATTTTGTTGTCTTCGGCAATCCCGATTTATCTGAAGAGTTATTTACTCAAACAGAAGAAATAAATGACAAAATTTCAAAAATATTAAAAGATTCAGTTTTAGAGTTGAATAAAGAGTTAAAAGAAAAAGAAAGTTTAAATAAGGAACAAATGATGTTTTTAAAAGAAGACAAAGAGAGAAATATAAACGCATTAGATATGATTGCTTTAAATTATGCATAAACTCCATAAAAATAAAAAAAATAGACCTATTCTTAGGTTTATTTTTTTAACGGCGTTTTGAATTATCTTTTTCTATAGTATTTTTTTGTTTTTCTGTGTCGTTTTGTTTTTCTTTTGATTTGTCTGACTTTTCTGTATTTTTTACGACGTGTTCTTTTACCGCCAGATATTGTGCAACTTTCACCATTGCCATTACCATTACAATTTCTACGACTATCTGATGAGTCATTATTTTCTTCACCAACCTCACTCCAGTCAAGTCTTTTTCCTCTTCCAACGTCGCTAAACTTTCTCTAGTCATTTCTACTAGCCCCAGTACTTGATGTAAGGTTATGGTTTCTTAACAAACCTCTTTCGGTACTATCGTGCTGTGGATAAAAAAATGGGTCTAAATGATCAAGTGAAGAGTCATTTTTATTTTCATTCGTATTCACCCAAGTTTGCGTTCCATATCCGTCACCAAAATTTCCGTATTTATTAAAAATGTTATTATCATATTCATTTCTACGCTCTATTCTAGCATTCCTATATTCGTCATCTGTAGTACTGTTATTACGAACATCATCTTTCCACTGAGTATTCGGTTGAATCGGTGAAATACTACTGTTAGGATTAAAAGTTACAACACGTCTATCCATATAATATATATTTATATTTTTTTATAAAAAAATTGATTTTTTATTTGCAACACTACTTAAATTAATCATCCAAAATACAACACACATATAAAATGTCCTTAGCACCTTGGGTAAAACAATATGAAGACGAACTACTAGAAGAATATTTATCACGAAACACTAATCCAGAGGTGATAAAATATTTGGAAAAGTATCCTAAAATGATACGTTGGAAGTATTTATCAGAAAATCCAGTTGCAATTGAAATATTGAAAAAGAATAAACATCGTATACATTGGAAAAAGATATGTTTAAATCCACACCCCTACGCGATGGAAATGATAAAGGAACATTATGCACATTATTTAAAAAGATGGAAAGAAAAAGGAATACGAACACCGCCACATATGATTTTAAGTTGGGAGAATCTTTCAAAAAATCCGAATGCAGTTGAATTTTTAAAAGAAAATCCTCAAAATGTATGTTGGTATTTTCAAGAAAATGAGAATGAATGGGAGGGAGGACCCGAATGCAGTATAAATGATGAATTAGACAAAAATAATCCAGATGAAATACACTATGGTTATTTATCAGAAAATCCTTCAGCAGTTGGTTATTTAAGAGAAAAATCACATATAATAATGGGAGATTGGTTATCAACGAACACGAATGGTATAGAGTTATTAGAGAAAAAACCAGAATTAATAAACTGGTATTGGTTATCTGAAAACCCCAGAGCAGTTCATATATTACAAAAACATTTAGATAAAGTAGATTGGTGTCAGTTGTCAAAAAATACTAATGCGATTTACTTGTTGGATAATAATCTAGAAAAAATAGACTGGACATATTTGTCGGCCAATGAAAATGCAGTTCATTTATTGGAAAAATATCCCAAAAAGATAGACTGGAGATGGTTGTGTAAGAATCCAAATGCTGGTAAAATATTTGAAAAGTACTTGGACCCCAAAAATGGTAAATATGCAAACTTGAATATATTCAACAAGTTGGACTGGGATTGGTTGTCAGAGAATCCTTGTATATTTGTGAAAAAAGATGAAGAAACAGAACAAAATTATTGTGTATAGTAGTATAACCGCGAGGTGACAATAATTCCAGCGTAAAAAAATTGTGTAGTAAGAGTGAAAATGTATGAGTGAAAAAAAAAATTGAAAAGTGTGGTGGAAGTAAAGTAAAAGATACCAAACAAATAAGCAAATAACTCAAAGTCGCGAAAATGTCCTCATCAAACAGTAAAGTAAACAGTGTAGTAACAATGTTATCATCAAAGTATAATTTTGATGTAGCAGAAGCATTAAAATATGTAGAAGAAAATGTAGAAAAAAAAGGTCGCCCAAAGAAAGAAAAAAAAGAAGTAGAAGTATCGGGAAAAGTAGATATCTTTACAACATTAGTAGAAGGTGCGACAACCGATGAAAATAAAGAAGAAACACCAAAAAAAATGACAAAAAAAGCAGAAAAAGAAGCAAAAAAAGCAGAAAAAGAAGCAGCGAAAGCAGCAAAAGAAGCGGAAAAGAAGGCAAAAGAAGAAGCAAAAGCGGCAAAAAAAGCAGAAAAAGAAGCAAAAGCCCAAAAAGAAAAGAAACCACGCACTGAAGCACAAATAGCCGCTTTTGAAAAAATGAAAGCAAAGGGCGAAGAAAAACGCAAACAAAAACAAGCAGAAAAAGAACAAGCAAAAGCAGCAGAAGCAGTAGCACCAGTAGCAGCAGAAGCAGTAAAAGAAGAAAAAAAGGAAGTAAAAGTGAAGAAATTTGAAGTAAATGGAAAAAAATACTTGAAATCAAGTGAAAATATCCTATACGACGCAGAAACACAAGATGTAATCGGTAAATGGAACGAAGAAAAGAAGGAAATAATCTTTGAAGAATTAGAAGAAGAAGACGAAGATGAAGAATAAATGAATAATATAGATAGATTTTATATGTAATTAAACCCCTTTTTTCCTCGGCGATATCTATTTTTTGTCACTCATTTCTCGTTTCGCTAGGGTGGCGGGAGTCGGGATAATACCCCGCCACCGCAAAAAGGGAGCGGGGCTGAACAAGTCCCTAGGGAGCGACATTAAAATATAATCTAAGAATAATATATGACAACGGTAAATTATATCCTACAACCGAAATCAATAATCATATATGCGGTTGTATTAATCACACTGTTTGAAGCAACTGCACAAGTATTTTTAAAAAAGTTTGAAGTAGGAAGACACAGTAGTTACTTGTATTTATTAACGGCCGTAGCATTGTATTTTATAGTATGCTGTCTGCTGTGTTTGTGTTATAAAAACAAAGGAGGTTTAGGAAAGGTGAATTTAATGTGGAGTTGTATGTCAATGATATTTGTAATCTTGTTTGGGTATATTTTTTTACAAGAAGAAATAAAAATGCACGATATGATGGCGATATTTTTTGCCTTCCTAGCAATATATTTTGCAAATATGGATTAGTTTTCTCTCAAAATAAAAATTCTAAGTAGGAAATAATGAAAAGTAAATTAGAAAAAAAATTAAAGAAACACGAAAATAAGATAAGAGATTTATCAAATACATCAAGTAATTTTATAAAACAAGTAATAGGAAATTATTACGGACTGTTGCACACGATATTAATCATAGGGGGCGCAGCAATCATCTTATTTAGCAAAAATCTGATTCATTTATCAATAATATTATTTATAATTTCGTTGGACGCTTTTGCAATAGTGGTGCGACATGACTGCCCATTGACTCAAATGGAAGAAAAATATTTGGGGGTAAGTGGAAAAAGACAAATTAATGAATTTTTGAAAAGCTACGGTTTAGTGTATAATTGTTCACACTTGTACGAATCACAACTAGAATTAGTAGTGAATTTCTGGGCATTGACTGCTTGTAAGATAGTAATGTTGATTTGTTTGAAAATGTTGAAAATAGAGTTAAACGTGGATTAAATAAATCTCGGTAGTATTTATGGATAAATTGAATAGTATAAAAAAGTCTCTCACGATGAACTATAAATCGTGGTTGTTGTTGATAACTGCATTGGTAGTAATATCTTCTTCAATAAATGGAATAGATGGTTTAGGTAATGGGTTTGCGACATTTGGTGTGCTTTTTGTAGCATCACATTTGCTTCATTACTGGGCACATTTCAAGAATGCGTATCCGCAAAATATAGTGCATTTATACCACCACGAACACAATAACTTTTTCTCTCATTTTATTCAAATCGTAGTAGAATTTGTGGCGTTAATGTCGTTTATGTGGATGAAATACAATATAGCAGCGATGAGTTTCTTGAATGAATGGGTGATAATCTTTTTTTACTTGTTCTACACGACAATTCACAACATAAACTACTCAATTTTCCACGTGAATCGTGTGCACGAGATGCATCACAAGTTAAGGATAAAGAATATGGGTCCGGATATATGTGATATCTTGTTCAATACAAAATACGATGTGGAAAATAGTATAGAAAATACAGACCATTATATTCCGAATATAGTTGTTTGTTTGATCTTAACTATGATGTTGAAATCATTTTGGGAGAGAAGAGAGAACAAAGAGCCGTATGAAGCCGGAATGAAATATTTGTTTGGTGGAAGTGTTGGATTACTAATTGTAACGACATTCTATTTGGTTCATGAAGGAAAAATCAAGAATGAAGAACATCCGGAACCCGATGCAGCAGACGAAAAAGAACCAGAGGAAGCACCCGTAGAGGAACCAGAAGAAGAATCCGTTCTCCCTTCGGAAATCCCTTAAAAAATGTGAAGATTTCTCTCTTTGATTGAATAATAAAAGAGAAAAATAAAGGAAAAAGAAAAGAAAATCTAAATAGTTGTTGTATAATATAGGGTATTCTTTTTGTCACTCATATCTATTTTTTGTCACTCATTTCTCGTTTCGCGATAAACCCCTAGATTTACCTCTCTCTCGCCACCCCCCTTCTCTCGCCCTACAACCCTAACCCAATGATCCCATCCAAAAACCCCGGCACCTATGTGCACCCGCAAAAGGGTAGAGTATAGAGTGCACAGTTTTCTCTCTTTGACCAATTAAAAAAGGGTTATTTAACTTACAAATAAGAAGACTATACTAATATTTTTATGGATTTTATTGTTGAATAAATAGTTGGGCAATTTCTCTCTTGCCGTTGTGCATATTGTAAATATATTGGTCCAAAGTTTTCATAGTGCGTGGTTCATCACCCATTTCTACTTCCACTTCAAAGGAATCCATTTCATACTTGAATACATGGACAACCTTTTCTTGTCCGATGCGATGACATCTGGCGATGGCTTGTTGCTCTACAGCGGGGTTCCAGTGAGGACTGACAAAGTAAATCTCGGAGAACTTGCTCTGTAAATTCAACCCTTCGGAACCAGTCTGGATTTGAACAACCAAGACATCAATAAGTTCATTCTTGAGTGTTTTCATTCGTTTAGAGAGAGAAGTCCTAGCATCAAAGACTACGATGTTTTGAATCCCTTGGGCTTTTAATCGTTGGACCACGCAGTCAATTTCTTCTCGGAAGTGGCAAAATACAATTTTTCCGGCGCCGTTTTCCTTTCTCTCTACTATTTGACCAATGACGGAATCCATCTTGCTAGAGTGGTTGGAGACGTCAGAACCAAAGAATTCTGGCGACAATAGTCCATCAAATATCAAACCATTCACTCTGTTCTTGAGTATGCTGGGTAAAATACAAGTCTGACGAGAGAACATCATCATCTTCAACTTGTCGCCCTTGCTACAGTACTCAGAAGAATTATGAACGGCTTGCGCAAATTTTTTCTCAGTTTCGTTGTTCCAACGGATATTTTCTTCGTTCATCAATAGCTCCGGCATCGCAATACCGACTTGAGACTTGGTGCGGCGTAAGATATAATTAGTTTTTAAATTTTCCATATTTTCTGACCCAGCATAAAAGCTAGAGGGTAACCCAAGTAATGAGCACATATTGTAGAAATCTCGGCGATTGTTTTGGACTGGAGTTCCAGAAATTAACCAACGAGCCCTTGTGTTGAGCCTTTTGGCGCCGTAGAAACGACTATTTTTATTACGCAAGTGATGTGCCTCGTCAAAGACCACGCGGTCCCAAGATACTTGGTGAAGAAGACAGTCCGAATCAGAGTCAATCTTACGAAGGGAGATTGCGACCGAGCCGTAGGTAGTCAAGACAATAGGTGCGCGCTCCAGTTGCTCGCGAGTAATTTTTTTCTTTTGGGCGCCGTGGAATATCAAGACCCGATGCCCAGTTGTTTTAAATATTTCATCCGCCCACTGTTGAACCAAGACCGTAGGCAAGACCACCAAGGTACGACGATAGGACAAGAAATTTACGACAATCAAACCAATCATCATAATCGTTTTACCGAGCCCCATTTCGTCAGCGATAAACCCGCCACGAACATCGTGCTCAGCCGATTCTTGATTCTCCTTGGCGATGCACCATTCAAGACCATCATATTGATGTTGCTTGTAGCCGGTGTCCCCGTGGGACAGAAACTGTTGAAATTTCTCAGAAATTGTTGAAGAAGACATTTTAAAAAGTTGATGAATTTTTGGGTGCCTTGGGAAAACTCTCCGAAAAAAAAATCAATTTTTTTTATACACCATACTTATTACCACCTTCTCCAAAAAATGTCATCCCATATACAGAGCCCTTTTTTGTCACTCATATCTATTTTTTGTCACTCATTTCTCGTTTCGCGGTAATCCCTATATGCACACTATTATGCTCACAAAATTTGCCATCAAATTGGAAAACTTAAAAGGGAGCGGGGCGCACGCGGGGTAGAAGGGTCCCGGGGGTAGGGTTCCAGAGTACCACAGTACCACGCTCCCCAATAAGTAGTTACTACTAAAACATTCGCTACCAACTTAAAGATTTCTCTCCATATAATGTATCCAATACAAAGCAAAATAAGAATGTTTATAACCCGTTACTTAGTCGCATTGATGCCCATAATGTTTTTACTAACGCAAGTCATATCATTCAAACTATACTCAACCATTACACGACAACCAACTCATAAAAAATGTTCATCCACCACAAACAACGACAACCACAACACCGAATATACGTTGAATGTTGGTAAAGCATTAGATGTCTTAGTGAGAGAAATACCGCTAGTATTTGCTGTACAAAATCTGGACTTTAGTATCCTTTCTTCACAAATAACAGTTATCAACGAAAACCAACACTCACTAGTACTCTCCAAAGAAGTCTACGTCACTGCAATTAGAGGAATACAAATGGCATCAACCGTTTCCTCAACCTACCCATCGGTACGCCTAAGAAAAATTGAATACATTGAAGACATTAAAACAATTCAGTGCTTAGTTGATGTTGCTTTCTCTCCTAATCACTTCATATCAACTGTAATCAATAATACCGAACAACAAGACACCCCAGTATGGCAAGGTATGTTTTATTTTGGGTTGAACAAAGAAGGACTCATAGAAACACATATTTTTGACCGCAAAATAAGTAACTTCACCCCAGAAGAAGAAAAGAACAACAACTGTTCCCAATTTGAAAAATTGTGTAACCAGTAAAATCCAAACACCGAGTCCCGCCATTTCTCTCTTCCCTCTCTTTTAAAAAAGCAAAAAATGAATAAAAATATTACCCCCAAACCAAATAATATTTATAATATAGTTGTACTATATGGACGACATATCAATAGATACTTTTATAAATGTAGAAAATGAAACGGCAAAATTTCTAAAAAAAGTAATGAATGCTAAAACATTTGAAGAATTACACAAATGTTGTTCAGTAACAGAGAGACATTACTTGTTCTATGTTGCTCAAAAATTAAAAAGAGAATTTCCCACTATAACATTCAACGATATATGTTTTGCAATAATATATGCCTACTATGGACTCAATTTAAGTGAATCATTAGACACCTTGTATACATCAGACAACACTAATTTAATGAACAACAAAAAAGATGTAAGAACACTATTCATCCGACTTACAGCACCAAGTAGTACACAACCCGAATACGGAGAGATAATAACAACCGAAGGAGAAAATATCTCTCACCAACTAAGACTTTTTATACTAGGCCCAGAAGCTCCCAGCCCACCCCAACGACGAGGTGGCAAAAGACCCGCCACCACGAAAAGACCCGCCACCACGAAAAGACCCGCCACCACGAAAAGACCCATAAAAAAAACCAAAAAAAGAAGAAGACATCGATCCAAATGAAACAACCACGACCTTTCTCTCTTCCTTCCCTTTTTAGAAAGAAAACTTTAAAAACAATTTTATTATAAATATATTTTATATAGTTATAATAGTATTAACATAAAATGTCTTTTAAAACTGGTGATACAGTTATTTATAATAATAAAGAATATGTGATAGTAGGTTATGCTGATTCTCCGACGGGAGAACCTAATTACGTAATAAAAACTAAGGATGGTTCGGATATTCAAGAAATAAATGTATCAGAAAGAGAACTTACTCAACCCAAAATCGGTTCACCAACAAAAACAAACTCAGCCGCCCAACCAGTTATAACAACTCCGCAAAAACCCATAGACTTCAAAAAAATAGCAACTCCACAAAGTGATGTAAAAACTACTTCAACACAAAGTGGAATGGATATTGATTCAGAGTTAGTAGACGATTTAAATAATAGATTTAACGGAGAACTAATTAATACTTCAATATTTGAAGCGAAACATGAGGAAAACTCAAATGAGGAAAACTCAAATCAATTTGCAAACCCAAATTTGTGTTTTACAGAATTCACTGTGAAGACAAAAACTCTCAAAGATATTTTAGTTGCAAATCGTTTATGTTATTTTTTTAGAGAAGTTGGTACGGCAGATGTGACAAAATTGAAATTCGGTATATCTGGGGAACTGTCTCTGGCTGGACTACTTGAATTTGCTTTTATAACCTTTCATTATATCGTAAATGATGATACTTTTGTAGGAGTAACAAAATTAAAGTCAAGGGATATTCAACAAGAAAAAAAACAACTGATAAAAGTAGTAAACAAATTTAATGGAAATTATAGTGCAGATAAAATTACACGTAATAAAACAACGAGTAGAGATATTTTAGATTTAGCTACCGAAATGTTGATTGCACTAGACTATATGTATTTAATATCATTCGCCCTAGATGAAGGAAGAGACCCGATTGAAAAATTATTATTAGATGACTGTTTCCATCTGATAAAAAAAATTTTACTAACGAAAACAACACTAGATGTTTCTCAATGTCATACACTATGTCATTTAAATATACTACCAAGACACGTATTGATAACAACAAGTGATTTTAGTGCTGCTTGTAATATACAACACGCACCAGTTCTTACATGTAAAACGTTTTATATTTCAAATACGAAAGCACTTTATACTGATAGTTCTGAAACTCAATTCATAATGGACAATGTTGCTGTTTATGGATATGCTTGGTTTATTCACCGATATAGTAAATACAAACATATGTTTAAAGAAAAAGCAAAAAAATTATGTAAAATACTAGGACTTTCAGAAGAAAATAGTATAACATATTTTGATGCTTTTTACAAAGTTATTAGAGACTTTAACAAAAAATATACTTTGTTTAGAGAAAATGATAAACTAGTTTTTAATGTTGCTTCTAGAGGTAATCCCTACTCCGAAAATTTTATACAGTTACTTGACAGTAGATTTGAGTCTCCTCATGGTAAAACAATAACAACTTATAAACTACTTGAACTTATTGGAAAGCACTTGAATGTCACTGATTTTTCTTTGGAAAAAGACCGATACATGATATACTCAAAATTATTTTTGAACTATTGCATTGATAAAGGATATTTAAGTTATGAAAAATTAACATTAAAATCTAGAGGTATAAGAGACCATGATTTCGGCGGTAGTCCTATACGTTGTTTTGGTGTAGCCGAAAAAATGAATACTGACATAGAAAAATTTTTAGGAACACGTCGAGAAACACCACCAACCGAGGAAGAAATTATAGAGTATTTACTTTCAGAAGAAACGGAAGATGTAATAAATAAATACGAACAATATATATCAAATAAAACCTCGGAAGAAAAAGAAAGCCTTAGACTAGAACGACCAAAACGTTCTCTTGATACCCCAATCTTTCAATCCGAACTTGAAAGATATGAAAAAACGTACGGTGAATATTATCCTATTCAAAAATATATTCAAAAATATATTCAAAAATATATTCAACTTACGAATGATAAGATACAGTTACTATACTATATTATATGTAATCAAACTTATGAAGAATTTGAAACTTTTCAGTACAAACAGTTGGATAATAACCGCGCATTTGTATATGTTCTATCTGGACACAGTGTTGATAAGGGAAGAAAAGAAGTTATTATACGTAATACTTCATTATTATCTTTAACCGAGCCGTCATTAAATGAAGGTAATATGGATGCTTTTTCAGAAAATAATGGACGTAGAACTATTTCGCAAAGATGGGAAATGGATTCAAATAAATATGCCGGAACAACAGACCTTTTTATCAAAAGAGGTGGTTCAAACTTGGCAATTGAAGGTGTACTTATAGTAGGGACTGCTACAGAAGCAGATGCAGCAAGTTGTCCTATTGGTTTTTATACACGTAAGATACATTGTCCATATGAAGCAACATTATATCTAAATGGATACGAATGTGCAAAAATTTACACTGGGCGTAGTAAGGAGCAGTCTGAAAGTAAAGAAGTAGAATTTAATACTACACTATATGTGTTTGGTGCATTGTATAATGCAAAGGAGTATACTTTTACTAAAGCAAGTTATAAAGAGTACTTAGGAGTCTTAAAAGGAGAAATAAATGTAAATATAGGGAATATACTTAATGGTTTAGGTACGCTAGTAGCAGCAGCAGTAGGAACAAATGCCGAAAATATTAAAGAAATTTTTGAAAAAACTAACATTTTCACACAAGATATTTTAGGTACTACTATAGAAATAGAAAATAGCGTTACAAAACCAGCAAGGGGCGTATATACTGTAATTAGTGAAAAGATAAGGATTTATTTGACAAGTGTAAACACATTTTTTGATGAAATTGGTAAAGATAATAATGTGGATGGAAAAAGTGATACTTTCTTAACAAAAAATGTTGTAGCTAATATTTTAACAGAATTTGCAAATATATTTTACAGTATACTATGTAGTAATAACTACAAAAACTATAAAATTATAACAGGTAGTAAAACAAATATAAATTCCATTTATGCTGATACGATGGATGAAGAAGTAGGGTCGTCAGATCAGTCGGAAACAAAGACCTTAAAAGAAGCCAAACTATACGAAGAATCCCACGAAGGAGGTGGAACATATAGTAACGAAGATTTAGACTATGCAGTATATATATTTCCAAACAACTTGGGTAACTATGAAGCATTTTATAACTATTTATCTATAAAGGCAGCACAAGAAGAACAAGAAGAAATAGAAAGGGCGAAAAAAGAAGAAGGTGAAAAAAATGCATTATTACTCACTGATGATAATAATGATGATAATATAGAAATAGTGCGTATAAACGAAAAAGTAGAAGAAGACAAAGATAGTGGTGGTAATGAAGAAATAAATGATAATAGTGTAATAAACAAACCATCATCAATTTCATCCCCAAGGGAGAATTCATCACGAACATCATATCTAGAATTGAGATTGCGACATGGAGTAAACTCGCCCATTACAACAACAGTCGGCGGAAAAAAAACAAAAAAACACAAAAAACCCAAAAACAAAAAATATACGAAAAAGAATGTGAAACGACAACAAGCGAGACATAATAAAACCACCAAACGCAAAAAAACCACAAAAAGACCCGCCACCAAAAAAACACGACGACAACACACCAACCATTAAATCACAATACATTTGTCAAAAGTATTTTCCTCAATAATGTTGTTAAAATATTGATTTAAAACCCGACCCAACACCAAGTCAAGAATACCATCCGTAGGAGTAATATAAGGACTCGTCAACTTATTATAGTTGGGTACTAAATTCGTAGTAAAGATAACAAAACATAGTAAACGATATATGATCGTCTCTCCTCCTTTTTAACTCACAACAATAATTTAATTGTTGATTTATAACACTCAAAATAAATCAACAACGCCCCAAATTTACACAACAACATCTTTCTTCCAAACTTGGTAGAAAAAAGTTCTACAAGCTCCCCAACCACCACCTTCCACATAGTCAACATAGAAATTATTTTTTTTCAAAATAGCATCAACCCGTATTTTATGAACTAGCTCAGCATAGTCATTTTCCACGATAATCAATTTAATATTATCCAGAATTTCTGGCATATCATTTAATATATAGTAGAATGCACCTTCACAGTCTAAAATTAAAGTGTCAAAGTCAATATTATATTTAGCCCGTAACTCATCAAAAGTCAATGTATTTACAACAGTATACCCATCGTATAAAACATCACTTTCAACAGTGTGGTAATTAAAATGACAAAAATGATTCGTATCATAAAGTGATTGAGGATCGTCTGGTTTTTGTTGAATAAGTTGCCTTTTTGATAAAGCAGATGACTCAACGTGAAACTTTAAATTATTTAAATCTCTATTTTGAGTTAAAATATTTGCTAAAAACTGGTCACATTCTAAAGAAACAAAATCCGAATTATTTTTTTCATTCAATATATGTGCAATAATCAATGAATTTCTACCAATATTAGCCCCAATTTCTAAAACTTTTTCATAACCGGTTAAATAATTCGTCGCCATTCTTTGTTCTTCTATTTCATTGTGAAAGGAACCATAATTTATTTTCAACTTACTTTGAATATTTGCCAACTTACTTTTAACTACTTCATAGTCCAATACCGTAACAACATTCGTAGTAATATCAATTTTAACTGTTTTTTGATTGTCATATTCCGTAGTATTGTTATTATCGTCAACAATATACAACGTTTTAATTTCTCCAAACGCTGGGTCGGGGAATATATTTCCACGAACAATATCATCAGCTGGTATAGTAAGAATATTATTTCTTACTAATTTGCTAAAACATATATCAGTAATATCAACAATTTTGTCTTGGTATCCGTACTTGATTAACATAAGTTAAAATTAGACAAATAATTATTATATACTAACGAATTATTCTTAAATACTTTTTACAAACATTTATCAACCTAAACCATCAGACAGTTATTCGTTCAGATATTTATACAAAAAATAAAAACCTAAAAGCAATGAATAACAAAATGAAAACAGATACAGTGATTTTTCGGAAGCCTTTTTCACTACCCACATACCAACAAAAAAGGATGCTAACACATAAAACAAACTAATAAATATAGCAGTGTTAAATTGATACTTCCCAGCTTTCCAATAACTATAAAAAGAAGCAAGAGACACGGGAGGTAAAATAGACAACAATGTAGTGCCTACGGCAGTTTTATAATCAGATGCAACACCACTAATCAACAATCCGGGTAAAATAACACTAGACCCGGATGTTCCAGTAACCGCTCCTAGACTGCCAGCACAAACCCCTATGATAGATGGAATCAAGTATTTGAACATTAATATATTTATATTTATATTTATAATTATATTTTATATTTTTATAAATGTGTATGTATGTATAGACCGATAATATATGCTAAAATAAAGACAGCCACAAAAGTAGAGAACATTGCCCACCAACGTAAGTTTTCTTCTCTTTTTCTTTGATTAATCACCAACTTTTTATTCTGAATAATTTCTTCAATTTTATCAACACCACGACCAATAAGCCCTATACCACACGCTAAGTTGGCAGTATCATCTTGGTCGCGAGTCAAGTCAATCGTATTATCGCCATCTTGTTTGGAAGACCCAAGAAGAGCGTGATGCCGGCGAACTTTTTCAACATACGCCATTCTTCTTTTTTGTATAATTTCAAACAAGGAACTACTATATTTTTTCATATAACTTTGTATTTCTTCCAAGACTAAAGTATCATAATATTCTAAAACATTTAAAATATTACTGGATTTTTCACTATCATCAAGCCCTCGTGCGATTTCACTGACAAAGTTTCCTCTGGTCATTCTTAAATCATCAATCAAGTCATTCACAAGGTCGTGCATATTCCAGAAAGTATCATATTTTTTATCAAGTCGTGGGTTCATAGTCATCATCATCATCATTTCAAACAAACAGATTTTTAATTATTTGTGCAATCGTTGTAAAATAGTTAAAATATAAAAAATATAAAAAATAAAATCAATTTTTATTATATTTTCTTAACTCTCGGATTTTCTCTCATCAATCCAAATAAATAAAGTAAAAATAAGATAAAACAAAAGAAAAATACAACCTAAAACTATACTACACTTTGTATAAACTTGAATGATTTAGACTCGCTGAAGAAAAGTTTCCAGTCAAGTTTAATAAAGACCAGAATACCATAAATAAAGAACAAAAATCTAGTTTCAAAAGTAGTTACGATGGGTTTGTTGTTGCGTGGGAAAAAGAAATACAGTAGCAACAAGGACATTCCGGCAATGAATACAAATTCAAAACGGTCTTTCCAGTATTCAATTTTTCCAATAAGTTCCTCATTATTCTCTCCCTTCTTGTGTTCAAGATAAACACGAGCTAAAGCACAAAGAACAAAAAGAACTTTAACGATCAACAAAAATGTAATAATATAGTCAATTTTTTGCATAGTTCTATATATATTAAGCCAATAATAAAATAAAGTATTATTATAAAAAGCGGAAAGAATGCCTTGTCATTTCTCTTGTTTTCTCTCATTCATCTTCGTAGTTTCTATGATTTATATGAACAATGCAACTACCAAAAGTCAGACAATTCAAAAGTATGAAGCACAACTTCCCAAAGACCTCCAAGAAATCTACCGAAAAATTCAACGAGAGCGCCTCCATATATATTATTATGGTTACTCACTAGGTTTTATACTTTCTCTCATCATCATTATTTACAACTATCAAAACAACTCATCCAAGTCTAAATTATCAACGAGTCATATGGTTTGTATAGTAATATCCACTAGTTTTCTAACCAACTATTTTTATTATATGTTGAGTCCTAAAACAACGTGGATGTTGGACCATATTAAAACTCCGGAACAAACAAAGGCGTGGTTAGAAATGTACAAGTCAATGCAAAGATATTATCATACGGGTCTTGTGCTGGGTATCATAGCCGTTGCATTCCTCGCCGTTGCTTTTAGGAAATAACACCCCACCACCCAGCCAATAAAAGTATTTCAACTTAAACCGATTTAAAGACAATCCTTTTTTACCTTGTAGAAGCGTCAATAGTTTAGTGGTAAAATGGAACCTTGCCAAGGTTTCGTCTCGGGTTCGATTCCCGATTGACGCATCTCCCCTCCCCATCTCTCCATTCCACACAACAACCTAGGTCTTATAGTGTAGTGGTTATCACTTCAGACTTTGAATCTGGAAACCCGAGTTCAAATCTCGGTAGGACCTCTTAATCCCAAACCACCCCAATTTACAAGCTTTGTTAGCTCAGTGGAAAGCAGCGTTCGACTGTTAATCGAAAGGTCGTAGGTTCAATCCCTACACAGAGCGAAAAATAATACTATTACACAAATAATATTATTATTACAAAAAAACACAACTCACGCACAAATTTACTTCTTTTGGAAGACCTTGACACATTCCCAAATTTTAGATGACTCATCAATAGAGAAGACTCCTCTGCGTTGTGCCAAGTTCAAGAAAGAAACTAAAACATTCAACGCAACATTTTCATCCGTAACAACAATATCAACTAGTTTGACCTCTGGTTTCTTCTCTTGTGCAGCAGTTCCTTCGCTTTCCATTTTATAATACTACCAAATAATATTTTTAAGTATGTTTAACGAAAAATATAAAATATAAATAGTTCTCTCACAACAACGGTAAAATATAAAAAAATTGAAAAAAATAACAAACCAACCCCATAAACAACACATACAAGAAGAACCAAAACGCACCGATTATATCGCAACTACATCAACTACAGCAAAAACAATAAAAAAACAAAATGTCCTTGGAACTATTACAAGAAAATTTCTCTAAATGTGTCAAAGGATACCATTTGGTAAATTCATCTCCAATCAATGAAACGATTTGGGAAGACTTGAACTCTCTCATCTTTACTTCATCCAATATAGAAGTATATTCAAAAAGCGAAGGAAGTCACGCACCCGGAATGGATATCAACTCATCTTTTGGAAAATTATCCAACAAATCCGCCAAGTACTCCAAAAATAAAAAAAGTATAGATATCAGTTCCTATAGACTAACAACCGTTTGTAACAACTCCAACTGTGGAACCCCACAAGCAATCATAGAAGAAATCAACAAAAGAAAAAACTTTGACTATTATTCATTCATCTTGAGAGATGAAACTACCGATCCCAACACCATAACCTATGATTGGATGTTGATTCCTAGTAACTATCCTCCTCTAGACCCTTCCCAGTATACTTGGGAACCATCCCTCAGTAAAAAAAACAACCAGATTCAAACGGGTTGGAAAACCGCCAATGAAATAAATGGGTGTAAAATGTCAATTACTTTCAGTATGTCTTCTCAACTATGGATACATATAGAAATGACTGAAGACATAAAAAAATTTATAGTTGCCACAGCAACCGCAAGTAAAACTCCAAGACTCAATTACATTCAACTATCAGAAAAATCAGAATAAATCTCAACCCACTCATCAAGCATCCAATCGTTGTTTGGCAAGAGTAACGTAGTCACTATTAATTTCAAAACCAATAAAATTGACTCCGTTATTTTTTGCTGAGACACATTCCGACCCCGACCCAGCAAAAGGGACCACCACTAACGTTTCCCCTTCGCCGACCTTGTTCCTAGATGCCTTGATTAATATATCACATAACCCCAGTGGTTTTTGAGTAGGATGATCAACTCTTTCTTTTTTTCCGGCGCCACCAGCTAACGCTGCTACTTTAATGACGTCTCTTGGTAAAGCTCCGCCCTCGTGTGCATTATAGATTGTTTCGGTTTCTCCATTGCTAAATCTACCTTTGGTTGGTTTTCTTACCTTTCCCGCTGCATTTTTTAGAAATCCCTCTGTGTAAGGTTCTCTAACATCATCGCGATTAAACACTGGTTTATTTTTATAACAACACAATATACTTTCGTGTGTTCTTTGCCAAAAATTTAATGAAGGAACAACTTTATTGGTATAATGCCATACAAGCCATCTAACATTGCAAAATATCCGTGTTCTAATAAAAGCCAAAGTTTCACTAAATCCATAAATATATAAAGTGCCGCAAGGTTTTAAAATACGCAAACATTCTTGAATCCATTCGTCACACCATAATAAATATTTATCCATTTCTTGTTTATCGCTGTTGTTACCGAAATCCTTGCCGATATTGTAGGGTGGGTCACAGATGATAATATCAACAGATTCAGCAGCAATTTTTTTCATTCCACAAATACAATCTTCATTGTAAATGTTGTTAAGTTCAAGTTTAATAGAGTTGTCCATTTATTCTTTGTATTGATTATAACTATCAAAGCACAAAACAAAATAGAATCAATTTTTATTTATTCTTCACTTGCGAAAAAATGAGCGTGTGAAAAATATAAAAATATATAAAAATAAAAAATTGAATAGAAACCCAAAGAAATCAATGACCAAGTAATTACCATAAAAGTTATACTCAAAAATGGAAACATCCTCAACACTATTATCAACAAACAACGTCGTAGACTATTCATACATTGAATTTCACACAAAAAAAGAAGAAAATACAAACTCAAAATTCTTACTTCCGTTTGCAGACGAAGATACAGTTCAAGTATTCGGAACATTAACCATAAAAGTAAACGATACCCCAATGACAAAAACCCCTCAATATATATTATTTATGTTGGACCGTTCGCAATCTATGACAGATGAAGTTGAAAGAAATTCAACAAAAATGGAACACGCAAAACACACCATAAAAAACATAGTAAAATTAATAGTAAATTCGGATGAAAATTGTCCACCAGTTTTCATAGAAGTATATGCATTTGATGATGAAGTAGAAGAAGTATTGCCAAAAATTCAAATAACAAAAGAAAACATAACAGAAATAGTAACCAAAATAAAGTCAATTCAACCACGTAACAGCACCAATATAGAATTAGCGTTGGAAAAAACCAGAGAACTAATGGAAACAAATAGTACAGACAACTCTCCAATAGAAGAATATCATCAACTACAAAAAACAGAAATATTTCTGACAGATGGATTACCAACGGCTGGTGATACAAATATAAGTCGTTTAATAAAGAAACAAATAGAAAAATCAAAAACAGCAACACCAATACAAACAGACAACAACCATATTTACATCGGTTATGGTGAAGACCATAATGGTAACCTACTACAGTCAATATCGTTCGGTAAAAAGAATGGTTATTACTATTTTGTTGATAAGATAGAAAACGCTGGACTTATCTTTGGAGAAATAATGCACGGTTTGTTGTACCCCGCAGTAAAAAATATCAACGTAACAATAGAAAATGGAGAAATATACGACTACAAAACGAATAGATGGTCACAAAGTTTATATGTATCTTCTATATTGAGTGAATCAGAAAAAATATATCACATACGATGTAACAACCCAGATGATATTAAAGCAAACATCAGCGCTATAAACGCGGTAACGAATGAAGATTTTGAACATATTGTAGAGCGACTTCCGGATTTATTAGTATCAGAAAATACAATATTAGAAACCGATTTGACAAAATACGTTTTACGACAAAAGACGCAAGAATATTTATATCACGCCAGAAGTGTAGCAGTGAGTATAGAGAATGCATCAAATACAATGTTAATCTTGTCAAAACAGACAAAAAAAGAAATTTCGGAAAAAATGATGAATCTACGCGAAGAAATAAAATCATTTTTAGAGTTCTTGAAAGAATACATAAAAAACAACAATTATGAAAGTGATAAATTCTTTATAATGTTGTACGAAGATATCTATATAGCTTACAAAACATTTGGAACAATTCAAGGAGCAATGTATACTGGTTCAAGACAAAGTTCCCAAGGTCGTCAGACATCTTATGTGGTATCAAGTCAACCAAATACACCATACGACAAGGAGGACGATGATGAACCGTCAATATTCAATAAACTAAACATAAAAACTGATAGAGCAGCAACCAGTCATATTTTGAGTGTAAATACCACACCGAAACAGTTGAAGGTAATGAGTTCAATAAACAGTCGTAGTTCAAGTCCTCCATTATTATCTAGTAACGATATAAAGTTAGAAGATATCAAACCCTTAACAGAGTTAGACGACATAATACTATTTAATAGGAGAAACAAAGTAAATTAAACAGAATAATCCAACAAACATAATAAAAGAAAAAAGTAATATAAATATTTTTTCTTTTATAAAGATATTAACATTTGTGAAATGACCGAACCATTTGGGTTTATACTAACGCGACATGTGAGTTCAGAAAAAACCAATAAATTTTGGAACGAAGCGTATAACTGTATCAGAAAATATTATCCAACAGAACCAATAATGATAATAGATGATAACAGTAACTATGATTATGTTGCACCTTTACCAAGCACTGTTTTAAAAAATGTTTTTTTTGTACAGTCAGAGTATCCTACTAGAGGTGAAATACTGCCATATTATTACATGTATAAATACAAGTTGTTTAAGAAAGCAATAATACTTCATGATTCAACCTATATGCAATCACACATGGATTTTACAAGTCTTCTTGGCGATGACCAAGTAAAATTATTATGGAATTTTAGTCATCATTGGGAAATGTTACCGGGACATTACATAGTAAATGATATAAAAAATTTACTAGGAAAATTAAATTACTCAGAAGAACTGTTATCGCTATATGAGAATAAGGACAAATGGTGTGGTTGTTTTGGTATTATTTCAATATTGACATTGGACTTTTGTGAAAAAGTATTACACGAAAAGTATAATTTTTTCATATTGCTCGACCATTTAAAAACCAAGATAGATCGTTGTTGTTTGGAAAGGTTATTTGGTATAGTATGTTGTCACAACGACCCCCAGATAAAAGAGAAAGTGTTAATGGGTGATATACATAACTATATAAACCAATATTGTAACTGGACATATGACTTTGATGAATACATACGCGACCGCGCAGAAAATAAACTAGAACGATTTCCAATAATAAAAACCTTTAATGGAAGATAAATAGTAGATACGAAAATTTATTTAGTTTTGGCTTTGGTGGAACTATTTGTACTAGTAGAAGTAGCATCGGTAGGAGCAGTAGCAGCGGTAGTAGCAGTAGTAGTAGAACCAGTGGAAACCCCGCTTCCACCAATACTAGCGCCAGTAGAACTAACTCCAGTGTTTGCTTTTATTTGACTAATAAAATCAAGTTGGTTTATTTCATTTTTAAGTTGGGATAAAATAGGGAAACTATTCGCTTCAGAAGATTTCGTAGTGGTTGTATTTGTTGTGGTCGTAGTTACGGATTCTGGTGTAATATTCCATAACATTTGCCATATAGGGCTAACACCATAACCATTACCAGTATTGAGTGCAAAAGGACAAGTGTATTCGGGACTATTTTTTAAAGCAACACAAGGATTACAAGGTGTCCCTAAGAATTGAAACCCGTTTATTTGATTAGGTAAGTCTTTATAGTCAATTTCAGTAACAGTTGTATTTAGGTTTCCATAAATAGAGTCATAACCATTATAAACAATTTTTTCTAAAATGGAATCACCCTTTGCATTTGTTGAACACATAATAGTGTTATTAATGTTGTCGGGTAAGTTTTTAGTATGACCAACGGTAGCACCATATAATAAAAAGGTACCTTCTTTTGTATTGTAACTCAACAACTGTTTCATTGCGGTTTCATTATATATTTGTTGTGCATCAGTCATAGAAATTTCGGGGTCAACGTGTATGAATGAATTTTGGGAAATGGCTTCTTTGTACAAAGTTTGAAGTTTATCGGACCAAGGCCATTTATTATTTTTAAACAAATATGATACTTCATCTGGAGTGGCTTGTTTTTGAACAATATTCATATCATAAGTAACATTTGGGTTAAGTACCTTTTGGAAATTTAAAAATTCATCCACTAAGGTAGGTGACCAAACACTACTATTGCTACCGCTACTACTACCAACAGTAGCATTGGTAAAACCTTCCTTTTTAACTCCAACCCCTAAATTCAAATCTAAATCGGTAATTTTTTGAATATTGGAGCGACGAACTACAAGAACAAGCATAAAGAAAAATAGTCCAACAGCAATAGCAGATTTCATATGATAAAAAGATAAGCCCAAAACTAAACCGAACAAAATAATATTTCCTAAAAGAGTACCAAAAATAGAAAGGAACAACTCGGGTTTAAGATAGATAACAAGAGAGAAAATAATGAATACAGAAATAATGGAAATATACAAAGTATTTACATTTCCTCCAGATTTCATAGGGATAAAAATATTAACATCATGAATAGAACTACTTTTTGGCATTAAACTATAATATATAAATATATTTTATAGTTTTTTATAGTTTTTTATAGTTTTTTATAGTTTATAAAACATTACAATCAACTTTTTCATATGCTAAAATTCTAATTATCTTGTATATACCATTCTGGAGGTGTGTCATAAATAATGTTGTGAACTGGAATAGGTGCATAAGGTGCCTTAGAACTAGCCGAGCCACCATTAACCGCAAAAGGAAAAGGTTTTAGTGCGCCAGTAGGATTAGCACATTTACGTTGAACTTGTAAAGTATACTGACTAGCAGTTTGTGGAATATGAAGTGTTTTGGTGTAACCAGCGTTAGATTCTTGTGTTTTATAAACCCGCTTAGCAGAAGTCGTAGAACAATCATTAGGACCACCGCGTATTCTGTGACCGACATATACTTCTGGTTTATTTGTATCATTAACACAAATATTCGCAGCAGCTTTGGTTTGAATATACAACAATTGACTTGCATTATCAGACAAAGTTCCATTAGGATAAACGGGTTGTACCCAGTAGTTAGGATATTGTCCATTGTTAATCCACTTGTATTTCTTTTCCAACATACCTTTTGTAGATAAGACCGATGGTTTAATGTATTTATATTGGTCGCCTAAAACAATGGCTTGTGTAGCGTTAAAGACGGGTTCACTTTTTGGGTATCTTCCGTTGGTACCGCCATTACCATAAGCAAATTGGCCACGAAAAGGAGTACCATTTTTAGACATGGCCATACTTTGGCCGACATATCCAACATTTCTTCTGCCACCATTCAAAGAAAACCCCTCTGGACCCGCACTACCGACGGTATATGCCAAAGTTCCTTTGCCAAAAGGTCCTTGGGACAGCCAAACACCACCCGGTGTTTTACCGGAAACATTTGCGCCATAACGAATCGTACCTTTTTTTTTAAATGCTTGAATAGACATTTTGTGTATATATGATAAACAGAGATAATAAAAGTAGTAAAAAAAAGCGATATATAGCACCATTTCAAAATTTATTTTTTATTTGTTTGTGTAGATAAAGTGGACCGATTCGCCGATATTTTCCAAAACCATGGGTCATCATAAATTACTTTAATATCTTTACCAGAAAGAATTCTTTCTTTGGCGTGTGCAGCCACTTCAGAATCATTCCATTTACTAAAATGAATAAAAACACGCGAAAACATCTCACCTTTTTCAGTTTTTTTTTGAATCATGTCTATTCTTTGGATAATTCCTAAATGAAGGCTTTGGATAATTTTCAAAACTTGGTCTTTAGTAATGCCGGCAACCACACGAGGAATGCATAAACTAGGACATATTAATTCGTTACTATGTAAGTTACAAGTTGTCATTTATATATTTGTATTTATAGTTTGAATTTATACTGAATATAAATTATGTTGTATTGCTTGTTATATTCATTATAACAACTATGAATTCTGAAATCAATTTTTTTAATAATTATATAAAAATATAAAAACTAATTTAAAGAAAAGCATATATATTGATATGGTGAAATGTATATTATTAGAAATCAACAGCACAAACACGATTAAGTAAGTGTGGTGTAAATGTTGGATAAAATAATATGTTAAAGTAGCCACACTAAAAAGACCGATTTTAGCTCAGTTGGAAGAGCATTTGACTGTAGATCAAAGGGTCGCTGGTTCAAACCCAGCAAATCGGAAACGCAACACTTTTTATAATTATTACGAGGACTGCAAAATAATTATAAAAAAAATTGAAAAATGAATAATGGAAAAATAAATAATAAACCAAGAATACATAAAACGAATCAATATGTTATTACGTTCGGGAAAAATCACGATACCTCTCACTCCAAAAACAAAACCCAACAAATTCAAATGCTCATACTGTAATAAAATCGGACACAAAATAAATAAATGTAACCACGCAATAATAAAACAATTGAATAACAATGTTGTAGAAAGAACAATATTTAGTCATATGGTAATACCATATACTTCAGCATCAAAAAGATACATAAGATTATACTTGTGCAGTTTATCAGAAATAAATTTATTAATGTTGTGTTACTACACGAAAATAAAAAAATACTCAACCGAATACAAAAAGTCAAGCTATGTAAATTTATTAGTAGAATATTACTATCAAAAGTTAAATCAAGATTTAAATACATTAACTCATATGTTGGGGACGATTTCCGACGAGAACTATGAAAAGTATACAGATGAAATATTGAACAACAGTGGGACATTATGTCTCACTTTTGGAGTAGAAGAGACGATATTGAATTATGTGTATACATACCGTCCTCCACAAAGAAAGTTTGACATACAAGTGGTAAATAATGTACAACAATCCACACCCATTACAAGTAACGACTGCCCCATATGTTATGAAACGTTCTCCCCAACCGAAATAATACACACTGGGTGTGGTCATAACTACTGTAAAGAGTGTCTAATAAGTTATTTCAAAAGTTTAAATAATAACGACACAACTCCAACTTGTGCGTGTTGTCGCAAAACCATCATTATGTTGGAAATAAAAAACAAAAAAACACGCGAAGAAATAAAAAATAAATATTGTTATATCCAGTTACCGCCGCCACAAGCCACACCGCCACCAGAACCAGCTACACCACCACCTCAAGCACCCCCACAACAACATAATACATATGCAACATCGTCTCTGTTTCAAAGGATAATATTTCATTTTGTGTGTTTCTGAATTTTGTGATAGTTTTTAGCCCCGATTTTTAAAAGGGTCCATTAAGTTAGCAATAAAGGGATTGATTTCAGTAGGACTCGTTAGTTTATCATAATGAAAAAACCCGCTATAAAACCATCGTCCTTTCATAATTTCCGCATTAGTAATTTCTTTATGAAACATTTGGTCAATAATAGAAAAAGCTGATTTAAGCAACAAAATTTCCTTTACCAATTCTTTTTTCACGTTGAATAGTTTTACCAACTGTGATTTGTAGTCTTTGTTCAATATGTGGTTGTTGAATTTAGATACAGCGTTAATGTAACGTATTTCATTCTTTACATTTTTCAAATTGGTAATTGTTTTTTTTCTATGGTCGTCAATTTTTTTAATGATGGAAAAAATATTCGTTCCATAAATAATGGGATAACGAACCCGAATAACTTGTGGAATCAAAAACTGATTGGTTTCTTTGATTTCCGAAATTTTTTTTTCTACGTCGCTCAATTTTTTCATCATTTCTTGTTCTAACTCTTTTTTTGAAATATTTATTTTCATAACAGTATCGTTTTCTTTAGTATCGGCAATAACGACATTAGTATTTTCCAAAGCGTTATTGGTAATACTAAAATCACGGAACAATAATATAGAGCCGGATGTAAATTCAACGGAAGATTGTAACTTATCGTACTGGTGCGAAGATATTTTATGAGCTTCAGATGCGGCGTCTAACTTCAAATAATTTACGATAGCTAGTAAGAAAGCAATAACCGCGTTAACAGAAGAAATTAAAATAGAACCCCATTTATAATCTTGTACAACAGATGCCAAAACCGTGGCGGCAGTTGATAATAAAATGGCCGGCATCATCAACATATTCAGTTTTTGTTCGGAATAAGACTTGGCTTCCATATAAATAATTTTATGACCTTTTAAGTAACTAGCTAGGATATCAAGTGCAGATGAATACTTGTGGTTGATATCAGAATAATATTTGTCAATACTTCTTTCTACTTGGTGGTAGTTCAATTTTTTATATGTAATCTTTGGAGTAGATGTGTCATTTTTAGACAATATGTTAGACTTTACTCTACCATCGCGAAAAAAAACGTTATTATCTTCTTCAACAAAACTATCTTCTTCATCTTCACTATAACTATCACTCAAGTCACTTGTATGTTCGCCAAAATAGTTGTCATCACCACTACTACCACAATCGTCAAAATGATAACTATGGATACTATTTCTTTGTAGAGAATTAAACTCATGAAGAGCAGTTTTATTATTAGTATTAGTTGTTCCTACTCCAAGTGTTTTTCTTTTCAAAGTGTCAAAAACACTTTTTTTAATATAAAGGTCGTTTGTGTCACTTTTGGTATTACAGTCACCACAGTTATCATTTGGAGGCGAGTCATTATTTTCAATCTCTTCAATATCAATATGTATTTCTTGTATAGGTAAATTTGATTTTGAATTAAAGTTAGAGTTCAGTTCGGAGTTCATATATATAATAAAATATAAAATAAAATCTGTACCATAATTATAATATGACAACAACGCGTAAGAATGTTCCTTGGAGAGGGTGGAAGAGAGAAAACCCAAACCAACGCCAGAGAACCGTTATGTTAAAAAAATGTGGAAAAAAATGTTTTTTAGGAACAAGAAAATCATTTCCTATATGTAAAAAAAATACTTGTTCTGTTTCTAAGAAAGGAGTATATGCGGCATATGTAAGAGCACGTCAAACAAAACGAAATCGTGTTGCAAGTAAAGCTCGTAGAATTTTGAAAAGAATGTAAAACCCAAAAACTCAAAAAAAGACAGAAACCTAAAAAATAAATATCAAAAGATAATATATGCCAAACAGTTTAGAAATTTTCTTTAAATTATCATTACTATTAACACTATTTCTGAGTTTTTATATTTTCATTAGTGTAACCATATATAAAAATCCAAACCACAAGCCAATATTTTCAACGTGGCAGTTTCCAATGTTACTTGCCATATTTTTAGATGTTTGTTTATTGGAAAATTAATTTATTAGTACCCACTCACCAATATTTTAAATAAAAAAAATTGAAAATATTTATTTATTTTTACGATAAAGAAATAAATAAATCCTCAATATAAAGTATAACAACACAACAACCAGTAACAAAATGTTAGAAATGATTTTTGAAAATAGTGACTTGGGAGATTATGACTACTATTTAAATGAAAATCAAAACAACTACAAAGAGAAGAATCAAATTCCAAAGTATCACGTTGAAATTGATGAACATATTCATCAAGTGAGTATAAATGTAAATGAAGTAAATGACGATGAACTAGATTGGGGTTACTATATAGATTTGGATACTTATACACCACCAAATAAAAATTATTCAAAAAGTAAAAACAGTTCTCCAATGTTGAATTTACCCAAAAAAAATTATACTACGAGCACTAAACCGATAAAATATCTACCAACCATAGAAGAAGAGATGTACCATAAATGTAACAAAGGTAATAAAGGTAAAAGTTATATAGTAGATGACTCCGACGCCGCATCATCTGTAATATCTGGTGTAACACTTTGTGCAACTATAGCATTTTATTACTTTTATAGAAATATACGTAACTAAAAAACAACAACAAAAAACACAACAATAAAAAATATTGGAATAAAACGGTTCCAATATTTTTTACTTTTTTCTCTCTACTCTGTTTCGCTGTTCAAGGACTATGACTGTTGATTTTATAATAACTATAAAAAGGAAGTAGGGCAGTATTAATCGTAGTTGGTGAGGTACAAGCAACAACTCCGTTATTTTCCACACCATATTTACAAATACTGTTAACGGCTTCAAAATTTTTTTCGGTGTACAACCTAGATTTTAAACTAGAATGATTCAAGGATACGCCGTTTTGTATAAATTGTTGGTTATTATATAATAGATATTGACCTTGGGTAAAACCTTTTTTACACTGTAGAGTTTTTCTAGCATTACAATTGACTAGTTTAGATTTTTTATTGTATATGTAGTCACTAACATAAGAACTATTCACAACACCATTAGAGAATGCATATTTTGCGACATTATAACAAGACGACATAATAAAGTTATTTATATATTAGCAACAAATAAAAAACTGAAACATTTTATAAATCATAAATAGATTGGAGTGTTAAACAAAAAGAAAAATCCATATTATTCAAATCAACTACTCTACCATATTCATCTAATAATTGAACTTGTAACTTTTGAATATCAACTGGACCGAAATATTGTCTAGGGGTAGTAACCAAAGATAAATTGTTTTGCGCTATAGTGTCAAAATACTTAGTACTTTGTGTTGAGATACGTGCTAAAATATTCTTGTTTAAAATAGAAGAATTAAATGCACTATAAAAACTATTATTGACGTTATTGTTGTAGTCATCCACGACTAAATACATATATTTAAAACCTTTCAAATCAATAATTCCTTCTGAAACATAACTAGAATTACTAGTATAAACACCATTCCTAAATCCAATCAACCAACCAAATTTCAACGGTAAAGGTGTTGATGGGTCTTCCTCTCCAGAATTATTTGCTTGAAAGTTGAGGGTAAAGTTAAATAATGTTGCCGTATTTTTAATACCAATGACCATTTGGGCACTTCCACTATCAGTGGAACCACTTCCAGTTCCAGTATCAATATTTTGGGAAAACACTAAATCTTTAAAATATGGAACAGAACCTAAAGGTCCAGTAGCACTAACATAATGATTTAAATAATTAACAATTCCGATAGCATTATAGTTACCATTTGGAATGAAAAAAATCTCACTATCTCCAGAGTCTTCAATTTTAATAGTGAAAAAGTTGTTACCAAGTTTATCGGAGACATAGTAGTAACTATTGGGAATTTCAAAAGCGGTTAGTTGCAAAGTTGTGATGTCGGAAAATTTGATAGGCAAGTCTAAATGGAAGTTGGTAGATGAAGTAGAATAATAATTATCGCGAAAACGAGTGTCAATATTTAAGTATTGTCTGATGGACCTTTTCTTAAGAGGGTTGATTGTGCCGGGATAAAATTCACTAGGAAATGACTGAGAAAAAGGAGTGTTTGGTTTTTGAATGAGAAAGTTAGAACCGTTTTCTTCAACAACCTTGGATGTTTTGAGAGAAGTGTCAAGATTATAAACATTCGCAGTAGTGAATTTGTTAAATACCGCAGTTTTTAATTCGGACAATAGAATTTCTTTGGCTTCTTTCAAAAATGCGATTGTTTTTATTCTAATACTTTCGTGAAGTGCTGGGTCGGAATAAATATTTTCTCTTAACTTGTTTTCTCTCATTTCAAGTGTCAAAGAATCGTAATTCACTGGTAGTTCAAAAATGTCCTCAAGTTCTTCTTTTCTATAATTGTTGATATTCAAATCAAAGTTACTATTCATTTTAGCAGAAAAAATTTATATATTATATGAATAGAATAGTTAAAGTAATAATCTTTAATAATTATTTACAAAACAATAAAAATAAAAAACAAGGGTAAATCCAACTACTAAAAGTTGAATCCATTAGTCCCTTGTTTTTTATTTTCATTTTTTATTTATTTGCATTTTTCACAAGAAGAATTATTTCTTAAGATGGATAATATATAAGCACCCATTTCATTAGTAGTAATTTGTTCATTTTTATTAACAACGACTGGTTGTTTTTCTTGTTCTTCTTGTTCTTTTTTTCTACTTGCATAAAAGTCTGATAAATCTAAACACATTTTTCTTTCGCCACTACCACTTACATATTTAGTAAGTGATGACTTCTTATTAATAAAAACATTCCAGTAGTAAGGATCATCGTAAACAACTCTAACCATATTTTCAGTTTTTCCGTTCATATAGTCAACAAGTTTTTCTTGGAAGTGATGAACCATAATGCTGTTTTTCCATTCTTTGAAATGGACATAAGCTGCATTGTAATAATGGTCACTATAGTCAGTTTTTGAAATAAAATCAACACGAGAAACTTCCCCAAACAAATTACTTTCAAAAACATAAGTAACTTGTTCTTTGGTAATTTCAGAAGAAACATAAGGAATGTATAAGCTCATAGTTTGATTGATTTGTAATGAAGCAGACATGTTAAATTTAAAATTTGATTGCAAGTAAGTATTTGGTAAATTAATAAGTAATCAAAAAAATAAAATCAATTTTTTTTTAGTATACGGTAAAAAATGATATACTAAAAAAATTATAATCTTTTACGACTAGCTAGGTAGGCAGCCGCAGTAGTTCCGACTTTACCATATCCAGAGTGTGGTTGGTAAATGTAGTTATGGTTATAAGTATAGCACAGCGTGTTGTTACAGTTGTTTAACCTAGGACCTCCCATACTGACTGGAACAAAATATCCAAAACTACTTAAATTGTTAGCGCGTCCTACTGGTGGAACAGAACAAGAACCCATTTATAATAGGTATATATTATAATTATTTTTTTCCACAAGCACTACATCCGGGCTTAGCACTATAAATACGGTCAATCATTCTAGAGTTCAAAGCAGATGGCATTGGTTTAACAGTATAACCAGCAGAAGAAGAGTTAGTAATCCCCTCATAAGATATACGAGGTGTGGAGTTATTATGTAAAGTCATAGCAATTTTTCTAGGCATTTTATATAACCAAACAAATTATTTATATAAAATTTACAATTTTACCAAATTTATCATTTTTACAAAAATAAAAACCGTCTAAATAAGAATGAACGAGAGAAAACAACCATCCCCTCTTTTCAAATTTCTAACAAGAGTTAGTATGGCAGTTATAGTAGGGAAGTAACTCATTAATTGTTTTACCGGCAACAGTACCATCTTCAAACTCAACATCATAAACATCCCCCATTTTGGCAATAATAGTCGCTTCTACATAATAACCATCTGAATTGGTAGCATAAACTTTTGTGCCAACATCAAATTCGTATGTAAAACTATATCTTTGAGGGTCGGCCAAGGTTTCATAAATTTCAGTATTTACCCCACCACGAATTGGACAGTTACATCCACTTACAATACTGGTCTTGGTCGTTTTGCCTCCATAAATAGGAAAAGCGGGATTAAATATAATTGGTTTTCCAAAATTAGGTGGAATGACACCTCTGCGTACGGGTCCTCTACCTTTCAAACGATTTAAGTAGCGGTCGTAAGAGTTGTGTTTAATATCCACACCCGCACCCCCGGGACATCCAGCACCCGGTCTGGCGCGAGTAATGGTATGCTTGGTGCTGCTACCGTGATAAAAACTGCCACCAGTAACAATATTAGGTTGAACGTGACGAACACGACGGTCACTCATTTGATTCCAATTGACACCAATAAGTCCCGGAGTTTGATAAACAGTTAATGCTCCTAAATCGTGAGTATATAAAGAGGCTGGAACCCGAACGGTATTTTGAATAATTTTTAAAGTTTGGTATTGTGATGCGGGGTCGTTATAACTCATGTTATTATTGCACCATCGGCATCCAGTAGTTATTTGATCATTTGTGGCAATAGTTGGCATTATTTGAACTTAATATAAGTAAGTATTATATTTTTGAAAAATATAAAACAATAAAAAATAATAAAAAATAAAATTGATACAAAAAAGAAAACATCCATCAAAACAACCAAGACCAAGAATCCAAAATAATGTTCAACTGCCAATACTGTAGAAAAGAATATACACGAAAATCAGCGCACAAACGTCACGTGATATTGTGTGAAATTATTCATTCCAAGCAAGTAAATTCTAAAGCGTCCCTAAAACGTGAAGAAAAATGCGAAGAAGAAGAGACAACTAGTATTCCAACTTTGACCACACTGTATCATATTGTGCAAGAGTTAGCAATAGAAAATAAAAAGATGAGAGAAGAAATCAGCGAACTTCATAAACATCTCACCAAAGGTATGAAAAAGGTAAATGTATTGGAGTGGTTAAATACTGACCCAGAGCAACAAATACCTATGAAAACATTCAAAGATTTCATGAAAACCATCCAAGTTACCCAAAATGCGGTACATATACTAATGAATGATACTGCATTACAAACAATTATTCATATTGTTCAAGAAAACGTTCAACAACACATAATGGAGATTCCTATAAAAGCTTTCAGTCAAAAAAATAACAGCATGTATATTTACAACACCCAGCCATCCGCAATAACAAGTTGGAAGAAACTACAACCAGAAGAATTTATCTTAATGTTGAAGCATATTCATTCAAAAATATTGTCGCAGTTGTGTGAATGGTATAATAAAAACAAGACAGAAATATTAAAAGGAGAGAAACTGAGTGACATATACGATAAAACCTTGCATAAATTAATGAGCGTAGATTTTGAAACATCGCCAACCCTAGTAAGTAAAATACGAACACACTTGTATAACTTGATAAAAACAGACCTCAAAAGTGTGGAATACAACTTTGAGTTCTAATCCCAACTCTAGCCGAACTGCCACGTCACTAATATAATTATAAAAGGTAATAAAGATTTTAATATTTATAGTATATACCAATAACAAAATGCAACTTGTTATGAATCTTTTTTTATTTGCGCAGTTAGTGCAACTATTATCCACTCAATTTGTCTGCGGACAAAATTCTAACGAAGTAGTAGACTCGTTAGATTACTGGAAGTCATTTTTAAACTTTCAAAAACGCTTCAATAAAATCTATTCTTCCAAAGAAGAATTAACCCAACGTTTTGATATATTTAAGGAAAATCTACAGACAATTATACAACATAACTTAGAAAAACACAACTTTACTATGGCAATCAATCGTTTCACTGATTTATCCGCAGCTGAATTCAAGAAAAATGTTGTAGGTGCCGGATTATCAAAAACAACTGCTGCCTCACCTTGTGAAGCATATTCATTCCAAAATTCAAAAGTTCCAGATTCTGTAGACTGGCGAACAAAAAATGCAGTAACTCCAGTAAAAGACCAAGGACAATGTGGTTCTTGTTGGTCATTTTCAGCAACTGGTGCAATGGAAGGTGCTTGGGCAATTGCTACGAATGAACTAGTCAGTTTATCTGAGGAGCAGTTAGTAGAGTGTTCTAGATCTAATGGCAACTTGGGTTGCAAAGGAGGTTTAATGGACAATGCGTTTCAGTATGCGATGGACAATGGAATGTGTACCGAAGACTCTTACCCGTATACTTCTTCTGCGGGTTCTGCCGGACTATGCAAGTCTTCTTGTGAACCTCAAGTCACCATAGATGCGTGTAGTGATGTGGAACCATCAAATCAGTTGGCGCTTAAAGAAGCGGTTGCTTTTGGACCCGTGTCAATAGCCATTGAGGCGGATCAAAGAATATTTCAATCTTATTCAAGTGGTGTAATTACCAGCGACAGTTGCGGTACCAACTTGGACCACGGAGTATTAATTGTTGGTTACGGAACAGAAAATGGAGTAGACTACTGGTTGGTTAAAAATTCTTGGTCTGAGGACTGGGGAGACCAAGGATATGTAAAAATTGAACGAAGTGATAGTAAAAGTGACCCCGGAATTTGCGGTGTTGCAATGCAACCATCCTTTCCAATTGTCGTATAAACAATAAATTTTGTAAATTCTAATAACTAAAATCCGAACTCACTTGTAGAACTTGATAAAAAATGAATTCAAACGCGTGGAATATAATTTGTAGTTTTAATAATTATCATAACTAACTTCGTCATATTTTGTAAATTGAAATATTTTTATATAGTAAATATATAAAAATATGCTACTTATTGTATTTTTATCTTGTTATAAAAACAATCATTTATGGAACGACCTATTGAAAACAGTTTCCAATTGCATTATTTTTTGTGGTAACCCAGATATCAACGAAGAATTTATATTTAAGGATAGAATTTTAACCTTGAAATGTCCCGATACTTACGACTATTTACCCTTGAAAACATTTCTCATGATAAAAGCTGTGTTAAACATTCCAGAATTTAATAATATAACGCATATTTTTAAAGTAGATGACCACGATACAAGAGTAGATGCAAATATTAACAATGCAATAGAAAATATACCAAGTATTGCACATATAGATTATTGTGGTCAAAATATCAATAACCATTATTATGGTAATAGAGAGTGGCATTTTAATAAATGCCCTTTAGACAGTAGATGGCATAATAAAAGTTATTCTGGACCATATGTTCCTTGGGTTGATGGTGGTTGTGGCTATATATTGTCAAGAAAAGCATTACATTTAATATGTAAAGAAACTATTGACGAAGTAAAAGAACACATTTACGAAGATTTAATGATTGCTCTAATTTTACATAGTAACAATATTCATCCCATAAAAATTCAAAATATTATTTCAGGTGACAAATAAAAACAACGCATAATATTCCAATAATTTCACGTTAAGTGATAGTAAAAGTGACTTCGGAATTTGCGGTGTTGCAATGCAACCATCCTTTCCAACTGTCGTGTAAATTTGTCAAACTACACATTTGAATATGAAAAAAGGTTACTTGACTCAAGTTACACACGTGACACTTTAAACAAACTTCATTTTCTTGGACTTAACTTTACCCAAATGCTGTTTTTGTTGTTGTTTCTTTATGTATTGAATCATCATCAAACGTTTATAATACTGTTGTCGTGCTGCAACTTGTTCGGGTGTTAACTCAATTTCTTTTTCTTCAACCATTTCTGGCATTTGTTGTTGTTGTTGAGCTTGTAAAAATTTGTTATAAAAATCATTTTGTTTTGGATAAGCATGTGTTTGAGAAGGAGCAACTTGTCTTCCCATTTGCATTGGTGGTTGCTGTTGTTGTGTATCCTCACCACGAATAATTTGTAACTTACCATTGACAACTTTCATATTCAAAGAAGACAAAATATCATCATAAGTCACTTTTTTTTGTTGTTTTTGTTGTGCGACATTTTGTTTTAAAATAGGTCTTGGAAACTGTTGTCGCTGTGGTTGTTGATACTGCTGCGGATTTTTTTTAGCAAAGTCACGATAAAATGATTGGTTGTCAACTAAGTTAGGTGGTTGTGTAAAGTTTCCGACAACGTCATTACTTGAATCATTATTATCAAAAATACCACTTTCATTTACGCAACCAAGATTTTCATAATCTTCTTGATTATCATTAATTTCAATAAAATCCATAATACTTTATGAAATATTTTATTTTTTTAATTCAAACAAATAAAATATGAAGAATATATAAGATAGAATAAATGGACATAGTAATTGTAAAAGAGTTGAATAATAACAATATCGGAGACGGTGAACCCCAAACATACATTAAAAGTCAAGGAATGAGTCAGACAATTATTCAAAAACCCGGAGTAAACAACGTAAATCAAATAAACTGGGACGCTGACTACAACGGACAAATGGCGAATCTAAACTTGGACGTAAATACAAATGGAAAAAAGGACAACTTTACGTTGCAGTTATCCAAAGGAGATTTAGAAAATCTTTTGAATATACCTTCTGTAGAAAAACCACTAGAAGAGAGACTAAAAGATGATTTTTTAATAAATGACAACCTTGCGCCTATTTTACAATATAAACCTCAAGCCTACTTGTTTCGTCCAAGTGTTTATCCTAAAACAAAATGTTCTTCTAAAGTAAATAATAATCTTGAGGTACAAGTAAAAGACGAACTAAATAAAATGTATTCACAAGATGAAGATGAATTAAAGTCAGAAATAAAAAATTTATTACAACTCAAAAAAAAACTACAACATCCACATAGAGGAAAACACAACCATTCTCATTACAAGACTCATCATCATACAAAAAATGCGTATTCATCTCCACCAGTAAAACGTCATCATTTAACAACAAAAAAGACGACAAAAAAACGGGATTATAAAACCCCGTCACCAAAAACAATACGTATACATTTAACCGATGACCACGATGCAGATACAACAACAAGTAAAAGAAAGTCAAGAAAAAAAAGAAAAACGTCGTCGTCAAAAAAAGATCCTTCACTTCTTGAGAGGATTAGTGACTTGATCCAAAATTAACTTTTCATTGTCAGATAAACTACGTTCCCTTTTAAATTTGTTGTATTTAATGACCTTATCTTTGTCAATGGTTGTTAAATAGTATTGCGACGCATAAATTAATTTACACATAACTTCGTCTTCATAAATGCATTCAATATACAAATCTTTTTTCATTTTTCTAATTTGTTTTACAAACAACGAACAGTTAAAAATTTCATCATCTTCAAAATTGACTACAATAACACAGTGATTTCTTGGTAATTTACATTTTCCTTCTAGTTCGTACAAGTAATAATAATGATTGCAATTACACTCTAACGCAAAGTCAGTGATAAATTGTTTCAACTCTGAAACGTTAGCGTGTTTTAACATGTTGAAAGAAATTTCAATATTATATCCCATTAGTATTTCTAAACATAATTATATGGACCAAAAAAAGAATCTAATGAAATAAAATATACCCACGAGACTTAACAACATTTATGATAATAAAATGAAGTAAAATACAAAATATTAAAATTCACCGAATTCTTTATTTAATATTATTTTGATGGAAATAATATTAAAAAATATAAAATTAAGAATATACATATAGAATGTCATTTAGAAAGTATGGAGGTCTAAATTATGCAGCAACAAACAATATTGTAAGAAACCATTATTTCAATAGTGACAATCAGACAATTTCAAATGTGCTCGGAGAGGAAAACTCAAAAATAGTAAGTATGAGTCATATTGATTTAAGTGGAAACTATTTGATGCAGACCGAAGGTATTTACTTTATGGATGGCACTGTTCAAACAACAGCATATGTTCCGGGTGAGTATACATTTACAGATTTAGTTGTAACTGGAACGTTGACTGTTTATGGAGCAGCAACTTTTGATTCTGGTGTAACAGTTACGGGTGGTTTAACAACTGATACTTTAACAATTACAGATGGTTCACTAACATACACTACATTGTCTGTTGGAGATTTAACAGTAACCACTAGTTTAACAGTAACTGCTCCAGCAGCATTCAGTTCAACAGCAACATTTTCAAATGGTTTGAGCACAGATGATATAACCACCAACTCATCTTCGTCTCCGACTATTTATTCAGACGCATCTTTAATAACAATCGGTTCTACAGAAGGTTCAATAGTTTATGTAAATAACTTGATTGTAACCGATACACTAACCTTAAGTAGATTGAGTTTAACAGATTTAGTCGCAACAACCATAACATCCACAGATATTTACACCACCAACATTACTGTTAGTGGAACTGCAACGTTAACCACACTATCACTAACAAATTTGACGGTGAGTGGAACAACTACTTTAGCATCAACAACAGTTTCATCCTTAACAGTGAGTGGTACCTCAACTTTTAGTGGTAATGCAAGTTTTCAAAATGTTACTATAAATGGAACGCTTACATTGAACAGTTTAACTTTGAACACGCTAACAGTAACTGACACAATAACTACGAAAAATTTAACAGTAACTGATACAATGACCTTTACCAATTTAACAGTCACTGGAATAACTACTTTAGCAACTACAAATATTTCGGGTGCAACAACGATGACGGGTGGTTTAACTTTATCGGGTGGTACAACATCATTAACGGTAAATGGCAATACTATTTTAGGGTCATCATCAAGTAACACACTGGCAGTTTATGCTGCAACAGCATTTTATGGTGGTTTAACCATTTCATCCAACTTGTATGTATCTGGGACGATTACTTCTTCTGGAAGTATCACAACATCAAGTAACTTGAATGTCACTGGAACGACCACAACGACGAATTTAATAGTAACCGGAACAATGACATATAATGATTTATCAGTACAAAATTTGACTGTTTCGGGAACCTCGTCTTTTGGAGGATATGCATCCTTTGCATCCAATATCTATGTAAAGGGAACTGTTGGAATTGGTGCAACTTCAAGTGACCCTACTACGGGAGCTACAACTGGTTCTGTATATTATAACACAACGAATGACGTTTTGCGTATTTACAGCGGAACATCTTGGTCAAATGTGGGTTCGGTAACGGGTGTAACTGGAATATCTTCAGTTCCTCTTGAAAATGGTGCAACACTAACTACAGATAACTATTTACAATTTGCGAATGCCGTTGCGGGGAATACAAGTACAACATACGCTGGACTTTTCCCAGCATCAACATTGGACATTTATTCTACTCAGTCACCACTAGTATTAACCAATTTAGGTAATAACTTTATACAAATTTCATCCGCCCCAACAACTGCAAATTGGAGTTCTATTGCTTCATCTGCATCTGGACAATGTCAAGTTGCGTGTGTATCCAATGGCTCAATTTACACTTCAACCAGTTATGGCCAGTCTTGGTCGTCCACCAATTCTCCAACAACTGCTAACTGGCAGTCAGTGGCGGTATCGGCTTCCGGACAATACCAGACAGCGGTTGTTTCTGGGGGAGTTATTTATTATTCCCAAGACTTTGGTTCATCTTGGATAGCACAAACAATAACTGCGAATTGGAAATCGGTTGCAATGTCTGCATCGGGACAATATCAAAGTGCAGTAACATCAAGTGACTCATCAACTGGCAGTATATACACTTCTTCTGACTTTGGAGAGTCATGGTCCCAAGAAAGTACGCCAACGTCTAACTGGCAATGTGTAGCTGTATCCGGGTCTGGACAATATCAAGTAGTCGTTTCAACGAGTGGTTCCTCATTAGGTGGATACATATATACTTCTTCAAATTTTGGAGTGTCTTGGTCACAACAAACTACTACAAGTAACAACTGGCAATCCGTAGCAATATCTGTGTCGGGACAGTATCAAACCGCAGTTGCTCTAGGTTCTACTATTTATGTTTCAAGTGACTATGGTAATACTTGGTCATCTAGTGGAACCAGTAACTATTATTTATCTGTTGCAATGACGGCATCTGGAGAGTACCAAATAGCCTCAACAACGGATAATGCATATTATTATATATCTTCCAATTATGGAAACTCTTGGACAGTAAGTTCTTCTGGAATAGAATTTGCAGCGTTATCTATTTCAGCAAACGGTCAATACATCAGTGGTTCTGTATATGGAGGTTCAATTTATATTTGTCAAAATAGTATTTCAAATGGTGTTGTTTCAGTTGGAAATTATTTGTCAGATCCTTCTGGTGCAATAGGTAGTATTTACTACAACACAGATAGTGACGAATTAAAAGTATATACTGGTACAAGTTGGACTCCTGTAGGCACTGGTGCGACTGGTTTGACTGGCGCAACTGGCGCAACTGGTGCTACTGGTTGTGCTGGTTTAACTGGCGCGACTGGTGCGACTGGCGCGACTGGTTATGGTGCTACTGGTTTAACTGGTGCGACTGGCGCTACTGGTGCTGCTGGTGTTGGACTCGCCGGAGTAACTGAACTAGGTTATACTGGACTCGTATACGGAGCAACAACTACATCAGATAGTTACTTACAAATGGCATACGCAATTGGAGGTGGAACCGCAAATACGTATCCGGGACTCATGCCCGGTTCGTATTCCGACATTTTTTCAACCCAAACGATAGACTTGGCCAACTTTGGAAAAAATTGGATCCAAAATACGACTACAAATTTAGCAAACAATCAAAATAGATGGGTAAGTATATCCATTTCGGCATCTGGGCAGTATCAAACCGCTTGTTCGAACTATGCTGATAGTAGTGATAGTGGAAGTCTGAAAATATCTTCAGACTATGGACAAAGTTGGAGTGAACCGACAACGCCACCGACTGTAAGTGGATACTTATATTATGAACAAGTAGTAGTATCTGCGTCCGGACAATACCAAATGGTTTATTTTTCAGTATCAACTAGTTTGTATATTTACAAATCATCTAATTTTGGTTCAACTTGGTCATCGGTTCCATTTTCTGATTATGATAATAATTTACGTGTTAGTATTGCAATATCTGCTTCGGGTCAATATCAATTTATATTGTATGGTGCATTAAGTGGTGGTAGTGAGTGTATAAATATATCAAGTGAATATGGTAGTACTTGGGAAACATATACTGCTGTTAGCTCTATAAATTTTTATTACATAAATTTACAAGTATCCGCATCTGGTCAATATGTAACTTTTTGTACAAATAGTGTTACTGACAACTATGTTTATACTTCATCAAATTATGGTAAAAGTTTTGTACAAAATAGTACAATAACATATGATAATAGTTTTGAAGGTTTAGCAGTATCTGCATCGGGACAGTATCAAACAGTGTCATCTATTAACCCTTCTACTTTGTTGTATATATCATCAGATTATGGTCAAACGTGGAATCTTCCGACCACTGGTTCAAGTTACGGAGCTAATACAATATCAATGTCTGCATCGGGTCAATATCAAGTAATGGGATTTGCATATGGTCAATTTAACAACTGTATAAAATATTCAAAAGATTATGGAAACAACTGGAGTATTATTAGTGTAAGTAATCTTGGTGCTTCTTATGGAATATCAATATCTGCATCTGGACAATATATTAGTGCAACTGGTGACAATATCGCTAATAGTATTAGTTGCATATTTACTTGCCAAAACAGTATTTCAGCGGGAGTCGTCTCAGTAGGAAATTATTCTTCCACCCCAGCGGGCACAACGGGTTCCATTTATTATGATACGTCTAGTTCAGCGTTGAAAGTATACAGTGGTACTACGTGGTCTTCTATTGGAAGTGGTTCTGGTGCTTCTGGTGCTACTGGTGAAACTGGCGCTACTGGTGCGACTGGTGCAACTGGTGCTAGTGGTTTAACTGGTGCTACTGGTGCTACTGGTTTAACTGGTGCGACTGGTGCGACTGGCGCTACTGGTAATACTGGTTTAACTGGTGCAACTGGTGCGACTGGTCGTACTGGCGCAACTGGTTCTACTGGTGCAACTGGTAATACTGGTTTAACTGGTGCTACGGGTTGTACTGGTGCAACTGGTAATACTGGTTTAACTGGTGCAACTGGCGCTACTGGTCGTACTGGCGCAACTGGTGCTACTGGTACAACTGGTACAACTGGTGCGACTGGTGCAACTGGTGCAACTGGTGCTGGAGTCGCCGGAGTAACTGCACTCGGTTATACTGGACTCACCGGTGGTGCAACACTCACGAGTAACAGTTATTTACAAATGGCATACGCAATTGGAGGAAGTACCAGCAGTACGTATCCGGGACTGATGCCCGGGTCGTATTCTGATATTTTTTCAACCCAAACAATAGACTTAGCCAATTTTGGAAAAAATTTTGTTTTAAATACAAGCGCAAGTAGTGCTGATTTTTATTCTATTTCAATTTCTGCAACTGGACAATATCAATTAATCGGTACTGGAGGTGGTTATCTTCACATTTCTTCAAACTACGGTTCAACTTGGACAGGAGTATTATTAAGTGCAGGAGTGTTTAATTCCGTATCCGTATCTGCATCTGGACAATACCAAACTGCGGTTGCATATTCGGTGTCTTCACCTGACAAGTTAATTTACATATCAACCAATTATGGTTCAAATTGGACGTCAGTAGCAAGTGGTCAAAATTGGATTTCGGTTTCTATATCCGCATCTGGACAATACCAAACTGCTGTTACATCTGGCGGGTTAATTTACATATCAACCAATTATGGTTCAACTTCAACTTGGACGTCAGTAGCAACTAGTCAAAATTGGTCTGGTGTATCCATATCCGCATCTGGACAATACCAAACTGCGGTTGTTGATAATGGTTCAATTTATATTTCATCCAACTATGGTTCAAGTTGGGCAGAAGTTGTTGGGACAAGTAACCAATACTGGAACTCAGTATCCATATCCGCATCTGGACAATACCAAACTGCGGCTGTGAATGGTGGTGAGGGGAATCCTGGTTATATTTACATTTCTTCAAATTATGGTTCAACTTGGAAGTCAGTAGCAAGTAGTCAAAATTGGGATTCGGTATCAATGTCCGCATCTGGACAGTACCAAATCGCCTGTGAAAGCACCTATGTTCAAGTTTACGTTTCATCTGACTATGGTTCAAGTTGGACGTTAGTAAAAACTATTTATGGGGGTGATTTTGCTACTGCGGTGTCTGCTTCTGGACAGTATATTAGTATTACTTGTAAAAACTCCGTGGTTCCTATAGTTTACACGTGCCAAAACAGTATTGTCAGTGGTGTTGTTAGTGTAGGCAACTATTCAAGCACATCGGGTGTAACTGGTCCAACTGGTTCCATTTACTACGACACAACGAGTTCAGTATTAAAAGTATCCAATGGTTCTAGTTGGTCATCTTTAGCCACGGGAACTTCACTCCTCGGAGTAACCGCAATAAGTTCAACTGGCTTCACAAATGGTGCAACTTTTACCACCAATAGATATTTACAGTTGGGTGCAGCAACTGCAACTAATCCAGGAATAATAACTACTGGTAGTCAAACAATCGCCGGCTCAAAAACATTCAATAGTACTATAATTGGAACAACTGGAACATTTTCAGACACAGTCACAGCTGCGGTGTTTAACCAAACATCTGATTATCGTATTAAGGAAAATATTGAAGAATTAAATTTAAATATTTATAATGTAAATCCTCTAAGACCGATTAATTATTACAACAAGAGATCAAATAGACTGGATATCGGTTTTATAGCACACGAAGTTCAACAGTATTATCCGTTTTTAGTAAATGGTGTAAAAGACGGTGAAGAAACTCAAAGTTTGAATTATAATGGTATCATCGGTATATTAGTAAAAGAAATACAAGAACTTAAACAACGTGTAAAACAGTTAGAAGACGACTCCAAAAACAACTAATCCCAAATAAAAATTGATTTAAATTTATTAGTCATTAGTAACTCAAAGACAAAGAAACAACGAAAATGACAACCGAAGAAAGCAAATCCGTTTTATTACCCACTTTGAAAAATAAATATTCTCATCCAAGGGATGAAAATATTTTGTTTGATGAGCCAACACATAAATATACTATTTTAACCGATATTGAATCCAAATATACTTCGGTTACAACATGGAATCATAGTCATTTCCCACATTTTGACGCCGATGATATCATCGCAAAAATGATGAAAGGAAAAAACTGGAATCCACAAAATAAATACTGGGGACAAACACCAGAACAAATCAAGGACTTATGGAAGAAAAACGCCGAGTCCGTATCTGGCGCCGGTACCGACCTTCATTTTGATATTGAGTGTTTTATGAATTATGACTTACCACCATCCGACCAACCGATTACTCACCAAGATTTGTTGGATCATTATTATAAAAAGTACCAAGACTCCACTCCTCCCAACGAATCTGAAGAATGGGGGTTTTTCTTGGAGTTTGCGAAAGCGTTTCCACATTTAAAACCTTATAGGACAGAGTGGACGGTTTACAACGAAGACTTGAAATTATCCGGTTCTATTGATATGGTATACCAAAACCCCGAAGATGATACTCTCTCTATATATGACTGGAAACGAGCAAAAGAAATTACCAAAACAACTGGTTTCAATAAATATGCCGTAACCGAATGTATAAATCATTTACCAGACACGAATTTCTGGCATTACAGTCTTCAGTTAAACACATACAAAGCAATATTAGAAGCCAAATATGGAAAAAAAATTAGAGAATTGTACTTGGTAAGACTTCATCCGAACAATACGAAAAAAACGTTTGATTTAATAAAGTGTGCAGATTTGTCACAAGAAATCCAAGATTTATTTGAATATAGAAAAGAACAGTTAAAACAAGAATTAAAACAATAAATATTTAAATATAAAAATAAATAAATAAGTATTAATAAGAGAATGTATTTTCCAACGATAGATACAATATTAAACTTGTTAACCACTGGTTTATTTATTTTTTATATGAAAAAAAAGTTAGATGAAAACGAACACTTCAAACGAGCGTTTTTTTTGAACTTTGATTTTTTTACGAGTACGTTGGATATTTATTTGCAAGAAAATTTACATTTTTATACGGATGGGGACAAGAAACTGTTTATAGAAAATGCAACAAGAATGAATGATTATCTTGTGACAAATGGACAAATATTAATGAATCAAATACAACAAATTTGCCAATTTATAGGAGATTTTCAGTTAAAACCAGAGACAAAAAAAGAAACAGATGATGTAGAGACAAAAGAAGGAGAGGAACCGCCAAAACCTATACTTTTTGAAGAAAAATACAAGGAAGAATATAAAAAAGCTGAAGAACTTGAGTTGAACCAAGAAAGACTAGAACAGTTGAAAAATTCAATTTTGATAGAAACTACTCCACTAGGTAATGTAGTAATGTATTATGACAGTTCAAGAGAAACATTTACATACTATTCGGATAGTACAATACCATATCGTTACTTGGAAGTTGTTGCAAGAAAATATGTGGTTACGAATAGATGTAAAAAATTGTATATTGATATGGAAAAAGAGTTGAAGGAAGCACAAGAAAAACTAGAAAAAAAACAAAAAGAAGAACAAGAATTAAAACAACAACTTGAAGAAGGTAAAGAAAAAAATGAAAAAGAAGGTTCAACTGCGACAAATGCACCTACAAAAAAGAATGTATTTGCAAAGTTAAAAAATTATAACAGAGATAATTCTTTGAAAACTGCTGGAATACCTAGTGATAATAAGTCAGTATCAAAAAAGGTAATTCCACAAGTAGATAAAAATGCAACATCAACAAGTGAAGCGTTATTATTGAAGGAAAATGCAAACCGTTATTCATATGAAGGAAAAATGGTAAATTTTAGTTTTTTAAAAAAAGTAGAAAGAAAAGCAGTAGATAAAAGATACGGTATGAATTTTGCAGATTTTAAGAAAATGATGATGGATAAAAAAAATAAAACCTAACAATATATTAGATAGTTATGCCAATAAAAAAAAGAATTTTGAAAAATAAAAATAAAAATACTTTTTATAAGAAAAAACGAATGATGAAGGGAGGAAAAGATATGAATGAATATGAAGAAAATAATGAAAGTGAAAATCGTTATGAATCAAAACATGGTGGTCTTTTAGGAGTATTACAACAAGCATCTGGTATATTTAGTATGGGCGCGAATATAGTTGTAGATAAAGTAACAAAAATGTTAAATTTAGACTTGACTCAGTTAAAAGAGTCGTCTTCGTCTTTATCTACGGAAGAGATAAAACAAATACTTCAAGAAAAAGTAAAACAGATAAACGAAGCATTAAAAGACCCAGAAACGATGGCGCAGTTAGAAGAACTAGCAAGAACACTTGGAGAAAAGGGAGGTATTATACTAGAAGCTGCGACACCTTCCATAAAAAAAGCATTATTCAAATTAATTGAAATAATTACAGAGGGTGGAATAAGGTTGGCTCAAGCGATGATCAAATTCATACTAGATGTTGCTGGTATGATTCCAGTATTTGGTGAAGTAGTTGAAGCAGTTCGTGTATTAGATGATATGGTAAGAGCTTTCCAAGCTACACAAGAAGCGTATCTGGAAGCATACACTGCAAATGCGGACTCGGTAACGGAAACGATTCGTCGTTTTAAAGATATGGTGAATATGTCTAAACAAGGTAACCAGTATGACGATGCAGACGAAGAAGACAGACCACAAGTAGGCGGTGCATTAGCGATAAAAAAAAGAATTAGGAATAGTATATCAAAATTTCATAAAACAAACAAGGTGAAAAGACGTATAAAAAAACAAACAAAAAAAAATAAAAGGCGACTGCGTAAATAGATAGTTCAATTATGATTTTGCGACTGTCGTCAAAGTTTTTTTCCATTCTTGGTATCCAGTGCTTTTGAGAATATGAAAGGAAGTACCCAAATGTTTTTTTGCAATGACGAATGCTTTTTTTTCAACAACTCCGAAGGTTTTTAAATAGGATATTATATTTTGTTGTAATTCTTCATTATAGTTGCTGACTTGATTCATTAAGTCTGAAGAGTCTAATTCTCTGAGAGTTGTGTCTAATTCGGGAAGAAGTGGTAACATTTTAATAATATTAACAAAAATATTATTAAATAGTTTCTTTCAATTTTTAAATAAAATCATATTTATAAAAAAAATTGAAACTAATTTTTACAAACAAAGTATTTCAACACAACCAATAACTAGATACGAATTATACACTCAACAAGTCAGAACAATAAAAATATTATGCAAAATGGAAACACTACTTACCTTGATACTAACAACAGTGGTGATTTCACTTCTAGTAGTAATGGAACCGTTGATGATGAATTTGGAACAAAATACATTAGAAGTGATAGAAGAGATTCAGATGAAAAGTCCAGAGTTAATACATTTGGTAATACATCAAGTATAAATCAAGAAAATATAAATATTTATAGGTATAAATTTACACAAGAGTTTATGAATGAAATTTATCAATTTGCAAAAATTCATCAATACGACGAGAGAAAACATTTTAAAGAAGCGTGGGAGATTTGGATGGAAAGTCAGTCCGAACTTATAAATAGTGAGGTAAATCGTTTGACGGCTTTGAATTATCAAGGTGATATTATAGATAAAATGTTCAAAAGTGCTCGTTATTATTTTAGAAAAAAAGGAACTGTGAAAAAAGAACCGACACAGCGTTCAAATTATGTTGCTGTAAATAAAGAGTTATTAGATGCAATGGACCAACATATAGTATCAAACATAACAAAAAAAGAGTATAAGCCTTCGGAAGGATTTGTAGATTTTTGTGACACAAATATTGAATTGCTAAAAGAAGAAGTCGCGCGACTTTTTGAAGAAGAAGGACTTCAAAAAGATGCTAAAACAGTAGAAAAAAAGATGAAGAAAACCTATAAAAATCGTTACTTTATAATAGTATCAAACTCAACAACAAAAGTTGATGTTATTTAACCTCCATATTTAGTCTCACACTTGTGGCAATGACATTTTTTTCCGTGGCGGTGATGTTTTTTGGTTTTGTGATGACGACGTGATTTTCGGTGATGTTTTCTAGATTTTCTTCTAGAAGATGAAGATGAAACTGGAGACGAAGATTCTTCACTAGTAGAGGAAGATGACATTTCTTCACTACTGGTGTCATCTTTTGCGGATGATTTTTTAGACGAAGATTTTTTAGATGACTTTGAAGAAGATGACATACCACTGCTACTTCCAGAATATATTTTTTTAGCGTCAATCATTGCTTGTTTGTATTCGTAATCTGGATTCTTGGCGCGATTTTCCTTGAATACTCTTTGAACTAACTTAATCCAACTCTCTCCCATTTATATAGTAACTCAAGAAAATTATAAAAATTATATAGTTTTTGTTAAAATATATAGAAAACGAAAAAAATTGAAACAAGTTAAATAGAAATACTTAAACTATAATAAAATCATAAAACTTTCGCAAAAATGTCATCAACTTCAAATTACGAACCTTCCGTTGTATTTACTCGTTATTTATATATTAAAAACGAAGTAAAAATCGCGTTCTTTACTTCATTATTAGAGAGAAATGAAGAAAAGTCATTGTTTTGGGCTTACGAACTCTATTATTCTGGTTTTGAAAAAGAGTTAGTAGACTTGGTGTGGAACATCTATTTTGATTGTTATTGCCCACTAAACCCAACATTTTCAACATTTTTGAGAGAAAATCAAAAAAAACTAGAAAAAAGTAAAAAGACCGAAGAAAAAAGAGAGATCATTTCTCTCATCATCAACAACTTCTTAATCCGTCCTTATTCACTAGATGTCTTCCTTTTACTACAAAAATCAAAAGAAAACGATAAATTTACAACCAAAATGACCTTAACTTCTCTCTTAAATGAGAGAAACTACGAAGAACTTTCTAAATATATCTTGCAAACCCCCGAAACCAAATTGAAAACCCTTATGGAAAAAGTCGTTGAATATTTTGAAAAAACAGACGAAAACATAAAAAAATCAGAAGAAATGCAAAAATTTGAAGAAATCTACAAAAA
>Ga0214917_10000507_pt1 | contig 51313 bp, 47 predicted proteins | sample LL_1208_BB_MetaG_FD_177983 | JGI IMG/M metagenome (GOLD analysis project Ga0214917, IMG submission 177983) | Freshwater microbial communities from Lake Lanier, Atlanta, Georgia, United States - LL_1208_BB | ecosystem: Environmental > Aquatic > Freshwater > Lake | place: USA: Georgia | collected... | reverse complement strand
GTCTGAATGCCAATGGTACGAAATAATCCTGCATGAGAATCCCAAAGGGCGATGGGGGCGGTACGGCCTGATCCTTGGTACCAAGCTCCATCCACAAGGGCCTCTACTGGAATCGTTCCGTCTTTATGCCGGGGATGCCAACGCAGGAGGATGTTCTGCTTGGCTGCGAGGGTTTTTGCCGAGGTTCGTTTTCGGCCACCGATTCGGCCACTACGAACCGAAGTCTCTCGGGTCGAGATCATGAAGGGACTTTATACTAAGGACCTTCGTATGCAAATAGGATATAAGCATGGGTTTTACGGTTGTATCAGTAAGTTTAATCTCGAAGGGGCTTGGCAATTTTGGTGGAGTTTGGGTTTGCACGTTTTGGGAACGAATCCCGTAAAGGGTCGTGACAGGAAAAGATTCTTCAAGATGTCGGGCTGTTCGCCCGGATCATTTGTCCCCACCTTCCAGGGGGGCGGGTCCAAATCCCCAGAGTGAAAAATCCAGGTCATTCTCCCTTCGTGTTTGAAACTCGGCCGGCTGGCCCTGCATCCAAAGATTTCGGATTTTGGTCATTCGAGCGGACTGAATCAGCAGGGCCGGAGAGTACTTGCCTTTTCCCATCAACATCTCCTCCCCGTTTGGGCCGTCAAAGATCAAAAGATTCTCCTCTTCCTTTTTTTTGTTGGATAAATCTCCGAACTGTTCCCGCCAGACATCCTGGGCCCTGGTCTCGGTCCAAGGATTCTTCCCGCTGAAGTAGCGGATCTGCACGCACTCTCCGGAAAGAAACATGTATTGTGCCTGGCGTCCGGGCGTAGCCTTGTCCTCCGCCACGGCCAAAACAAAGGTCCGATTATATAGCACGACGACCAATCCCAATGCGGGGGATGGCGTGGCGGTTTTGGCAGCCCTGAATGTGACGGCCCCGGGAGGTAACGCCACCTGGAGCAACAACTTCCAGTACAGCACGGGATCCGACAATGACACGCGCCAGGGCAGTGATCTGATTAGTGTTTCTCCTGAAGCCGCGGCGAAATATGTTCATACAGGTTCCGCTTACTATTTCTTTTACAATTCATGGGGGAGCTGGGTCCCTCGTTTTGCTGATGAGAATCTGCTGTTGGGATTTAACACGCTTTTGGCAAATGCAAACGGATCATTGTCCTATCTGCCTGGACAACCTTACTCGGGTCCGTCGAATCTGAACACTTGCTGGTATGGGGTAGGTGTATACGCAAAGTATCGATGGAATGATTGGTTTAGTCTCGCGGGTCGTGCCGAATACCTGGGGAGCAACAATAGCTGGATATTTGGCAATCAAGGGACCGGGGCCACCACAAAGAGTATCGGGAACCACGTGACCGGGGACAACCTTTGGGAGTATACATTGAGTGCCGAGTTTCATGTGGTGGATAACCTGATGTTTCGGACGGAATACCGGATGGATTGGGGGAGTAATATCTATGTGACTTCGACGGGTGGTCCGCAGGGCCTGCAATCTGGCGGGCCGGCCTATTACGCGGGGGCGGAAGTGGTTTATAGTTTTTAAATTTGGCTGATCCCCTCGGTGGGGTATTCTGTGATCATGTGCCTGCCCAATTGCCGCGAATTCGTTTCGAGGAAATTGAGCCGCAGGTCGTTTTTGAGTCGGACGGCCGTGGCAACGGCAGGTGTCATGCTTCCCTTCTCTGCAAAAGCGGAGGAGCCGAAATCCTTCTCGTTCTCGCGGGTGGTGAATCTGACGCATCGCATCACCCCTGATTTCCCAACCTTCACCGGCAAGCCTCAGTTGAAGCTGGAGGATCATAACGTCGGTCCCAGGCCCCCGGGATATCACGCCTATCACTGGTCGATCGACGAGCACACCGGGACCCATATGGATGCGCCGCTTCACTTTGGCGGAAAACTCAGTGCCGATCAGCTTTCAGTTTCTGATCTTGTGGGTCCGTTGGCAGTGGTCGATATAAGGAACCGGGCAAGCCGTGATGCGGATACCCGTCTAACTCCGGACGACCTGAAGTCGTGGGAAAAAAAGCATGGGCCACTTCCGGAGGGCGGAATTGTTGCGATGTGGAGCGGTTGGGAAGGGCATCTTAAGACCGAGAAGTTCCGGAATGCGGATGCAGAAGGGGTAATGCATTTTCCTGGATTTCATGAGGAAGCGAGCGACTTTCTTTTGCGCGAAAGAAGGATTAAAGGGATCTGTGTCGACACCCTCTCGCTGGATTATGGTCGGGTGCCTGATTTTCCCGTGCACTGCCAATGGCTTGGATCCGGGCATTGGGGAATGGAGTGTGTGGCCCATTTGGATCAGCTTCCTGCTTCAGGGGCCTTCCTGATCGCCGGAGGCCCGATGATCGCTGGCTGCTCTGGCGGCCCCTCGCGGGTGATGGCGCTGGTTTAAATCCAAAGCTACTCACCCCCCAAGTCTTCTTTGGGACGGCATGTTTTTTTTGGTTTCTGATTTTGTTTATACCAAATGGGTTGGTGATTTCGTTGGGATTTAGAATTGGAAAAGAGAGCAGTAGATCTGGTTACATGCCGCGTGGGACCCAGCAGAGACTTTTTTCGTCTAGCGCCCACTGCAAAACGTTGGCATACCCATCCCTATGAGAAAACCTCAAAGCTTCCTGCCTTATTTTGCCTTTCTGCTCTTTCTTGCCCTCTGCCCAAGGCTTCAAGCCGATAGTCTGCTGGAAACCAAGATGAATCAGATGCGGAAAAGCTTTCGGGAGCTAAAAAAAGCTATGGTCGCTCCGGTTGAGGCCGACAAGCAGCAGTACCTTTCGTGGGTGGCTGATCTGAAATCGGCCGCCGAGGCCTCCAAAACCCTTGAGCCTGAAAAAAATTCCAAGATCCCGGCAGATCAAAAGACGGCTTTTCTTGAGGGTTACAGTAGCAAGATGGATGAGCTGGCTGAAGAAATTGATTCTCTCGGGAAGGCCATCGAAGCAGGGAAGTGGGATGAGGCCAAGGCCCTCGTGGGCCAGATCAATCAATTGCAACGGGAAGGGCATCAGAAATACCGCACGGTGAGTAACGGGCACTAAACCTTCAATGGGGTGACATTATTTTTTCCCAATTTAGGGGATGCGTATACTAAACAGATTCGATGCAAATGGGCGCGTAGTTCGAGGGTAGATGTGGGCTTAAGGGATTGGCAGTCTGCGTGGATAGTCTTTTCTTAATCTTTGAAACGAATTTTCCGTGACCGAACTTTTCGGGTGTGTGTTTCGGGATGCGGGATCGAGTCCGGGGAATTGAGAATCAGTTCAATCGGCTACGCCTACTTGCTGATGTGATGGAGTGGCTTGCCGTTGGTATCCGAAAGCATTCCAAAAGGACCCAGGCAGTAACCCTTGCTTTCTGCGCCTTCGATTCCGCAGCGGGTACAAGTGAAGAACTTGCCTGTTCCTGAAGCGGACTTGGATGGGGAACCGTCCTCCGCCTTTGTGGGTTCAGAACCGGAAGGGGATGTGGCAGCGGAACCGGAGCTTGTTGAGGATCCTCCCGTGCCGGCAGAGGTGGAGGACCCGGAAGCCATTGTTACAGCAGAAGAGGACGTGGCCGAAACCTGAGCTGTTGAAGTAGGGCTACTTATGCCCTGTACGCCGGACTGGTAGTTGTTTCCCGAAATGCCGCTGACTCCAGATTCGGACGAGCTTTTGGAAATCCCAGCAACACTCGATTGATAAGAACTGCTTCCGATTCCTTGGACTTGGGCCGAGGCCAGTGAGGTAAAAAGAAAAGAAAGGGTGGCGCTCAAGAGGAAGCCCGTCGGTGATCTTTTCATGGAATATATATGGCCATCTTTTTTGGAGTGAAACAATCAAATAGAAGCACTTGGGGAGGTCTAGTTCAGACTTGTCGGTGGACAGGGTGATGTCTCAGATTGATGCATATGAAGAAAATCATTCTCATGCTTGCCAGTCTGGTCACCATCAATGTCTGGGGACAGAATCCACCACCTCCTCCTCCCCTTGATAACGGTAGCGATTATGATGGTTATCCTTATGACGGATATTATTACGCCGGAGGATATTACGGATATGGTGGGTACGCCGGAAGAGGTCGGGATTGGAACAACTATTCCGATGGACGTTATCAAAACCGGGGAAATCATCGCGGCGCAGACCGTGCACGTGGGGGTGGCGGACGTCGCTAGTCGATTATATCCGGAACGCGAAACTCCCTTTCCAAGATCTCCTTCAGGGTTTCCATAGCCTCCGTAAGTCCGGAGGTAAGGGGCGACGACGGAGCATTGGCTATTGCGACGGCATAGCGTTGCGCCAGGCCATGTGAGGGATTTGTTTCAGTGACCTCTTCGATCATCCTTTTGATCTCCTCGATCAATTTTCGCGTAGTTTGAATGACTTGCCTCGACTGAAATTCTGTCAATTGACCGGAGGCGACCCTGCGGATTTGCTGGCATTGGAACACTCGGCACCTCTGGGGTCGATTGGAGTAGATCGCGCACTGGTTGTGCTGATGGGCAAGGCATGGTTGACGAAAGGTGACGATGCCTTTTTTTCTTTTTAGAATCAGGCCTAAGGAGGCGAGGGTGCGAGCGGAGTCATTGGGTTGAAGGGTGACCGAATGAAAAAGCGTGCCATCACAACACATCCCGCAGTCTGCGCATAGGGATTGAGTAACTTCGGGGGGGATAGGGCTCACCAAGGAACATTAAAACAAAAAGCCGGCACTGACGATCAAAGGTCAGCACCGGCTGATTGTTTGTTCCCCGATTATGCTCGGGTGAATGAAATTAACTCTTTGTGCAGGCTTTTTTGCAGGCTTCGGAGCCTTCAGCATTTCAACACTTCGAGCATTTTTTTGCAGAGGAATTGTGGTTGGTATCGTCCGAACTGCAGTTACCGCAGGGGGCATAAATGGGGGTCAGGCTGAATGTTAGGAGGCTTAGGGTAAGAATGATGTATTTCATGACAAATTTCATACTTGGACATTCCAAAGAGTCAAACACCTCTGACCCCATGTAAGATCTTGGGAACGAGGGTGTTGGAATTGCTATTTCTGGGGTTGGCGGAGTTGGTCGCCGATAAAATTTAAAAGGAGGAGGGTGCTGGCGAGGGCGAGGGAAGGAAATACGATGCACCACCAAGGGGTCCGAATGGGGTTTAATAGAGATGCTCCATCGGCCAAAAGGGTTCCCCAACTGGCGAGAGGAGCTTGAACACCAAGACCCAAGAAGCTCAAAAAAGACTCCTCAAGAATCACCGCAGGCAGGGCCAGGGTCAAATAGGTCAACACAATCGGAACAATCTGCGGAAGGATCTGCCGAAGTAGAATGGTGGGAGTCCTTTGCCCAATAAGACGGGAGGAGAGAACAAAGGGGCGTTCCTTGATGCTTAGAACTTGCCCCCGCACAATCCGGGCCAGAGTGAGCCATTCCACCAAGCCCAAGGCAACGAACAAAAGAAGAAGCCGGGCATGGGGAGCGAGGAAGGCAAGTGGGGTCGCATCGAGAAAGCCCTTTAGTTTTAGGTCAAAAAGACTGATGAGTACGATCACGAGGACAATGCGGGGGAGTGCATAAAGTGTGTCCACTAGGCGCATCATGGCATTGTCGGCGCTTCCCCCCAGATAACCGGCCGTCAGACCGTAGGCAACGCCGACAAGAAGACTCACGGAGGCACCGACGAGTCCCACCAGCAGGGAAATTCGGCCCCCGTAAAGGAGCCGGGTAAGCAGATCACGCCCGTGAAGGTCCGTCCCGAGCCAGTGGGTGAGCCCGGGGGAGGAGAGGCGGGCGGAAGAGACCTCACTGACCCCATAGGGACTGATCCATGGGCCGACAATGGCTGCAGCGCCGATCAGGATAAAAGCGATGAGGAGAATGCGGAGTTTCATGAATGGAGCCGGATTCGGGGATCCAAAAGAGCCGTCAGCCAGTCGGCCACCAAATTGAAGAAGAGAAGAAAAGCGCAGTAGACGAGGACAACCCCGGATACCAAAAAGACATCCCGGTTGATCACTCCGCTGACAAAAAACTGCCCAACCCCTGGAATGGCAAAAGTCTCTTCAATGAGGAGGCTGCCCGTCAGGATACCCGCAGCGAGGGGACCGGCATAAGAAACCAGCGGAAGGATCGCCGGGCGAAGAGCATGGAGAAGAACAAGCTTGGATTCGGAAAGGCCCTTGGAGCGACCCGTCCGAATGAAATCAGAGCCGAGAGTTTCCAAGAGACCGGATCGGACGAGGCGGGCGCAGACACCTACGAAGGGAAGAGCCAGGGCAAAGGCGGGTAGAACCAATTGACTGGGGTCGCCCCATCCCGCTGGCGGGAAAAGGTGGAAGTAAAAGGAGAACAAAAGAACAGTGGTGGGGGCTAAAATAAAGGTGGGGATGGAAAGGCTGAGAATGGCCAATCCATTGAGGATGGATCCAAAGCGATCCTGATACCGGGCAGCCGACCAAGCCCCCAAGGGAATGCCAAGCCCAAGGGAAATAAAAAAAGAAATTGAGCCCAGCAGAATGGAGCGAGGAAGGGATTGTCCAATAATCTCCACGACACTCCTGCCCCGGTATTTTAGCGACTCTCCAAGATCCCCTTTTGCAATCTGTGACAGATAACAAAAAAGCTGGGTGGGAATCGATCCGCTCAGACGGTACTTCGCCTCCAGCATTTGTTTTGTGGCTGGATCCAGGGCCCGTTCGGACGAGAAGGGGGAGCCTGGGGCAAGGCGAACCAGGGTAAAACAGATCACCACGACTGCTGCACCGACGGGGATGGAGGATAGAAGACGGCGGAAGATGAACGCTGTCATGCTTCAGGGGTTCCGTTGGGTGATTTCCGAAAACGGGTGTTCATCGAGAAGATTGGGGTAAAGCCCTCCCCACTTATTGGGATCAAACATAAGACATCCCACAAAGTGATAAATGGGAATGATGGGAAAGGCTTCCGTTACAAGGAGTGTTTCCGCTTTTCGAAGAAGTTGCAGTCGTCGGGCTGGGTTGGGTTCCGCCCTGGCCTTTGTAAGGAGCGAATCGTATTCGGAGTTGCTCCATCCGGTCCGGTTGTTTCCACGGTCGGTGACAAAGCAGTCGAGGAATGTGTTGGGGTCGTCGTAATCGCCCACCCAGCTGGATCGGGCGATATCAAAATCCAGCGTATCGAGGGATCTGAGGTAGGTGGCCCATTCCTGGTTGCGAAGCTCGACTTCGACCCCAAGAACTCTTTTCCACTGGGCCTGAATCTCCACGGCGATCTGCTCATTGAGTTCCGATTTATTATAAAGAAGGGAAACACGCGGAAAACCACGGCCATCTGGGAAACCGGCCGATTTCAACAAACCCCGTGCAGTTTCCGGGTCCGGCGGCAGTCCTTCGGGTGGAAGATAGTCCGCAACGCCCCGTGGGGTAATGGATTGAGCCACCGGTTCATTGCCTCTTGTGATCTTTTCCGTGATGACCTCCTTGTCGATGGCGAGGGCAAAGGCACGCCGCACCCTCCCATCGTTGAAGGGCGGCCGGCTGACGTTGAAGCGATAAAAATATGTGGCGAGCAGGGGGCCGGGATGAAAATCCGATCTTCCGCGGAGTTCGGGGAGGATCAGCGACGGGATCATTCCTTTGTCGAGCAGGACATCGGCCTGACCGGAGGAGTAGAGGTTGAATGCCGTGCTTGCGCGGTTGACGGCAAGAGCATCAATCCGATCGATCTGGACGCGCTCCGGGGTGTGATAAAGGGGGTTCTTTTTGAGGGAAACACGGTCATTAATTTCCCAATCCAGCAACCGGTATGGACCGTTCCCGACCCAGTTTTCCGGCCGGATCCATCCGTCTTTGAATTTTTCAACCGTGCCCTGATGAACGGGGAGGTAGGTGGTAAAGGCGGTCAGGGCGGGAAAAAAAGGAGTCGGGTGTTCGAGATGGACCATCAGGGTGCGTTCATCCGGCGTTTCGATTCCCACCGAATCAGGGGAACTTTTGCCCGAGTGGTAGGCTTCCGCGCCACAGATAAAATAGAGGATTTCCGAATACGGGGAGGCAGTTGCGGGATGAAGGGCCCGTAGCCAGCTCCATCGATAATCCGAAGAAGTGAGAGGATCTCCATTCGACCAGCGCAGATTGGGGCGGAGGGTAAAGGTATAAATCTTTCCGTCCGGGCTGGTCGACCACCTTTCCGCTGTTCCGGGGACTGCTTTGCCTCGGGCGTCCCGACGGAGCAAACCTTCCAAAAGGGCGGAGCAAAGGCGGCCTTCGAGCTGACCTGAAACGAGTGCGGGATCCAGGGTTTGTGGCTCGGCGCCATTACAAATAATGAGATCTGCCCTTGGGCGAGTGGTGCATCCCCCCAAAATGAGGGAGGAAAGAAAAAGGCCGGCAAGGCCGGGGATGCCCCGGCAGAAATTCATCAGGGGTTGGCGGGGACCGGCGCAGAAGGAGTGGTCGCGGGGGTGTTCGTCGGGGAGGTGGAAGAAGCCACAGGAGGGGGCAGCGGCAAGGAATTGGTCGAAACTGTGGGGATAGGCTTTTTCAGTTCTTCCTGAAGTTTGTTGGTTCCGACCTGGCGATGGCTGTACAGGAGTCCAAGCACAAGGGTCAGGGTCATGAAGATGACTCCAAGCCAGATCGTTCCCTTGGTCAAAACATCGGAAGTTTGAGCTCCGAAAATCGAATCGGTGAAGCTTCCGCCAAAGGCCGCGCCCAATCCTTCGGAGCGGGGCTTCTGCATGAGGACCATCAGGGTCAAAAGGATGCAGACGAGGATATTCACCCCCAAAAGAATATAGATGGCTAGGTTAATCATGTTCGGACGCCCGAACAGGTCGGGCAGCTTCGATAATATCAAAAAAGGTCCGCGCGTCGAGACTTGCTCCGCCGACCAAGGCGCCATCGATTTCGGGTTGCGCGATGAGATCGGCAGCATTTTCCGGCTTTACGCTTCCTCCGTAGAGAATGCGAGTTCCTCTCCCCTGATCGCCAAACATCTGAATCAGGAGTTTTCGGATCTTTTCGTGGACCTCATTCGCTTGGGCAGGGGTCGCGACTTTGCCTGTTCCAATGGCCCAGACGGGCTCATAGGCGATCACCAGTTCTTCAAACTGTTCCAAGGGAAAGCCTCTCAGGGATTCGCGGAGTTGGGATTCCACCACGGCGGTTGTTTCTTTCGCCTCGCGCTGGGTCAAAGTTTCTCCCACACAAACGATCGGACGCAAATGATAATGGACAGCCGCGATCGCTTTTGCGGCGACCTTTTCATTGGTTTCGTTGTCGAATTGACGGCGTTCGGAATGTCCAAGAATGACGTAGCGGACGCCGAATTCCCGGAGCATGGGTCCTGAAATTTCGCCTGTAAAAGCGCCTTCCTTGGCTTGGTGCATGGTCTGAGCACCGAGAGCAAGAATACTGTGGCGGCCAAGAGTTTCATGAGCTGCCGCGAGTGAAGTGAAGGGGGGGCAGACCACCAGGTCGGCGTAAGCCACGCGTTCGACCTTTTTTACGATGTCCTCGATGAGTGCCCGGGTGTCGGATGCGGTGCGGTGCATCTTCCAGTTTCCGGCGACGAGGGTCCGACGGGGGTTTGTTTTCCGCTTTGTCATGATCGATCCTGAAGTGCCGCAACCCCCGGAAGGGTTTTTCCTTCGAGGAACTCAAGCGAGGCGCCGCCTCCGGTGGAGATGAAGGTAACTTTTTGGCCGACCCCGGCTTTTTTCACGGCCTTCACGGAATCCCCGCCCCCGATAATGGAAACCGCCTTTGAATTTGCGGCGACAGCCTTGGCGATCGCAAAGGTTCCTTCGGCACAGGCGGGAATTTCAAAAACCCCCATCGGACCGTTCCATAGAATCGTCGATGCTGTGGCAATCTCCCTGGCGTATGTCTCCCGGGTTTTGGGGCCGATATCGACGCCTTCCCAACCGTCGGGAATCTCCTCTCCAGGCCGGGTAAATTTTCCGGGGGAAACCTTGCGTCCGGCAAAGTCCAGTTCCTGAACGATGAGAGTGTCTTCGGGCAGGAGAAGTTTGACTCCCCGCTGTTGGGCTTCGGCAAGAATGGCATTTGCCAGTTCGACTTTATCGGGCTCGCAAAGGGATTTCCCGATTTTTCGCCCTTGGGCGAGCCGGAAAGTGTAGCTCATTCCTCCACCGATGAGGATGGTATTGGCCTTTTGGAGAAGAGCCTTGAGGACGCCGATTTTGTCCCCCACCTTGGCGCCACCAAGAATCACAAGAAAGGGCCGTTTCGGATCGGATAATTCACCCCCCAGATAACGCAGTTCCTTTGCCATCAGGAGCCCCGCCGCGGCTTGGGTGGCGAGTCGGGCACAAGCTTCCGTCGATGCGTGGGCACGGTGAGCGGATCCAAAGGCATCGTTGACATAGATTTTTGCTGTCCCGAGCAGCTTTTTGGCAAAGTCGGGATCATTTTTTTCTTCCTCGGCGTGGAAGCGGACATTTTCCAGGAGAAGGATTTCTCCGGATTTGAGATTCTCCCGCGGCTGATCGGCTTGGGGACCCACGCAATCCGAGGCGAAATGGACCGTACGATTCAACAATTTTGCGAGATAAGCCGCCACGGGTCGGAGGGAGTATTTTTCTTCCGGTTTGCCTTTGGGCCGACCCAGGTGGCTGGCCAGAACAAGCGAAGCGCCCTTTTCGAGGAGCAGCTTCAATGTGGGGAGTGTTTCCTGGATCCGGGTATCATCCGAGATGCGGGGCCCTTCGGGAGGGGGTTCCAGGGGGACATTGAAGTCCACCCGGACAAAAACCTGCTGATCCTTGGGTTGGAGATCCTGAACGGTGAGTTTCGCCACGGAATCAGCCTGCAATGTGGCGAAGGAGGTCAACGCAGCGATTGCTATAACCCCATTCGTTGTCGTACCAGCTGACGAGCTTGAAGAACCGCTTGTTCAGGCCGATTCCGGAACTGGCATCAAAGATGCTTGAATATTGGCTGTGGATGAAATCGGTCGAGACGACCTCGTCTGAAGTGTATTCAAGGATTCCTTTCAGATAGGTCTCCGACGCTTTTTTCATGGCCTGACAGATTTCCTCGTAAGAGGTGTCTTTGGTGGTGCGGACGGTGAGGTCGACCACGCTGACGGTCGGGGTGGGGACTCGGAAGGACATTCCCGTCAGTTTTCCCTGAACTTCCGGACAGACCAGACCGACGGCTTTGGCTGCACCGGTGGTCGAAGGGATGATGTTAATCGCGGCGGAACGGCCGCCTTTCCAGTCCTTGCGGGAAGGTCCGTCGACGGTTTTCTGAGTCGCAGTATAGCTGTGGACCGTGGTCATCAGGCCTTCCTCGACTCCAAAACCTTCCTTCAGGAGGACGTGGACGAGGGGGGCGAGACAGTTTGTGGTGCAGGAGGCGTTCGAGATGATGTGGTGCTTTGCGTTGTCATACTTGGTGTGGTTGACGCCCATCACGACGGTGATGTCCTCGCCTTTGGCAGGGGCGGAGATAATGACTTTCTTGCAACCTGCGGCCAAGTGCCCTTTGGCTTTATCAGCTTCCGTGAAGAGGCCCGTGGATTCGATCACATAGTCGATCCCGAGATCTTTCCAGGGAAGGGCGGTCGGACCTTCCTTGACGGCGAGACATTTGATTTTGTGGCCATCCACCACAAGGACATCGTCTTCGGCGACGGAGGGGGAGGATTTCGCGCTCGAGACATCCAGATGAAAACGTCCCTGAGTGGAGTCGTATTTGACGAGATAGGCCAAGTTGTCCGCCGGAACGAGATCGTTGATTGCCACCACATCGAATTTTTTTCCCAGAAGACCCTGTTGGCAGAGAGCCCGGAAAACCAGTCGGCCGATTCGGCCGAACCCATTGATTGCGATCTTTTTATTTGCCATAGAAGGTTTGAACGTAGCGAAGGAGAAAGAGAGCGTCAACGTGTGACTGGATGCGCCAAGAAAGAGACGGAGCTTCTGCCGTATTCACGATGCCAAACCTCGCAGAGGGGGATCTGGGGGCTCCATTTGGAAGAAGGATGATGTTCCCAGATGATGCGACCGCCGGGGGCGAGAAGGCGCTCGAGGCCCTGGGTCACCTTCCATCGGGAAAGCTCGGCACCCGTTTGGTCGTAAGGGGGGTCGAGAAAAATAAGATCGAAGGATGATTCCGTTGCCCGGGGCAACCAGGATTCGACCGGGGTTTGGAGGATGGGCGAGTCATAGTCCAGGGCGGAAAGGTTCTGCCGGAGGGCCTGGGCCGTGCGGGAGTCCTGCTCAATAAAGAGTACAGATTGGGCGCCGCGGCTGAGGGCCTCGATTCCGTAGGATCCCGTGCCGGCAAAGAGATCAAGAACGCGGGCCTCCGGAACGAGGGCCCCCAAGGCGGAAAAAACGGCGGCGCGGACGCGGTCCTGGGCGGGGCGAAGACCGGGGAGATTGGGGACGAGGAGTCGGCGACTCCGGTGAACGCCTGCAGTGATCCGGAGAAAGCCACCCCCTCGGCGAGAATGACACGGGGCCATTTCTTCCCTATCACCTAAAGATGGCTTCTTCCTCACAGAACAAGTTATGCATCATTCTGAACCCCGCCGCCAAGGGGGATCAGGCAAGAAAAACACTTCACCAGATGGTTAAACTGGTGCCGGAAGCGAAAGTCTATCTCACGGAGAGGCCGGGGCATGGCGAAAAATTGGCGCGGGAGGCGGTGGACAAGGGCTACCGAACCATCGTGGCGGCGGGCGGAGATGGAACGGTGAACGAGGTTTTAAACGGCATCGACCCGGAGCTCTGCACATTGGGAGTTTTGCCAGTGGGCACGATGAATGTGCTGGCGCTCGAGTTGGGGATTCCTCCGGGTCTTGGGAAAGCGCTGGAAGTGATTCGGGCGGGGAAAAGAAAAAAATTGGATCTAGGTTTTGCCAACGGCCGCCGCTTCATCCAGCTAGCCGGGGTGGGTCTGGATGCCGAGACCGTCCGCCGGACGCACCCGGATGCGAAGCGGGCGTGGGGTCCTTGGAGTTATCTTCTGACGGCGGCCCAGTTGATGGTCGCTCCGGCCCCGGTTCTGCGGGTGAAAGTTCCCGGAAAAAAAGAAATCCGTGGTGCGATGGTTTTGATCGGGAATGGAAAGCACTACGGGGGGCCTTTCCAGTTTTTCCCCAAGGCGGAAATGGCGGACGGGAAACTCGACGTCTGTGTTTTTCCGAAATCGGGTCCGTTGGACCTTCTTTGGTATCTCCAGGCGGTTTTATTGGGAGGGCCGAATTCGCTTCCCGAAGTCGCCTATTTGCAGGTGCCCTCGCTCAAAGTGGAGGCTGAAAAAGCGGTGGCCCTGGAGGTGGATGGTGAATATTGCGGCAAAACACCGGTGGAGTTTCAAATCGTGTCTCAGGGGTTGGAAGTGATTGTCCCATGAAATCGGCCGCGGAGGTTTTTCGTTTGGAGAAAACGGATGGAAGGGCAAGAGCCGGGATTGTGAAGACTGAACACGGGGAGGTGCCCACCCCGGTATTTATGCCCGTGGGGACGCAGGCTTCGGTCAAGGGGGTGAGTCCGGATGAATTGATCGAGATGAAAGCCTCGATCATTTTGGGGAATACCTACCATCTGGTCGTACGACCCGGATTGGAAGTGATGAAGGAAATGGGGGGTCTGCATAAGTTTATGCGGTGGGACGGGCCTATTTTGACCGACAGTGGCGGATTTCAGGTTTTTAGCCTCGCAAAAATCCGCGAAGTCAAAGAGGAGGGGGTATGGTTTTCCAGTCATGTCGACGGGAAGCGGCTCTTTCTCGGGCCTCGGGAGGCTGTTCAGGCCCAGGTGACGCTCGGATCAGATATCATGATGGCGTTTGATGAGTGTCCGCCCTGGCCTTGTGATCGGGAAGTTCTGGTCAAGAGCCTGGAACGTACCTTACGTTGGGCGAGGATCTGCCGGGAGGAACAGAAGGCGACGGGAACCAAAAATCTACTTTTTGGGATCGGGCAAGGGGGGGATCAGGCGGATTTGCGGAAACGAAGCATGGAGGGTTTGGTGGAAATCGGATTCGACGGGTACGCGATCGGAGGGGTGAGCGTGGGGGAACCAGAACCCGAAATGATGGCAGCGATTGATGCAAGCGAGCCATGGATGCCCAAGGACCGGCCCCGATATGTGATGGGCTTGGGGCATCCCGATCAAATGGTAAGGATGATCGGCAAGGGGGTGGACATGTTTGATTGCGTGCTTCCGACACGGGTGGCCCGGAACGGGACGGCCTGTACCGTGACGGGGCCTGATTCCGTGCGAAAGTCAACTTGGACCCGTGATCATGGTCCCATTGTGAATGGTTGTGGCTGTTATACTTGTCAGCGCTTCAGTCGGGCCTATATCCAACATTTGATCAAGGCGGAAGAACTGCTGGGTTTGAGGCTCATATCCCTCCATAATCTGCACTTCTATCTTGAGACAATCCGGCAAGCCCGGGCGGCGATCCTCGAGGGTCGCTGGGAAAGTTGGTCCGGCGCCTTTTTGGCGCAGTACCAGCGAGGTGGAAAAGGAAAAGAGCAGGAGGTCAGTGATGAAATTTGATGCAACAGGACTCATGCAACTGCCGCTCATGATGGCGCCCTCTCCCGCGGACGGGAGTAATCCGCCTGCTTGGATTCAGCTTCTCCCTTTGGTCATTCTCTTTGTTTTGATGTACTTCGTGCTCTTGCGGCCGCAAATGCGCAGGCAGAAGGAAGCTGAAAAGCTGATCAGTTCGGTCAAGACGGGGGATCGGGTGGTCGCGGCCGGCGGAATTTGCGGGACTGTCGCCAATCTTAAGGATCAGATCGTCATTCTGAAGGTGGCGGATAACGTGAAAATCGAGGTTCTCCGCTCCAGCATCACATCCGTCGAAAAACCGGCTGAGGAGAAGTCGGCGGCCTAAGGCCTCCGAGGGATTTTTATGATTGGCGTTCAATTCGGGCTAAGTCTGGTATTTTTTGTTCTCTTCATTGGTTATTTTTTAACCAATGAAACCCGGAAACGGATGCGGTTAAGCGTCCTGTTAACCCTGGCCCTGACAGGGCTCTGCCTGAGCTCTCTTTTTTCGAAGGACGACCAGGGGGCATGGAAGATCAGAATCAAGCCAGGGCTGGATCTGAGGGGAGGGACCCAGTTCCTGCTGGAGTTGGCGGGGACTACAACGAAATCCACTTTGGATCAGGCCGTGGAAGTCATCCGCAAGCGGGTGGATTCCGTTGGGGTGGCCGAACCGGTCATTCAACCGGTGGGCGAAAATAGGATCATTGTCCAGATTCCGGGCGTGAGCGAGGCCGACAAGGCTTCCTATCGGAGGCAATTGGAACGGGTGGCCAAGCTGGAGTTCACGCTGGTGCACGAGCGGAGTGAGGAACTGGTTGCCCAAGCCAAGGGGGCCAATCCCCAAGTGCCGATCGAATATCAGGTTTTGAAGTTGCGGGATCGCAAACCCAATGGAACGGTGACCGAGTCACCCTTGGTGGTGAAAAGGCGGACGGAAATTTCCGGAAAAAGCGTGGCGAACGCATTCCGTAGCGTGGATCAGCTCGGGCGGGCGGTCGTCATCATTGAATTCAATCCTGAGGGACGGGAGAAATTCGGTCGTTTGACGGAGCAAAATATCGGTCGTCGGCTCGCGGTCATTCTCGACGGACAGGTCTACTCCGCGCCGGTGATCCGGAGTGCCATTTACGGCAACTGCGAGATTTCGGGTGGCAATATGTCGGCCACCGAGGCGGAAGAATTGGCCAGCGTGCTCAAAAATCCGCTGGAGAATCCGGTTTCCATTGTGGACGAGAGAGGTGTGGATCCAAGCCTGGGGGCCAGTTCGGTAAAGAGCGGCTTCCTGGCCGGCTGGGTGAGTATTTTGGCCGTGGGGCTTTTCGCCCTGTTTTACTATCGTTGGTTGGGGCTGGTTTCCGTTTTCGGTCTGGTGATCAACATTCTGATTTTGTTGGGGTTGTTGGCGCAGTTTGGCTTCACCCTGACCCTTCCTGGTTTGGCGGGATTGATTCTCACGATTGGAATCGGTGTAGATGCCAATGTTCTTGTGTTTGAGCGTATCCGGGAGGAACTGGCTCACCACCGGACCGCGCTGGAGGCGGTGACTTCGGGCTTTCAACGGGCATTCAGTTCGATTTTGGATGCCAACGTCACAACCGTTATCGCCGCGGCAATTCTTTTCTGGCAGGGGTCGGGTCCAGTCCAGGGGTTTGCGACCGTGCTTTGCCTGGGGATTTTTTCAAGCCTCTTTGCCGCCCTCATTGTGAGTCGTACGGGGGCGGAGTTGCTTGCCGAGAAAGCGGGCAAAGGAAGCCTTCATATGATGAGGCTTTTCGAGGATACCAAGATCAACTTTCTTTCGATGCGGGTTCCGGCCTTTATCCTTTCCGGGTTGTTGCTTCTCGCCGGAGTGATTACGGTCGGCATCAAAGGCGAGAAAGTGCTCGGGGTTGATTTTACCGGTGGAGACCTGGTGACTTTCAGCTTCAAGGAGAAAGTGGATGACGGAAAGATCCGCTCCTCCCTCGGGAATCTTGCCGAAGTGGTCCAGTATCAGCGAAGCCCGGTGGGCGGGCAGGAAGTTTTGTCGCTGAGGACTGCTTTCGGAAACGGGGAGAAAGTCGGTCAAAAACTGGCTCAAGATTTCCCCCAAGCTGAATATCGGCAGTTGCAGCTGGATAAAGTGGCCGGGGTGGTCGGTGCGGAGTTGAAGCAAAAAGCCCTGATCGCGCTTCTCCTGGGAGTCGTGGCGATCTTTCTCTACACAACATGGAGGTTTGAAACCGCGTTTGCTGCCGGAGCCATTGTTGCATTGATCCACGACGTGTTGATCAGCCTTGGGCTCTTTGCGTTGTTGGGTCGGGAACTCTCCCTGCCCATGGTCGGGGCGATTCTTGCGGTTGCCGGATACTCCATCAACGACACCATCGTGATCTTTGACCGGATTCGCGAGTTTTTCCGGGGTGGAGTGGGGAGCGATCGTGCCGGCGTCATGAACATGGCGATCAATCAAACGCTCAGCCGGACCTTGTTGACTTCCGGTTTGACCTTTTTGGCTGTTCTAGTCCTGTTCCTTCTTGGAGGAAGGGTGATCAACGATTTCGCCCTCATTCTTCTCATCGGCATTGTCGTCGGAACCTACAGCTCCATTTTTATCGCAAGCCCGATTGTGCTTCTATTTGGGAAGCCCAAGAGCTAGGCGAAACTTGCTAACGGTCTTCCAGACCGTATGCCAAAGGGATGCGTTGGGCTGAAACTACCGAAAGGCTGGCACCCGATCTTGGTGCCCATGCCTTGCTTGCTCGGATGATGGAGAAAAGAGGGATTTCAAGTTCCGACCAAGAGTCATTTCTGCGACCGAAGCTGGCCGACTTATGTGATCCCGAGGGAATTCCAGGAGTATCAGAAGCCGTCGAGATCCTTGCCCGCGCAATCGAGGGAAGCAAACGTATCCTGATTTTTTCTGATTACGATGTGGATGGAATCGTTAGCGCCGCCGTGATGAAGCTATTTCTTGTCGCCATGGGGATGAATGAAGTGCGAACTTTTTTACCTGATCGGAAGCAGGAGGGCTACGGGTTAACGGTGGCAGGTTTGCAAAGGGCTTTGGAGGGGGGGGCTGCTCCGGATCTCTTTATCGCGTTGGATTGCGGAACGAACAGTCATCAGGAGATCGGGGAGCTGAAAAAAGCGGGAATCCAAGTTTTGGTCGTGGATCATCACCAGTTAAGTGATCCTCGCCCCGAGGCCGATGTCCTGGTGAATCCCCAGAGAGGACGGGAAGGGCATCATTACTGTACTGCCGGTTTGGTCTTTAAGCTGTGTCATGCGTACCTCCGAGCCAAAGGCGGAAGGGATCGGTTTGATCTGCGGGATATCCTGGATCTCGTGGCGTTAGCCACAGTGGCTGATTTGGTTCCCCTCAAGGAGGATAATCGGATTTTTGTCCGGGAGGGACTGAGAAGGTTGTCGCAGACCGTTCATCCCGGATTAAAGAGGCTGATGGAAGTGAGTGGTGTGGGGCAGCGGACGCCGACTTCCTTTACGCTGGGGTTTCAGATTGGACCAAGAATCAATGCGGGGGGCAGGGTGGGGAACGCGACTTCAGGCTTGGATCTTCTCTTAAGCCATCACCCTCAGGAAACAGCAAGACTGGCGCGGGAGTTGGATCTCCAAAATCGGAAAAGGCAGGAACTGGAAGCCATCGCTCTCGGAGAGGCGGAGGAGCAAATTGGAGAAAATCCGAAGGGGCTGGGTTTGATCGCCGCAAGTGATCGCTGGCATCCCGGGGTGGTGGGAATTGTGGCCGCCCGGTTGGTGCGAAAGTTTCACCGGCCCAGCTTCGTGATTGCCCTGACGGAACAAGGGGAAGGAAAGGGAAGTGGTCGGGGATTGCCGGGGTTATCGCTGATGGATGCCCTGCGTGCCTGCTCCCCCTGTCTGCGGGGTTTTGGGGGACATGAAGCGGCGGCGGGGATTGTTATTGAATCGGACAAAGTGGGGGATTTTCAGAAACTTCTTCAGGCCTGGCTGGAGAAACATGTGGCGCCGGAAATCTTTGAGAAGACCCTGCCGATTGACATGCAATTATCTCCGGAACATCTGACCCCTGATATGGCGCGTGCAATCGCTGAATTGGCGCCTTTTGGTAAAGGAAATCCCGAACCGGTGTTTCGGCTTGATGGGGTTCAACTCATGGGAACCACCAAGGTCTTCGCCGAGCGACATCTGAAATTTCGGGCCAAGGTGGGGGAAACGAAGTTTGATGTGGTGGGGTTCGATTTTGCGGCAAGGCCCCCCACACGACCGGTCTTTAATTTGGCAGGCGCTTGGGAATGGGACGAATACACGGACGGACCCCGGTGGCGAATGACGGACTGGCAGTAGATCCGGCCACCGCCCGGGTTATTCGGACGGCGGCCGCTTTGGCGGAAAAGCTGGGCCTAACCGGTCCGGAGGCGTTGGCCGGTTATCTTCCCAGAAGGCATGAGGATCGCCGGCAGGGATGGCATCCTTCCTCCGGCTTACCGGAGGGCCCTGTGAATCTTCAGGGAGTGGTGAGTCGATCCAAGCTCAACCGATGGAGAGGACGAAGGTGCAGTGTTGAGGTGGACCTCAATCTCCTGGCCCATGGACTGGAAACAGGTGAGAGGGTAAGGATGGTTTTTTATCACCTTCCTTTCTTGGCGAGGGCTTTTCCTGAGGGGAAGCGCGTGGCGGCGTTCGGAAGGATCGAAGAAAAAAAAGGTGTTTTCGTTATGACTCATCCCGAAACGGAGTCGATCGAGGAGGGAAAAGAAGAGGGGATTCATCTGGATCGGGTTGTTCCGATTTACCCCCTGATCACTGGACTCAATCAGCGAAGGGTCCGTGCCACGCTTTACCATTATCTAAAAATCTGTCCCCCCAAAGTGACCGAAGCTTTTCCTTCCTTGGGTGATTTGCCGAGTCGATCGGAGGCTTGTGGGATATTTCACTTTCCTGAATCGCTGGAAGAAGTGGAGAAGGCAAGACGACGATTGGCCTACGAAGAACTGGTCGGCATGCAGTTCTCCTTGCGTGTCCGGAGGGCGGCGCGGGAGGCAATCCGTGTCGAGCGACCGGAAAAAATCAGGGATTTGGTTGCTCCTTGGCGAAAAACACTGCCCTGGGCGATGACCGGAGATCAGGACAGGGTTTGTGGGGAGATCGATCAGGATTTGCTTCTTCGCCGTCCGATGCACCGGCTTCTCCAGGGCGACGTTGGCTCCGGAAAGACCTTGGTGGCGGCCCATGCCCTTTTGAGGGCTTTGGAACATGGATCCCATGTGGCCTTGATGGCGCCGACGACCCTTTTGGTGGAGCAGCATGCCGCCGCGTTGAAGAAACTTTTACCCACGCGACATCTTGAGATTGTGACGTGGACCTCTGCCTCAAAACCCGGTCCAGCCGGGCTTTTCCCAAGGATTACCATTGGAACGCATGCCCTGTTTGCTGAAAAATCCAGGCTTTCGAGGCTGACCCTGTGTGTCATTGATGAGCAGCAGAGGTTTGGCGTGAAACAACGGGCGGCTTTTTTGGCGAAAGGGGAGAGACCGGATCTTCTGGTATTAACGGCGACTCCGATCCCAAGGACTTATGATCTGCTACTGCACGGCGACTTGGATGTCTCGCTTTTGCAGGAAATGCCTCCCGGACGGGGTGAGGTGAAAACCCTGGTTCGTGACGGAACGGCTGTGGAAAAAATCTGGGCCCATCTTGGGGACCGGGTTCATGCGGGGGACAGGGTCTATGTCGTCGTGCCCAGATTGGGGGAGGATGTGGTCGACTCGGCGGAAGAGGCCTCGGTGCAAAGAACCTATGAACAACTGGCTGCAAAAATCGGAGCCAACCGGGTCGCCCTTCTCCACGGCAGGATGAAGGAGGAAGAGAAGCTGGGAATCCTGGGGGAATTCCGTTCCGGGCAAATCTCGGTTTTGGTGTCCACCACAGTGGTGGAGGTTGGTGTGGATGTGCCGGAAGCCAACTGGATGATCATTGACCATGCGGATCGTTTGGGATTATCCCAATTGCATCAACTCCGGGGTCGGATCGGCCGTGGGGGAAGGAACGGAACGTGTGTTTTGATCCAGCGATCCGGCGGTTCGGGGGCCCGGGCCCGGTTGGAGTTTCTGGCCAAGCATCGGGATGGTTTCCGGATTGCCGAGGAGGATTACAGGATCCGCGGTCCGGGGGATATTCTGGGTGACGACCAGAGCGGTTTGCCGCGGTTTCGGCATGCGCGTTTGCCTGAAGACCTGCCTCTCTTGAAGGAGGCCCAAGGGGAGGCGAAGAGGCAAATGCAGGGCGGGTGGGAGGATTGGGCCGGTTTTGTGGAAGCAGAAAAAAAGGCGCGGGCGGATTTTGCCGCCAATTAGCAGGTTGGAGACTCGAACCGAAAAATGTAGCCTTTCCGGATGGGTCGCAGGTCTCATGATCTTTTTCTCCGTGCCAAACAGGTAACCCCGGGAGGCGTTCATTCTCCTGTACGGGCTTTCCGTGCGGTGGGAGGTGAACCCTTTTTTGTTGCGGAGGCGTTCGGTGCCCGCCTGCGGGATGCGGATGGAATGGAATACGTCGATTATGTCGGGAGTTGGGGGCCGGCCATTCTCGGGCATGCCCATCCGGAGATTATCGATTCCGTTCGGAAGGCAGCCGGAAAGGGGATCAGTTTTGGCACCCCGCACGAAGGGGAAGTGGAGTTGGCTTCCATGATCTGTCGGATGGTTCCTTCCCTTGAGAAGGTTCGCTTTTGCAATAGCGGGACAGAGGCGACGATGTCGTGTGTGCGGCTGGCTCGGGGATTTACCCGTCGAAATAAAATTGTGAAGTTTGCGGGATGTTATCATGGGCATAGTGATGCCCTTTTGGTGGCTGCGGGTTCCGGCCCCTTGACCCTTGGGAAGCCGGATAGCGCCGGAGTTACGCATGGCGCGGTGCAGGACACGCTTATCCTTCCGTTTAATGATCTGGATGCGGTTCGCGCCTGTTTTTCCAATTATGGGGACGAGATCGCCGCCGTTCTGGTTGAGCCCGTTCCTGCCAATGTGGGACTGATTTTGCCGGAGAGTGGATACCTTCAAGGTTTGCGGGAAGAGACGAAAAAGCATGGATCTCTTCTCATCTTCGATGAAGTGATGACGGGATTTAGGCTCGGGTACGGCGGAGCCCAGGAATTGTACCGCATCCGTCCTGATCTAACGGCATTTGGCAAAGTGATTGGTGGAGGGATGCCGGTGGGGGCGTTCGGAGGGCGAGCCGAGATTATGGATTATCTGGCCCCGGAAGGGCCGGTGTATCAAGCCGGCACCCTTTCCGGGAACCCGATGGCCATGGCGGCGGGCATTGCCCAGCTCAAAATTCTGGAAAGGGGGGGTATTTATGAGCGGTTGGAGGCTACGGGGGTTCTCCTCGAGAAAATTATTCGTGAATGTTTGGATTGGGCTGGATTGAACTATCCTTTCGTCAGGTTGGGTTCCATGTTTTGCCTTTTTTTGCAACCGGAAGGTCGGAAGGTGAAAAATCTGGAGGATGCGAAGTCCTGTGATCGGGAAGGGTACGCAAAAATGTTTCACCAACTTCTCAAGAAGGGCGTCTATTTTCCGCCGTCTCAGTTTGAAACATGTTTTCTCTCCACGTCCCATGGGACGGGGGAGTTGGAGGTGACCCGTGCAGCGCTCCGAAAAGCCCTTCATCGCAAGGCTTGAGACCTGCGGAAGAGCACGGCAGGGTTGGGTGCATGAAGGTAATCGGAACAGGCTTGGCCGATTTTTTTGACCTCACCGGCCAGGGGCATGAGGATCTCTTTGCAGGGGTGGAACAGGCATGGGAAGTTCTTCCGAAGATCGCAGCGTATTTGAGGAAAAATCTCCCCCGGAACTCACGGGCCAGAATCATTGGAAGCCCATCCATCGGGGAAAATGTATTTTTGGGGGAAGGAACCATTGTGGAACCCGGCGCCTACATCCGGGGTCCGGCTTGGATTGGCAAAAACTGTGAAATCCGTCACGGGGCCTATCTGAGGGAGAATGTGATTGCCGGAGACGGTTGTGTTTTGGGTAACAGTTCTGAATTCAAGAATTGTGTTTTGCTATCGGGGGCACATGCCCCGCACTTCAATTATGTCGGAGATTCCCTGGTGGGACGGGATGTGAATCTGGGGGCCGGAGTGATTTTGTCCAACTACCGGCTGGATGGACAGGTCATCCGAGTGAGAAATGCAGGAGCGCTCATGGAAACCGGCTTGAGAAAATTTGGGGCAATTATTGGGGACGGGGCTTCCATCGGTTGCAATGCGGTGTTGAATCCCGGGAGTCTTGTTTCGAAAAAGGCGCGAATCCTGCCCGGAACAATTTGGTCCGGGGGTAAAAATCAAACGTAGGGTTGACCGACAAAACTGTGGAACGGGGTGATGGTGAAAGCCCTTTCCAAGAGGCCGTCAAAAATTGCGGGAACCGCATCGGCTGTTTGCGGATGCAGATCGTGCAACAGGATGATCGAACCCGGTTGGCTGGAGGAAAGAACGCGCTGGGTAATGGCACTGCTTCCCGGTTGGGACCAGTCTTTGGGATCCACCGACCAGTAGGCAACGCCCAGCCCCATTTTCGAGGCAATGGGACCCTGTTCCCTGCGGAAGGCGCCATAGGGCGGGCGGAACCAAACGGGAGTTACACCGGTCGCCCGGGTAATGGATTCCTGTGTCCGGGCCAGTTGCTGCTCGACGGAAGAATCCGACATTCCGGCTAGGCGCGGATGGGTGTAGGAATGATTCGCCACGTCGTGCCCTTCATCCACCAACCGGCGGGCGAGATGCGGAGCGGCGTCAACCTTGGAACCGATAAGAAAAAAAGTGGCGTGCAGCTTGCGTTTGGAAAGTTCCGCCAAAATACGCTCGGTCACGCCCGGGGAGGGCCCGTCATCAAAAGTGAGGGCCAAGCGGTTTCCAAAACCGGGCCCGCTATTAATGAAGTGGGGGTTGATTTCTGACTCACCTTCAATGGCCGGATTGGCCGGTTGGGCAAAAGCGGGGGTGATGGTTCCGGCTCCGGCCATCGCCAAGAGTCGTAGAAATTCATTCCGTCTCATTGGGTTTCACTTTAGCAGGGAACGAGGCATGATCAAAGGCTCTTTGCATGAAGATATGTGACCTGACGCAAATCTACTCTCCCGTTGGGGGAGGGGTGCGTTCCTATTTGATGGCTAAACGGGATTTTATAAGGCGAAAAACATCCCACGAGCATTTGCTGATTGTTCCGGGAGAAAAGACCGAGCAGGTCGAGGGTGGGAGGACACAGATCTGGACAGTCAGGGGACCCACGGTGAACAACACATCGCGGTACCGATGGATGATGGATCTGCCCGCTTTGCTGAAGATTCTTTATGCGGAACGTCCGGATGTGGTGGAGGCGGGCGATCCTTATCACGCTGCCATGGTGGCCCGAAACTGGGCGAATCGAAGGGGGGCACGATTCTATATGTTTTATCATTCCCACTTTCCGGATGCCTTGCTCCGAACTGTTTTGAAATTTGCAGGTAGTTGGGCCCGTGGTGTCACGGAGCAATGGGCTGCGGACTATCTCAGAAATCTTGCCCAATCCGGTCGTGGGGTGTTCGTGGCGAGCCGGCATTTAATTGGCGTGCTGCGGGGTTGGGGGGTTCCACGCCTTCAGTACCTGCCGCTCGGCATGGAAACAGATGTTTTTCGGCCTATTTCCGAAGAGGAGAGAATGGTTTTGAGAGAAAAACTTGGACTTTCGGATAGAACAAAAGTGATCCTTTATGTGGGGCGATTTTCCCCGGATAAAGACACGGGCTTGCTTTTGAGGGCGTGGGAAAAAATGGAGGAAATCCAGCCTGAGGGGTGGACCGGGGTGATGGTTGGAGATGGCCAAATGAAAGCGGATGTGGAGAAATTTATTCGAAAACATCCGCGAATTCGACACGTGCCCTATCTCCAGACACAGAGGCAACTGGCCGAATGGTATCAGGCAGCCGATTTATTGATCCATCCCGGGAGGTGGGAGACCTTTGGATTGGTCCTCTTGGAGGCGCAGGCCTGTGGGTTGCCTGTGATCGGTTTTCGTGGTGGGGCGATGGAGGAGCAGGCAGCGGATCATCAGGGTTGGCCCCGGGGAAGGAGTTCGATGGATTTGGCGGAGGCGACGATCCTGCGACTTGGATCCTTGACGAGGGAAATGAGGGAGAAGGTTGCCCGTTTTGTTCAGGCTCATTTTAGCTGGGAAAAGACCTTCACAAGGCAAATGGAATTTTATGAGTCCAGCGATTGAGATCCCGCCCGGTGTGCGGGTTCGGCCATACGAGCAAAGGGATCGGTCTCAAATCCGAAAAATCTGTGCCGACACGGGGTTTCTTGGGGATCCGATCGACCCGGTGTTTGAAGACCGGGAGCTTTTTTCCGACTTTCTGACCTCGCCTTATACGGATGCAGAACCCGAGTGTTGTTACGTCTGGGAGGGGAATGACGGGAGGATTCTCGGGTATGTCATGGGTTCCCGCAGTCGGTGGAAGCATATTTCTCATCTTGTCCGGCGATGTCCAGGCTGGTTCTTTCGGGCTCTCTTTGGATTCTTTTTTTATTATCGCCCCTCAACCCGGAAATATCTGAGCTGGCTGCTTTTTCGCGGAAGACGGGAGACTCCGTTCACCCCGCCCCATGGAGTGCACTTCCATATCAATCTTCTTCCTGAGGCCAGGGGATTGAAGGGTGGGAAACTGTTGTTTGACACATTTCTGGATCGGATGGCCGAACTCGGGGAGTCATCCGTATTTGGCCAGATTGTGGTGAAAGGAGATCGGCGGACAGACAGAATGTTTTCCTGGTATGGATTTAAGATCATTGACCGAAAAGAGGTAAGCAAGTTCCGAGAGCATCGGGATGAACCTATTTATCTTTGTACGGTTGTCCAGGAGAGGGGCCGGAATCCGAAGCTGAAAAAAGACAGGAATCGCCGTCTGCTCCTTTCCTTTCATGATTTTCATCCCGGGAGTCGTGCCCAGGTTTGCGAGCAGATGGACTTCTGTTTGTCCCGATGTCCTGGTCATGCGTCCGTTCTTGTCATTCCGTGGTATCACCATGGGCTTCCGACTGAACAATGTGGAGAAAGTGTGGCTCTTCTGGATCAGTGGAGTCGCGAAGGCCATGATTTGGCTGTCCACGGCTACTACCATGACCGTGTGGGTCTTCCTGAGGAGTCGTGGTGGTGGACTCGGATTTACACCCAGCAGGAAGCGGAGTTTTTCCGTCTAAATACCGTTGAAGCTAAGGCCAGAATTCAACGGGCCTCTGGCCTTTGGAAGCGGATGGGGTGGAAGACCAGTGGGTTTGTCGCCCCGGGCTGGCTTTATGAGGATGATTTGGAGGATATCCTGAGGTCAGAGAATTTTCGCTACACATGCCGGATCGGCGGGGTGACGCATCTGCAAACGGGGCGTACGGACCGTGCATGGGCTGGAACGTACAGTCTGCGTTCCGGATGGCGTAGAGGCTTGGCCCGGCTTTGGCACCCACTTTGGAAACGAATTTGGAGTAGACGGGATATCATCCGGTTAAGTCTTCATCCTGTGGATCTGGAGGTTCCTTTTGTCCGCCGGCAGGTGGGGCTTTTGCTCGAAGAGTTGGCCCGACAGGGGTATCGTAGTTATTCCTACGCCGAACATGTCGAAATGTGACCTTCATCTTCACTCCCGATATTCGAATCGCCCCTCAGAATGGATTTTGAGGAAATTGGGGATCCCGGACAGCCTCTCCCAGCCTAAAAAACTTTATGAGAACCTGCGCAGAGCGGGCCATGACTATGTTACCCTGACGGATCACAACACATTGGGTGCTTGGCGTGAACTAAAGGGGCTGGAAGGTTTTTTTTCGGGGATGGAAATCACCACTTATTTCCCCGAGGACCAATGTAAAGTTCATCTATTGGCCTGGAATATGGATGAGGCTCAGGCAGCCGAAATTGAAAAACTCCGCGGAAACATCATGGAACTGGCCCGGTTCATGCATCGGGAAAAGATTGTTCATGCGGTGGCTCATCCTCTTTTGAATCTGGACGGAAAAATGACCCCGGATCATTTCGAGAAGCTCATCCTTCTCTTTCGTGTCTTCGAGACGGTGAACGGACTTCGTTCCCAAGTTGGTCAGGAGATCGCCAAGGCATGCCTTCAGTCCATTACGCGGGAGAAGATGAATGATCTTTCCGCCAAACATGGATTCGATCCGATACCGGACGAGCCATGGAAGAAGTCCTTTATTGGGGGGTCAAACGATCACAGCGGTCTGTACGCAGGAAGAGTTTGGACCGAAGTCTCAGGCGGGAAGGATGTGGATTCTTTTTTACGGGCGGTGGAGGAGGGGAAGGGAACTCCTCATGGGGAAGGTGGTGATCCCGCCCGGTTGGTGAACGGACTGTTTCATGTGATGTTTGACTTTGTCCGAGAAAAGATCGGCCAGCAGGCACCCCGAGGTTCGGAACTTCTTTTGCGGGTCGTGAATCGATTCCTTGCCGGTGAGAATCCACTCGAAATCACCTTTATGGACAAGGCCCGTTACGCGGTCGAAATGGTGACGAGCGGAAAAATTCTGGAATTCTGGAAATCGCCCGAGGGTGGGCTGAGCAAGGAACTTTCTGCTTACCTGACGCTTCCATCCACCCGTCTTCAGTTGCAGAACGTCCTGGCCGAGGAAGTGGAGCCAGAACGAAGGAGCTTTCGCCTCGCCTCCAAAGTCATGAATGATGTCGGTTTTCGTATTGTCACCCGTTTCATTGAAAAAGCTGGAAAAGGGGATTTCCTCGGGGGGTTGGAGCCCCTGGCGGGAATTTTGCCTTTGGGGTTGGCGACCGCACCTTATCTCTATTCTTTCCACGTGCTTAGAAGTGATCGTTCGCTTTGGGGGGGGACGGCTGAAAGGCTTTTAGGGAAAAGACCCGCCTCATTGGAAAATCACCGGCGAGGATGGTTCACGGACACCTTGGAAGACGTGAATGGTGTGGCACGAACCATCCGAACGATGGCCAACGCCGGGCGTCGGTGCGGTGCGGACATCACCATTCTTACCAGCCGCCCTGGACTGAAAAAAGAGGAAGGGGTCATGAATTTTCAGCCTGTCGGAGAGTTCACGATTCCGGAATATGACCTCCAAAAACTGAGTTTCCCGCCCATTTTGGAGGTGGTCGACCATGTGGCGAAACAAGGGTATACCGAAATTATTCTCAGCACGCCCGGTCCGGTCGGGCTTTCAGGATTGGTGGCCGCCAAGTTGCTGGGGTTAAGGACCAGTGCGATCTACCATACCGATTTTCCACAGTACGCGCGGTTTCTTAGTGAAGATGATCCACTGGTGGAAGGGGTGGCCTGGAACTACATGCACTGGTTTTACAGTCAGGTCGACCGGGTCTATGTGAATTCTCGGAGTTATCTCGAACGTTGGGCTGAGCGCGGTTTGGATCGGAACCGTCTGCTGATTCTTCCCCGGGGGCTGGATATCGATGCATTTGATATTCGCCACCGGGACGAGAACTTCTGGAAGAGAAGGGGGTCAGAGGAAAAAGTGATTCTGTACGTCGGGCGTATTTCAAAGGAGAAAGAGTTGGAATTCCTGGCCCGGGTGGCAGAGCGGCTTCCAAAATCCAATGGCGCAACTTTTGCATTTGTCGGGGAGGGGCCTTTCCTTGCGGAACTTAAAAAGAAAGTTCCCCAAGGAATCTTTACCGGGGTGCTGCACGGGGAGGAGTTGTCGAAGGCCTATGCCTCCGCGGATCTTTTTGTTTTTCCAAGCACGACGGACACCTATGGAAACGTCGTGGTTGAAGCTCTCGCATCCGGTTTGCCGGTGATTGTTTCGAATCAGGGGGGGCCTGGAGAACTTTTACGTGGCCCGGACGACGGGGAGGCGATCCTCACGGGGGATATTTCACAATGGGTGCGGGCTATTGAAAGGGGATTGGCTCTTCCGGGGGGATTGGAGGAGCGTAAAAAAAGGCGCGACCGAACGGTTCAGGGAAGAAGCTGGAATGATGCATTTCAAAGATTTTGGAATAATGCACTTTTGTGAATAACTTTTATTGCAAATAGGTTGACGATAAATCCAATCAATCGTTTGATCGACCGATGTCCGACCCACTCCCCAAGCCCCCTTTGCCTCCGCTTCCACCGGGAGTTCCAAATGCAGGAAGTCTTCCCAAGCCACCCATCCCAGGTGCACCCGTTCTTCCCAAGCCTCCCATCGCCCCTGCGGTTGGAGGAGTGAAACCTCCGACTCCGCCCATGCCTTCTTTGCCTAAGCCTCCCATGCCAGGAGTCGCTTCTATGCCGCCGAAGCCCCCTATGGGACCCGCTGCACCGATTGCTCCTGGTCTGAAAAAGGAAACAATGCGGTTGGCGCCCCCGGCTCCTGCAGTTCCTGGAGCCGCTCCCAAGCCTCCAGTACCCCCAGTACCCGGCGCTACTCCTGCTCCTGCGGTCCCTTCTGGAGAGATCAAACCGCCAGCTGATTTGCGAAAAGAAACGATGCGGATCACCCTGCCACCTCGCCCCGGGGTAGCCTCTGCTGCCGCTGCGCCAAAACCTGGGGTTGCGCCGGGTGGGCCAGCTCAGCTAGCCAAACCCACGGGTGCTCCAATCGTTGGGGCAACCCCTAAGCCAACCATGGGAGCTGCCGTCCCCGCCATGAAGACCGGCCCAGCCGTTGCCGTTCGTGCAGTCGATGTGGATGGAGGGGGAACGGGACTGGCCGTGGTGGCGCTTCTAGCTTCCTTAGCGGCCTTTGGGATCGTGCTTTTCAGTTTTCTCAGTAAATAAGGAGTCCTATGGCAGGCGGTACCCTCACTTTAACTCAAGCCAACTTTGAACAATCTGTATTGAAATCACCCATGCCGGTCCTGGTGGATTTCTGGGCCGAATGGTGCGGACCATGCCGGATGATCGCTCCCTTGCTCGAGCAGATTGCAAAAGATCACCCCGGCAAGGTCGTGGTGGGGAAGGTGAATGTGGATCAAGAACAGGCTTTGGCAGCCAAATACGGAATCCAATCGATCCCGGCCTTTTTCATTTTTAAAAACGGAGAGATTACGGATCAGTTTATCGGCGCCCAGCATTCCCGGCAGAGTATTGAATCCAAGCTGGGACTCTGACTTTGATTTAAACGGGCGATCGGTCCGGCTTAGTGCTTAGGGGAATCTTGTTCCCCGGTTCAAAACCCCTTAGGCCACCGGCGCAATCGTGTAGGTGCAGCGGTATAACCCAGCGATCCGTTCTTCATCCCGGCGGACCTTGGCGCGCAGCACCTTTTCGAAAAGTTGGCGCTCGTAATCCCGGATCATCGGGAAGGTATCCAGACAATCCTGAATGGCGGAATTGAATTCGGTGATGCGGTGGGTGCGGGCGGAATTATCAAAGGAGTATTCGGCCATGTAACCGTCCTCTTCGCGGAGTTGGGCAAGACCGCGGAAACGGGCTTCGCCATCCAGTTTCTGCAGTTTGATTTCATACCGCTGGGTTTCCGCCTTATAAATGTTGTGAAGGATTTTCTCGGGTCCGAGGGATCCATAAATTTCGCGAACGGACTCCAGAATCTGGAGGCTGAATTGGGGGTACCGACTGGGGAAAAACTCCTTGGCCCCATCCGTCAACCGGTAGGCCTTTTCGGGGCGACCCATACCTTTTGGGCGGCGCCAGGTATCCAGATACCCATCCCTTTCGAGGCCGATGCAGTGTTGTTTGATCCCCATGTAGGAGAGACCAACCCTCTGGCAAAGTTCGGCGACGGAGAGGCCCTGACTACGCTTGATTTCCCGAAGAATCGAGAGTTTCGGGTTGTGGTGGTTCTTGGAAAGTAACTTTGTCTTCATCCGAGGAGTCATAAATATCCACCAAGTTGCACCTCGGAATCAATCCCTGAATTTAAAATATTCACTAGCCCTAACGGGACTCGAACCCGTGCACCGGCCTTGAGAGGGCCGTGTCCTAACCAGCTAGACGATAGGGCCTCAGGATTTTAAAAATAGCGTGTCTCGTCGAGGGAGCAACCCTGCAAAGCGAAAATCCGATGCCTATTCGACGGTGACGGACTTGGCGAGATTGCGTGGCTTGTCGACATCGCGTCCGAGGGCAACCGCCATGTGGTAGGAGAGGAGTTGGAGGGGGATGACATTCAAAATCGGCTGGAGGAGTTCGTGAGTTTGGGGAACCTCGAGGAGGTCATCGGCTAATCCCATGATTTTTTTGTCCCCTTCGTGGGCCAATGCGATCACCGCCCCCTTCCGGGCCTTGATCTCCTGCAAACTCCCCAGATTTTTTTCGTACACGCCATCATGGGTGGCAATCAGGACGGTGGGGGTGTCCTTGTCGATGAGTGCAATGACGCCGTGTTTGAGTTCCGCACTCGGATAGCCCTCGGCATGAATGTAGGTGATCTCCTTCATCTTCAGTGCGCCTTCCAGGGCAATCGGGAAATTGGCCAAACGGCCCAAGAAAAGCATGGAACGCGTCTTGGCATATTTTTTGGCCACCTGAGCCACCTTGTCCGAATGATGGAGAGTCTCCTCGATTTTTTTCGGAAGATGGGTCAGGGCTTCGAGGAGTTCGGCTCCATGGGATGCAGAAAGCGATCGAAGGCGGCCGAGCAAAAGACCGAGTAGGGCGAAGATGGTGACTTGAGAGGTGAAGGACTTGGTGGCCGCCACCCCGATTTCGGGACCTGCATGCATGTAAACCCCCCCATCACTTTCCCGGGCAATGGTGCTGGCGACGTTGTTGCAAATCCCGAGGCATGCATATCCGCGTCGTTTGGCCTCCCGGAGCGCTCCGAGAGTATCTGCGGTCTCTCCGGATTGACTGACGGCAAGAAAAAGGGTGTGGGCGGAAACAGGGGAGTCGCCGTAGCGAAACTCGCTTGCATGCTGGGTTTCCACCGGAATCTTGGCGAGAGACTCGATCAGGTATTTGCCGACCATTCCCGAGTGCAGGGCGGTTCCGCAGCCCAGGACACAGATTCTTTCAATCTTCCGTAGCTGCTCGGGGGTTAAATTCAGTCCACCAAGTTTGGCCGTGGCCCCGTCCGAATCGAGTCGCCCCCGGAAGGCGTTCAAAATGGAGGAAGGCTGCTCAAAGATCTCCTTGAGCATGTAGTGAGGGTGGGTGCCCTTGTCCGAATGGGTAACCCCATTTTCAATTTTCTCCACCTTGAAATTGGATTTTGCGCCGAGGGGAGCGAGGATATCAAAGCGATCCGCATGTAGGCTGACGATTTCCTGGTCCTGCAGGATGACGACCCGGTTGGTGTAGGGGGCGAGGGCCTGGGTGTCGCTCGCGAGGAAGTTTTCTCCCTGTCCAATGCCAATCACCAAAGGACTTCCGCGCCTCGCCCCGACCACAAGTCCGGGAAGGTCGGCCTGAATCACGGCGATTCCAAGAGTTCCGTGAATCCGGGCGATGGCGTTGCGGACAGACTCAATAAGCCTAGCTTCTCCTTTTTCCTTGCTGGCTTGAAAGGCCTCGCCGACCAGATGGGCGAGAATTTCAGTGTCCGTTTCGGAGGTAAAGCGATGTCCGGCCTTCGAGAGTTGGTTTTTCAGTTCGAGGTAATTTTCAATGACGCCGTTGTGGACCAAGGCCAGACGGCCGGATGAATCGAGATGGGGATGTGCATTCTGATCCGTCGCAGCTCCATGGGTGGCCCATCGGGTATGGCTGATTCCGAGGTTGCCTTGGACGGGATGGGCCTCGCAGGCTTTGGCCAGCTCGAGGATTCTCCCGCTCTTTTTCCGGACTTCGAGGCCGTTGCCGTTGAGAATTGCAAGTCCAGCGGAGTCGTAGCCCCGGTATTCCAACCGGTTGAGGGCATCGAGAAGAATCGGTTGGGCGCTTCGCGATCCCACGTAGGCTACAATTCCACACATCGTAAACTTGTTCTACCTCCGGGTCGGGATAGGGTCAAACGATGACCCAACGCAATCCCGGGAACCCCGATCAGGTGATCAGTGTGATTCTGGGGGGAGGAGAGGGGAATCGGCTCTTTCCCTTGACCAAGGAGCGGGCCAAACCCGCCGTGCCCATTGCCGGGAAATACCGGTTGGTGGATATTCCGATCAGCCTCAGTCTCAATTCGGGGATTAAGAGAATTTTTCTCCTGACCCAGTACCTCAGTTCCTCCCTCCACCGCCATGTCCAGCAAAGCTACCGGTTTGATGATTTTATTCCGCGCGGATTCATTGAAATTGTGGCGGCACAAAAGACCCGGGAGGGGACCGAATGGTACCAAGGGACGGCGGATGCCGTTCGGCAGGGGTTGATTCATTTCGACAATCACCCCCACGAATACGTTTTGATTCTCTCGGGGGATCAGCTCTACCGGATGGATTTCCGGGAGATGCTGGAGCAGCACGTCTCAACGGGATCGGAGATTACCATTGCCACGTTACCGGTGGACAAAAAGGCCGCCCCCAGTCTGGGGATCCTGAAAGCGGATGGGGAACGACGAATCACCGAGTTTGTGGAGAAACCGAAGGATCCGGCCGTGTTGGCCTCGATGGAAAGCGGTTCGGCCATGCCCAAGGGTCGTCCGTACCTCGCCTCGATGGGGATTTATATCTTCAACCGGGAGACCCTGCGCGAATGTTTGGATGGAAATGATGGGAAGGATTTCGGGAAAAATATTCTTCCTGCCGCCATCCAAAACAAGAAGGTCTCCGCCTTCATCCATGAGGGCTATTGGGAGGACATCGGTACGATCGGGGCATTTTACCGGGCCAATCTGGATCTATTGGCGCGCGAGCCCAAGTTTGATTTCGGATTAAGCACCGCCCCCATCTACACGCGGGCCCGGTTCCTTCCGGGATCGGTGGTGGAGGATTGTCATGCCATCCGGGCAATTGTTTCCGACGGGTGCACCATCCGGCAAAGCATTCTGGAAGATGCGGTGGTTGGCATTCGGTCACGGATCGGGTCGGGTTGCGAGATTCGTCGATCGATCCTGATGGGGGCCGATTTCTTTGAAACCCCCGTGCAATGCCGTGAGAATCACAAGAGAAAAAGACCGGCGATCGGAATTGGTGACGGGACGGTCATTGAGGATGCGATTATCGACAAGAACGTCCGGATTGGACGGAACGTGACCATCCGGGCGAGCGGCAAATCACCTGAGATGGATGGCCCTAATTTCTATGTGCGGGATGGGGTGGTGGTCATTCCCAAGGGAAGCACCATTCCGGACGGGACCGTGATTTAGAAAACCGTTGCGCTAAGGAGAAAGAGGAACGATAATTTCGAAACGTCAGCGGGCGTGATGTAATGGTAGCCTGCGAGCTTCCCAAGCTTGATGTGAGAGTTCGATTCTCTCCGCCCGCAATATCTTGTTTTTAATCCTGATCCAAGAGCCCGATTTACCCCTATAAGTGCTTTATAAGTATTTACTTATAAAAACTTAATAATTCCTTTTTCTGTTGTCGGGAGAACTCCGCTCACTACCTTCATCGGATGGCAGGCAAGGAAAAGAACGTTGTCACGACCACGTACGATGCTTCCAAGATTGATAAGCTGGAGGGGTTGGATGCGGTTCGGAAACGTCCCGGAATGTACATCGGGGACCCGGATGAACGGGGTCTTCATCATTGCGTTTTTGAAGTTTTAGACAATTCGGTCGACGAGCATCTGGCTGGGCACTGCGAACACATTGAGGTCACGATCCATGTCGACGGCTCGATCAGCATTTCCGATGACGGCCGGGGCATTCCGGTCGACATGCATCCGAAGTTCAAGATGCCCGCAGTCGAGCTGGTTCTCACCAACCTGCATGCGGGGGGAAAGTTCGATCAGGGGGCGTATAAATATTCCGGCGGGTTGCACGGGGTCGGGGCCAAGTGCGTCAATGCATTGTCCGAATGGTTTGAGGTCGAGATTTCCCGGGATGGGAAGCTTTATCACATGGAGTTTGCGCAAGGGAAGACGACCTCAAAACTCAGTGTCACCGGCAATTCCAAAAAGACCGGAACCAAGATCACCTTCAAGCCGGATTCGGAGATATTCAAGGACACGACCAAATTCAAATTCGACCTGTTGGCCAAACGCATGCGGGAACTGGCCTTTCTCAATCCCGGGCTTTCGATCACCCTGACGGATGAAGGAAAAAACGGGAAGACCGAGACCTTTTTCTACAAGGATGGAATCGAGGAGTTTGTGAAGCAGATGGTGAAGGCCAAATCCCCCATTCACCCCAAGCCCATTGTCATCGAGCGGAAAAAGGACGATGTTTTCGTGGACTGCGTGATCCAGTATCACGACGGATACGATGAAACCCTTCTGCCTTTTGCCAATTCCATCCCCAATCCCGATGGTGGAACCCATGTGTCCGGATTCCGTTCGGCCCTGACCCGGGCGATCAATCAGTACGCATCCGGGAAGAGCCTGGCCAAGGATAAGGATCCAAAAATTACGGGTGAAGACGTTCGCGAGGGCTTGATCTGTGTCCTGAGCGTGAAACTTCCAAACCCCCGTTTCAATGCGCAGACCAAGGTGAAACTGGTCAACGCGGAGATCGAAGGGATCGTGGGAAGTTGTGTGTATGAGGGGTTGCTGGCTTTCTTGGACGAAAACCCCGGTGTCGGTAAGAAGGTTTTTGAAAAAGCCCTGACCGCCGCACGGGCCAGGGAGGCCGCCCGTAAGGCCAAAGAGACGATCCGCAAGGGAGCGTTCAGCGGAGGCGGACTTCCCGGTAAATTGGCCGACTGTTCGGAACGGGATCCTTCGCAGTGCGAACTGTATATCGTCGAAGGGGATTCGGCCGGTGGCTCGGCCAAGCAGGGACGGGACCGCCGCACCCAGGCGATTCTTCCGATCCGCGGAAAACTGATCAATGTGGAGAAAGCATCGATCGACAAGGTTCTCAACAACAATGAAATTCGGACGATCATCACGGCCGTTGGGACGGGGATCGGGACTTCGGGTGACAAAGATAAAAAGACGGGAGAGGATTCGGAGGGAAGCGGCGGCTTTGATTTAAGCCGGTTGCGGTATCACAAGATCATCCTGATGACCGATGCGGATGTCGACGGCTCCCACATCCGAACTCTCCTGCTGACTTTCTTTTACCGGAAAATGCCGGAACTGGTAGCCTTGGGGCACATTTATGTCGCGCAGCCCCCCCTCTTCCTGATCAAACGCAAGAAGCGGGAAGAGTACGTGGACGATATGGAGACCTTGGACAAGATCCTGATCGAATTAGGCACGGAGGAGGTCTCTCTCGTCCGTCTTTCTGACAAAAAGGCCTACAACAAGACACAGTTGCTCGATATCCTTGTTTCCCTGCAGGAGTTGGAGAAGCTTTCCCGGGCCGTGACCCGTAGGGGTGCGAAGTTTGAGGATTATCTCGAAGCGCGAAATCCGAAAACGGGCGAGTTGCCCAAATACATCGCAAAGATCCGGGAGCAGACCGAAGAAAAATTCGAGTTTTTCAACGATGACAAGGAAGTGGGGAGGTTCCGGGAGAAGATGGGAATCGAGGATGAGGGCGAAGAGGATGAAAAAGAGGAGAAGGGCGACAAGGCCAAGGAAGCCGAAAGCAAGGCCCGCCCGAAGGCGAGAATTTACGAGATTTACGAGGCGAGTAGTATTTCCAAGGCTCTTCAGGGATTGGGCAAAAAGGGGATGGAGATGGATCATTATTCTGCCCAGGACAAACCACTCTTTGAGTTGGTTGAGGGGGATGGGGACAAGCCGATCAAGACCCCGATCTTCTCGATTGCTGAAATTCTCACCTCGGTGAAAAACGTCGGAAAGAAAGGCGTGCAGATCACCCGGTTCAAGGGGTTGGGAGAAATGGATGCGAAAGAACTGTTCACCACGACGATGGATCCGGAGAAGCGCCAGCTTCTCAAGGTGGATCTGGTGGATGCCGCCAAAGCGGATGAGATCTTCACCACCTTGATGGGCGACGAGGTTGAACCTCGACGAATCTTCATCGAGGAGAATGCCCTCAATGTCCGGAATCTGGATATTTAACCCGAGCGATTAACCTATGGCTGTTTCCAAAGAAAAAATTGTTCCGATCAATGTCGCCGACGAGATGCAGAAGTCGTTTCTCGACTATTCGATGTCAGTCATCATCTCCCGGGCTCTGCCGGATGCGCGGGATGGGTTGAAGCCGTCCCAGCGCAGGATTCTTTATGCAATGGACGGGTTGGGCGTCCAACCCAACCGCAAGCCGGTCAAATGCGCAAAGATCGTCGGGGAGACAATGGGTAATTTTCACCCCCACGGAGACATGGCGATCTATCCGACGCTGGTTGGCATGGGGCAGTGGTGGGGCACCCGGCATTTGTTGATCGAGGGGCGGGGGAATTTCGGTTCGATCGACGGGGATCCACCCGCCTCGATGCGATACACGGAAGCCCGGTTGCATCATCTGGGCGCGGCCCTGATGAACGACATGGATCGGGATACGGTTGATTTTGTCCCAACATACGACGAACGGTTGACCGAGCCTGTGGTGTTGCCCGCGGCATTCCCGAACCTGATCGTGAATGGTGGCACCGGCATTGCCGTGGGTATGGCGACCAACATTCCGCCGCATAATCTGGGGGAAACCATCGATGCCATTGTGGCGCTGATTGAGGATCCCAAGCTGACTGCAGAGCAGATTCTTAAGATCATGCCTGGTCCGGACTTTCCAACCGGCGCCCTGATTTGCGGCAAAGAGTCGATTGCTTCGTATTATAAGACGGGCCGGGGATCGCTGAAGCTTCGGGGCAAGGTTTCCGTGGAGGATGGTCGTTCGGGCAAGCAGCAGTTGGTCATCACGGAGGTTCCCTACAACGTCAATCCTGAGGAGTTGATCAAGCGGGTGGCGGAGTTGGTCGAAGAAAAGAAGCTGGAAGGGATCAGCGATGCGCGGAATGAATCCGACGAGTCGATCCGGATCGTTCTTGAGCTGAAGCGGGACGCAATCGCCAAAGTCGTCATCAACAATCTTTACAAGCATACGGCGCTCGAAAGCAGTTTTGGGGTGATCATGTTGGCGCTGGATGGCAGGCGTCCAAAACTTCTGCCGATGCGGGAAATGCTCGTCTGTTATCTGGAGCACCGGCGCGAAGTGGTCATCCGACGGACGAAGTTTGATCTGAAGGTTGCGGAAGACCGTGCCCATATCCTTGAGGGGTACAAAATCGCCATCGATCACATGGATGATTTTGTGAAAATCATCCGAGCATCGAAAGATCGCCCCACGGCGAAAGAAAAACTGGTCGCAAAGTACAAACTGAGCGACCGGCAAGCGGACGCGATTCTCGAGATGCGCCTTTATCAATTGACCGGTTTGGAGCGCGAGAAGATCGAGGAAGAGTACTTGGCGGTGATCCAGAAGATCGAGGAGTTGCGGAGCATTCTGGCCAGCGAGAAGAAGGTTTATTCGATCATTAAAAAAGAGCTTTTGGAGATTAAGGAAAAATATGCGGACAAGCGCCGCACCCAGATTGTGAAGGATGAGGGGGATATTGATGTCGAGGATCTGATTGCCAAGGAAGGCACATTGATCACCCTTTCGCACGCGGGGTATATCAAGCGGACATCTGCCGACAGTTACCGGGCCCAGAAGCGCGGGGGCAAAGGGGTGATCGGCATGAAGTCGAAAGAGGAGAAAGGGGATGAGGCGGAAACAGACTTCGTTGAACACCTCTTCTCCGCCACGACGCATGATTACCTGATGTTCTTCACGAGCACGGGTCGCGTTTATGTCGAGAAGGTTTATGAAATTCCCGAAATGGGGAGAACGGCCCGAGGAAAGTCGATTGCCAATGTTCTCTCTTTGCAGGAGGGCGAAAAGATTGCCGCCCTCATCTGTGTTCAGGAATTCAACGACAAGCAGCACCTTGTGATGGCCACCTCGTCCGGAATCGTGAAGAAGACCAACCTTTCCGATTACGCCAATTTCCGCAAGGGCGGGATTATTGGCATCAAGATTGAAGCAGGAGATGAACTGATCGGCTGTGCGCTGACGAATGGGAAGCAGGAGATCGTGTTGGTGACGGCAGAGGGAATGAGCCTCCGATTCCACGAAGACCAGTTGAGGGATCAAGGACGCGCGACGGTGGGGGTTTACGGAATCCGCCCGGAAAAGAAAGACAAGGTGGTGGGAGCGGCCGTGGTGGATCCGAAGGCTACGCTTTTGGTAGTGGGCGACAATGGAGTCGGGAAGAGAACCTCTTTTGATGATTACCGCAGCCAGACCCGCGGAGGGAAAGGCATCATCACGATGAAAACGACCGACAAGACGGGTGCGGTGGCGGGAGCGATCTCGGTCAAGGAAGAGGATGAAATCATGCTGATCACGGTGAAGGGGCAAATGGTCCGCACCAAGGTGAAGGACATCCGGGAATCAGGCCGGAACACCCAAGGGGTTTATCTGGTCCGATTGCAGAAAGGCGACCGTCTCCAAGGGGTGGCGCGCGTGGTCGAGACGGAGGAGGACGACGGTCAGCTCGAGTTGGGTACGTGAGGATCTGCTGGGTCGGGTTGTTTTGCGGTTGGGTCGTACTCCGGGGATTCTTTTCGGTTTGGGCCGCAGAACAGGAGCCTCTAGCAAGAATCGCCTTTGGGTCCTGTTACAAACCGGGAAAGGAAACGCGGATATGGGGAGAGGTGGAAAAATTCAGCCCCCAACTTTGGATCTGGTTGGGGGATAATTTCTACAATGACTTTATCGAAGGAAAATATATCCCCAGCAATGACGATCCAAAGGCCTTTGAGAAGGGGTATGGGGAACTGGGATCCAGTCCGGCCATGCGGACCCTGCATTCCCTCATGCCGGATCGGATCATGGCCACTTGGGATGATCATGACTACGGGAAAAATGATGCGGGGAAGGAGTATGATCGGAAGGAGGAGAGTCGCCGGGCTTTTGTAAAATTCTGGGGTAGTCCCGATCGTTCGGATGGCGTTTACTCATCCAAGGATTGGGGACCCCGGGGGAAGTGTGTCCGGGTCATCCTGCTGGATACCCGGTTCAACCGGGATTTGTTACCCCCGAAGGGAAAGGGAACTTCCGAAGGCGATATGCTCGGAGAAACTCAATGGAGGTGGCTGGAGGGAGAGTTGTCGAGACCGGGGGCAGATTTGGTCCTGATCGGTTCCAGTATTCAGTTTGTTGCCCAAAAACATCCCTACGAGAAATGGGCCAATTTCCCGAAAGCCAAGGATCGGTTTTTGCGGTTGATCGCAAGAACCCGGGCAAAAGGGGTGATATTTTTGAGCGGGGACAGACATAACGCAGAAATTTCCTGTTCCAAGAACAGTCCGGCGGGGTATCCGCTTTATGATTTTACCTCGAGCGGGTTAACCGAGGTCTCCTCCCTCAAGAACGAGGAGAATCCTGATCGAATCGGGAATCTCTATAGCGGGCACAATTTTGGGGGAATCCGGGTGGACTGGGAAACAAGCAATCCGAAGATTACCCTGGAGATTCACGGAGAGGATGGGCGGGTGGCGGAATCCGTCTCGTTCCCTCTGTCCCAACTTGCTCCGCGGGGGCGGTGACCTAGCCTCGTTGCCATGGCTTACGTTGTCCCACGTCCTGATCTTACCCTCTGGGAGAGGTTGTATCTCCCTTCCATTCTGGGCGGCATGGCCATCACGCTCCGACATATGGCGGCCACGATCTTTGGCAGGCTGTTTCCGAAAAAGAATGTAACTCGCCACTCTCTCTTGGAGATGAGTTCGACCGGAGCTTTGACCATGCAATATCCGGAGGAGAAGTGGCCGATGCCTGAGGGTTACCGGGGAGCTCCCGTTCTGGTGATGGATCAGGACGGGCGTGAAAAATGCGTCTCTTGCCAACTTTGCGAGTTTGTCTGTCCCCCGCGTGCGATACGGATCACCCCCGGGTCGATTCCTGCCTCCGATCCTTATGCGAACGTGGAAAAGCGGCCGCGGGAGTTTGATATCGATATGCTCCGCTGCATCTATTGCGGGATGTGCGAAGAGGTTTGTCCGGAAGAGGCTATTTTCCTCCGGAAAGAGGAACCAATTTTTGTGGGAACCAGCCGTGAGGGAATGGTCCGGCACAAGCAAGACCTCTACCGTCTGGGTGGAGCCATGACCCGGCCCATTAAAAAGTGGGAAGGCAAATAAGCCTCCCCGGCCTGCGAAGATGGAAGCTGTTTTTTTCTGGGTTTTGGCTGTAGCACTTGTGATCTGTGCTACGGCGGTGGTGCTTTTTCGTAATCCCGTGACGAATGCCGTGTGTTTGGTTGCAAGCTTGGCCGTGCAGGCCGCTCTTTTCATCACCCTCGAGGCAAATTTTTTGGCGGCGGTGCAGGTGATTGTCTATGCAGGGGCTGTGATGGTTCTGTTTTTATTCGTCATCATGTTGCTGGATGTCCGGGAGGAGGCCCGTCGAACAATCCCTTGGGTCAAGGTCTGTGGAGTCGGGATTGTGGTTTTGGCCGCAGCGTTGGGGATTCCAAGGGTGATCGAGGCTTTCCCATCGGCGAAAAAATCCCTCCATTGGGGGGAAGGGGCGCTTTCTGGTTCGGCTCGGGATTTGGGGACCCTTCTTTTTCAGGGGTATGGCCCCCTCTTCCTCGCTACCGGGGTCCTTTTGCTTGTTGCCACCCTCGGAGTGGTTGTCCTTTGCCGAAAGGATCCTGAAGCATGATTTTTTCCGAGATCACGTTGGGCCATTATCTGGCTTTGAGCTCATTGCTGTTCGTCATCGGTTTGGCAGGGGTGATTTTACGCCGAAGCCTTCTGATTATTATGATGTCTCTCGAACTTCTTTTGAATGCGGCGAACTTGGCTCTGGTTGCCGTGGGACGTTTTCAGGGGATCCCTGATGCCCAGGTGGCCGTATTTTTTGTCATCACGGTGGCGGCTGCGGAAGTGGCGCTTGGTTTGGCCATCCTGGTGGCCATTTTTAGGATCAAGAAAACCACCGCAGCGGATCAACTGGCCGGGCTTCGTTTCTAATGATTGCTTACGCCCCTTACCTCATCCTTCTTCTTCCGTTGCTCTCCGCGGCGGCGATCCGATTCTTTCTGCATCCATTCCCGCGCATTTCGGTTTCGCTCTCGACCCTGGCCTGCTTGGGAAGTTTTTTGGGTGCCTTGGCGCTTCTGGTTATGGGGACGCCGGAGGGGGGGATGTCCGCTCCGACCATCCCCTGGGTAGAAATCGGCACATGGAAAGCCGCTTTCGGCTTACTGGGGGATCCGCTGGCTCGGATGATGGCCGTGGTGGTTTCCGGGATCGCGCTTTTGGTTCACATTTATTCGATCGGGTACCTTGCCCATGATCCCAGCCGCAGCCGCTTTTTTGCCGAGCTCTCGCTCTTTGTATTTTCGATGCTGGGAATCGTCTACGCCGACAATCTGGTCACCATGTTCATTTTTTGGGAGCTCGTCGGCTTGAGTTCGTATCTCCTCATCGGTTTCTGGATGGATCGTCCGGCAGCGGGAGCGGCCGCCAACAAGGCGTTTTTGGTGAATCGTATCGGGGATTTTGGCTTCATTCTCGGGATTCTCGGGACTTGGTCGCTTTTCGGGACCTTCCAGTTTTCCGATTTGTCCAGCCGCGTGGCCTCCTCGCCGGGCGGGTGGGTGGTGACGGCGGTGGGGTTGGCCCTGTTCTGCGGATGTCTTGGAAAATCTGCCCAATTTCCTCTCCATGTCTGGTTGCCCGACTCCATGGAAGGTCCGACACCCGTTTCCTCCCTTTTGCATGCCGCGACCATGGTGGTGGCAGGGGTGTACATGTTGATCCGGGTTCTCCCGGTGCTGGCCCTCAGCCAAGTGACGATGACCACGATTGCCTGGATTGGAGGCCTCATGACCCTTTTGCCCGCCCTGATCGCCTGTCAGCAGGATGACATCAAACGTATTCTCGCCTATTCGACCCTTTCCGAGATTGCCTACATGGTCATGGCAGTCGGTTTGGGAGTCCCGGGTGCGGCGATGTACCATCTGACGACCCACGCATTTTTCAAGTGTCTGCTCTTTCTGGCCGCCGGATCGGCGATTCATGGATGCCATGACGAGCAGGATATTTGGAAAATGGGGGGTCTGGGAAAGCGGATGCCTTTCACGGCCTTGGTCACAATTTTGGGAACTGTCGCTTTGTGCGGAATCCCTCCGGTCTCGGGGTTCTGGAGTAAGGATGAGATTTTTACGGCGACGGCTCAGCATCCAGGATTGGCAGCTGTTTCGATGGCCGCCGGATTTTTCACATCCTTCTTTATGCTGAGGATGATTCTGGTCGCTTTTGGAGGGGAGCCCCGGAGTGAGGGGGCGCGCCATGCGCATGATGGGCCCCTTTCAATGATTGCCCCGATGTTTGTTCTTACTGTCCTTTCTGTCCTGGGCGGCTTGTTCCCGGTGGATTCATTTCTCGGAGGGACCAAGGAAGAACATCATGTTTCATGGACGCTTTGGATTTCTTTGGTCGTCGCCCTTGCCGGGTTTGTTCCTGCTTATCATTTCTACCGTCACGCCATACGGGAGCCGTTCTCCCTGGATATTCTGCGGCGAAAGTTTTATGTGGATGAATTTTATCAAAATGTCCTCGTGGCCAGTCAGGACGGATTAGGCCGGTTGGCCGATGCTTTTGAAGGGTGGGTCGTGCGCGGGTTTGTGGTGAGAGGTTCGGGGGTGATGGGTCGTGCCGCTGGCCAAGGATTGCGATTGGTTCAGTGCGGGCAGGTTCAGGCCTATGCGGCGGTCTTTATATTGGGAGTCTTGCTGTTGTTGGGCTGGATCCTGAGGGTCGGGGGATTAAAATGAACATGACTTGGCTGCTTCCTGCCATGCTGGTGATTCCGTTGATCGGAACCGGTCTGATTGCCCTGGGTGCTCCGGCCAGAAAAACGGCGCTTATCGTTTCGTTGCTGAATCTTGTTCCGGGTTTCCTTTTGTCGGGTGTCGTCTTGAGGACGGGGGAGATTCTTTTCGGGCCGCAATCGATTCAAGCCCGGGAGGTTTTTCCCGTTCAGTTCTCACTGGGTCTGGATGGACTCAGTCTCCCCATGGTTTGGCTGACTTTGTCGGTCACTTTGGCGGCGATGGGGGTGGCCCGTGAGGGGATCAAAAGGGAGAAGGAATATTTTATCTGCCTGCTGCTGGTCGGGCTGGGGGGATTGGGCGCATTTCTCTCCGTCGATCTTTTCTATTTCTTCTCCTTTCATGAAGTTGCCCTGATTCCGAGTTTTCTTTTGATCGGGATATGGGGGCAGGGGGACCGGACGGGTGCGGCCTGGAGAATGACCCTTTATCTCATGTTCGGGAGCTTGGTTCTTTTGGTTGGACTGATCGGATTGGTCATGGCGGTCCCCGAGATGGCCCGGACTTTGGATTGGAGGGTGTTGACCGGATATTTGAAGGTGAATCCGCTGGCTCCCGGAATACAAACGCCTTTGGCCGCCCTTTTGCTCGTGGGCTTTGGCACATTGATTTCTCTTTTTCCATTTCATAGCTGGGCCCCCGGCGGATACGCCTCGGCCCCCGCTCCGGCGGCCATGCTGCATGCCGGAGTGCTGAAAAAGTTCGGCTTGTACGGGCTGATTCGTCTCGCTTTGCCTCTGACTCCGCTGGGCTGGAAGGAAATCAGTTGGCTGACCGGCCTCATGCTCGCGGCCAATTTGTTGTATCTGGGGCTGGCCGCCCTTCAGCAAAGGGACTTCCGCTGGCTTCTCGGCTTTTCGAGCGTGATGCACATGGGGACTGTCTTTCTCGGGTTGATCGGGGGCACGCTATTGGGATTGAGCGGAGCCGTTGTTTTGATGGTCGGGCATGGATTGAGTGCGGCCCTTGGTTTTGCCGTGGCGGGGGAGATCGGTCAGCGTGCCGGGACGACTTGGATGCAGGATCTGGGAGGATTAGGGAAAAAAGCCCCCAAGCTATGGTTTTATCTGACGGTGGCCGCGATGGCCTCCATTGGACTTCCGGGATTGGCTAATTTCGCGGGTGAAATCCTGATCTTTTTCGGATCTTGGTCGGCTCATCCGCTTTGGGTAGGGGTTGCGGCCTGGGGGGTTGTTCTTTCTTCCATTGCCATGCTGAGGGCTGTCCGCTCGATGGCTTTTGGCCCGACGTCGAGGACGGTGGATGCAAGCGGGTTGACCGACTTCAAGGGATTCAACGAAACCTGGCCCTATGCATTCCTGACATTTCTTTTGTTGGTTGTGGGGATTGTGCCTGGAGTGGTGCTGGGTCCGATTCGGCCTGTCCTGGAAAGGCTGTTTCTCCCATGACGGCATGGTTTTGTCCTGAAGTGCTGCTGGTTCTTTCCGGCGTGGGCCTGATTTTGGTCGATGCCCTCGCACCCCACGGACTCCGGAAAGGGGTTTCCTTGCTGGCTCTTGGGCTTTCGATTTCCTTGCTCGGCTGGACGCTATGGAGTTCGGGTCAACCGCTCCCCGAATCATGGAAAAATCTGTTTCTTGCGGACGGCATCGCCGTTGTTTTTAAGCCCTTTTTTGTCCTCTGTCTTGTCGGAGTGAGCCTGGTGTCCATTCGATATAAACTCGGAACGGAGGAGGGGGTCCGCGCGGAATTCATGGCCCTTCCGTTTTTTGCCACCGCCGGTCTTTGTCTCTTGGCTGGGGCCCGTGATTTTCTGGCTATTTTCGTGGCCTTGGAACTGGTTTCGATCTCCCTCTATCTGTTGGCGGCTTTTCACAGGACCAAACCCGCCAGCCTCGAAGCGGGAATGAAGCTCCTCGTCATGGGGGGTCTTTCCACGGGGTTTCTTGTTATGGGAATCGCCTGGCTCTATGCCGCTTCCGGAACGACCGAATTCTCCCGGATTCTTCTCCAGCAGGCAGGTAAACCGGCAAGTCCGGCGCTGCTCCTGGCCGCAGGACTAATTCTGACAGGACTGGGCTTCAAGATTGCTGCGGTTCCATTCCACGCATGGGCGCCGGATGTGTATGAGGGGGCCCCCATGCCCACCACCACCTTTCTTGCGGTCGCATCCAAGGCAGCGGGCTTTGTTCTTTTGATTCGGATTTTTGGTTTGGGAGCCTTGGCGCTTGAATCCGTGGCAGAGGTTTTTCGCCCCATCCTTTTGACCATGGGAATCGCGACTATCACTCTGGGGACTTTGGCAGCATTGCCCCAAAGAAACCTTAAACGGCTTTTGGCCTATTCCGGAATCGCACATGCCGGATACATGTTGCTGGCTTTGGGAACCCTGGGGGAGGCCGGTATGGGCACGGTGATCGGCTATTTGTGGGCGTATCTGCTGGCCACGCTTCCGGTTCTGATTTTTCTAAATGAAGTGGAGAGAATTCATCAGAGTTCGGATGTCCGCCATCTCGATGGATTGGGACGGCGTGATCCCGGAGTCGCCCTTGGGGTGACCCTCTGCTTTTTGTCGATGGCAGGTTTACCTCCTTTGCTTGGTTTTTCGGCGAAACTGTCGGTCCTGACAACCCTGTGGAGTGCTGGTGAAATTCCCGGGTTGATCGTCGGATCGATCATGGCCGTCATCGGTCTTGGATTCTATCTTGTGCCCATCCGGGCGATGTACTGGGAGCGGGAAGCCGACGTTATTCCGGCGGTTCGTTTCCCGTCCTTCTTGGTTTGGGTGGTTCTGCTGGCGGGGTTCCTCAACCTGATTCTGGGGCTGCAGCCCAAGCCGATTATCCGGCTGGTCGAAAGCAGCTTGGCTCCGTCTTTGGTGGCTTCGCCCAAGCCGAATCCATGACGCATGGCTGGATGAAGTCAGCCAAAAGAGATAGGCTGACGGCATGCTGAATCCAGCCAGTACTCCGGTCTCCGGCGGACCCAAGGTGGGGTCCGAAAAACTTGTCCGGCTCTCGGAAGCCGCATCCCGGCATCTCCTTGCTCTTCTCGAAAAAAAAGGTTACTCGGCAGGGGCTCTTAAGGTTGCGGTGATCGGGGGTGGTTGTAGTGGGCTTCAATATCAAATGGAACTGGTTTCCGGAGGAGGTCCGAAGGACATCCTGATCGAGAGCCGGGGGGTGAGGATCTGTGTGGACCCCAAAAGCGCTGTTTTCCTCAGCGGTTCGGAGGTTGATTTCAGCACGGATCTGCAAAAGGGAGGGTTTCGGGTCACGAATCCAAATGCCCGTGCGACCTGTTCCTGTGGAGATAGTTTCAGCACCTGAGGCTTTTTTTGAATGAAATCGCGAAAAAGAATTTCCGGATCCAAACCCCGACTTGGGAAAGCCAAGTTGCCCCACAAGAAACGTCTTACCCTTGGATTTGCCCGGGTGGAAAAGAACCTCGCCTGGTTGATGGATAATTTCAGGGAGCTGTTATTAGAGATGGGGGAGGGGGAAATCGAAAAAAATCTGCCTTTCCGCAAAGATTCGAAAGGACATTTGCCGGGAATCAAGGGAGGGAAAATGACCCGTGCCTATTCCATTGCCTTTGGATTGCTCAATGTCGCGGAGGAGGTCGCTGCCGCAACGATGCGCCAACTCAACGAGACCATCAACGGCCCCCAGCATGAACCCGGTTCCTGGGCTCAGGCCTTGCGTGCAATGAAGGCCGATGGCACCGACACCGAGATTTTGGCGGCGGAGTTGCCGGCTTTAAGGATTGAGCCGGTGCTCACAGCCCATCCCACCGAAGCCCGTCGCCGTTCCGTTCTTGCCTGCGTGCAGGAGATTTACGGGCTCCTGATGGAACGCGCGGGCCAAGGGGAAAAGCATCCTTCAGAGAGGGACCGACGAGACCGATTGAAAGTCGTCCTCGAAAGATGGTGGAGAACGGAGGAGGTGAGAACCCAGCGTCCGACTGTCGATATGGAGCGTGAGGGGGTGATTCATTGTTTGAGCGGTTCGATGGCACAATCCATCGCCGAGACGGATCGGCGACTTCAGGAAGCGTGGCGACTGGCCCAGATGGGCGAGGGAGGTCCGGTGCATCCCGCCGTCAGACCCCAACTGAGTTTTGGCACATGGGTGGGGGGAGATCGGGACGGACATCCTCTTGTCACACCAGAAACCACTCAGGTCAGTCTTCTACAGTACCGAAGAGCCGCACTGAAACTGATCGGAAGCTCGCTCGAAAAACTGGCTTCCCATCTGACTCTTTCCCGCCGCTATCATGGAACTCCGTCAGAGTTGGAAAAATGGCTGGTGGATTGGCGGAAGCGGGTGGGGAAGGAAAAGGAAGAGGAAACGGCGATCTATCGGGAGGAACCTTGGCGGGAGGCTGTCCTTTTGATGAGGCGGTATCTTCCCGGGGAAGCGGGCAGGGAATACGGCTACAAACAGCCTGAGGATCTGATTCTGGATTTGGGTGTTATCCGACGTTCCTTGTTGGCTGTCGGAGCCAATCGTCTGGCGGCTGCGGAAGTGGATCCCGTCATCCGACTGGTCGAGGTTTTTGGATTCCATCTCGCAGCTTTGGATATCCGGCAGAACAGTGCCCGGCACGATGAGGCCATTGAGGAGTTGGAGGCTAAGACAGGTGGGGGGGGCGGTGTTCCTTATCGCTCACGTCCGGAAAAGGAACGGCGGCAACTTCTGGAAACATGGCTCAAAAAACTGCCTTGGACATTGGAGGAGGCGATGGCAGCCGGTCCGGCTGCCGCCGAGGTCATCGGGACGTATCAGATCCTGGCCCAACATGCCGTTCAACATGGGATCGACGGCCTGGGTCTCTCGGTCATCAGCATGACCCGGGATGTTTCCGATCTGCTGGCAATCCACGTTTTCTGCCTGACCGCCGGTCTGACCCGGCCGGGAGCGGATGGTTCGGATGTCTGTCCGTTGCCGATCACCCCCTTGTTCGAGACCTTGGAGGATTTGACGCGGGCTCCGAAGGTGGTGGAGGAGTTTTTGCAGCATCCCGTCACTCAGAAAACCATCAAAGTCCTTGCACAACACGAGGCCCAAGTTGCGCTGCGTCGCCGGGTGGCCTTGGTCGATCCGGGGGAAGGGGCCGTTGTCATGCCCGCAGAGCCTCCTCCGATTCTCCGTGTCATGATTGGCTACAGTGACAGCAACAAGGACGCGGGTTTATTGGCGAGCCAATGGGCTTTGCATAGAAGCCAACGGGCCATCCGGCAAGCGGCCCGGGAAGAAGGAGTGGCGGCCCGGTTTTTTCATGGGCGAGGAGGGACGGTCAGCCGGGGAGCCGGGCCCACCCATCGTTTTCTCGAGGCACTTCCCCAAGGAACTTTAGCCGGCGACCTGCGTGTGACCGAACAAGGGGAAGTGATCGGGCAGAAGTATGGAACTGTCTCCACCGCCGCCCATAACTTGGAGCTTCTTTTGGCAGGAACCGCATGGAGCACACTTTCCGCGCATGGAGCGAGGCAAGATGACCCGTTGATGGCGGAAGTTTTCGAACTTCTATCCGAATCCAGCATGTTGACTTACCGGAAACTGATCGAAGAGCCGGGCTTTCTTGAGTATTTCCGCCAAGCCACGCCGATCGATGTGGTCGAGCGCAGCACCATCGGGTCCAGACCGTCACGGAGGACGGGCGCAGCAGGCTGGGCCGATTTGCGGGCCATTCCTTGGGTTTTTAGCTGGAGCCAGGCCCGATTCTTTCTTCCGGGATGGTACGGAGCCGGAGCGGCCCTCCGTACCTTAAGGAAAACCCAGCCCAAACTTTTCCGTTCCCTCCGGGATCGGATGAAAATCTGGCCTTTTGCCCGCTATGTTTTCAACAACCTGGAGAGCGGGCTCGCCAGCGCCGACCTGGAAGTCGGGCAGTGGTATGCAGATCTCGTGAAGGATGAGACCTTGCGGAAGAGGGTGACCTCCCTGATTCAAAAGGAATTTGAGGAGGTGAAGGCTGGTTTGGGTGAACTTTTCCCCCAACCCTTGACCCATCGACGTCCCCGGTTCCGTTTTACGGTGGAACGTCGGGTAGAACCCCTCCGGGCACTTCATCAACGCCAGGTCAGCCTCCTTGCGGAGTGGAGGCAGGCCGAATCAGCTGGAGGGGAACTGGCGGAAAGGCTTTTGGGGGAACTTCGGCAGACCATTTCGGCCATCGCCGCCGGGTTGAGGACCACCGGATAGACGGAAACGTGGCTTGGCGTCCGTCTTCTCTGCGATAGCGTTTTCCCATGATTTTCAGCCCCCCTGATCTTGTCTTTCTCACATTTTCCCTGGTCAAAGCCGTCGCCGTGGCCTTGGTCGTGCTGACCATGGTACCGGGGAGTGTGACGGCCGAACGCAGGCTCAGTGCTTGGATCCAAGACCGAAGAGGGCCCAACCGGGTGGGCATTCCCTTCACCAACATCCGGATTTTTGGGCTGGGTCAGGGGTTGGCGGATGCGGTGAAGTTTCTCCTGAAAGAGCAGTTCGTCCCGGCCAGCGTAAACCGTCTTTATTTTAATCTGTCCCCGATCTTGGCCATGGTTCCGGCCTTGGTGACCGTCGCGGTGATTCCATTCAGCCCGGGTTTCGATCTTCGTCCGATTGCGGGTTGGTTGGGCGGGCACTTTTCGTGGGATGACACCACCGTGCAGGCCTTCCAAGTCAGTGGAGTGGTGGCCAATCTGGATATCGGGCTGCTTTTTGTTTTTGCGATCATTTCCCTGAGCGTTTACGGGATCGTTCTGGCCGGATGGGCTTCGAATTCAAAATATCCATTTCTCGGCGGGATACGCTCCTCCGCCCAGATCATTTCCTATGAAATCGCCATGGGCGCTTCTGTTGTTCCCGTCTTTTTACTCACTCAGCAAATGAATCTGGGCAAGATTGTCGAGTATCAGATCCAAAATGGGTGGTTGGCCATCCCTCATCTTCGCGGCGGCTGGATCGGAATTCTAACGGGTTGCTGTCTGGCTTTTTCCTTTCTGGTTTTCTTGGTGGCTTCGTTTGCCGAGACGAATCGATTGCCGTTCGATCTTCCTGAAGCGGAAACCGAACTGGTCGGTGGTTATCACACTGAGTACTCGGGCATGCGTTTCGCCCTCTTTTTCTTGGGGGAATATGCAGCGATGATTTCGGCTTCGGCCATCATGGTGACGCTCTTCCTGGGGGGGTGGAGTCTTCCGCTGCCATGGTTCAATGGACTCCCGATGCCTGACTCGCTCGGTGGATGGGTACTTCCGGCTTGGTTGGCGGGTCAGGCCATGCCGTGGTGGTTTGGTTTTGTCTGCGTGGGGGTGTTTCTGGCGAAAATCCTGGTTTTCATCGGATTTTTTATTGTGATCCGCTGGACCATTCCGCGTTTCAAATACGACCAGTTGATGAATTTGGGGTGGAAGGTGTTTATACCGATGGCGTTTCTCAACATCTTTCTGGTGGCCGCGCTCGTCCTCGCAAGGGGGTGAATTCGGAGATGATGGGAAAACCTGTGGATAGCGGGAGATTGAGGTGGAAGGTGCGCACCCTAATCCTTTTGGCGGCTTTCAGCGGGTATTGTGGCTCTTTCGCTGCCGAAAAGGGGATCACTCTCGTGATTAAAAAGGATGAGCATCACATTGCCGGGGTGGGAACCAATGGAATTACCCGATGGACCTCCACCGTGGCCCGAGATGAGGAAGAGGTTTCCGCGGTGAATCAGAGTGGGAACACGGCGATGGTCAGTGTGACGAGCAAAAAGACCGGAAAGACGAGAATTCTGAATTACGATGCCGAGAAGGGGATTCTGAGATTCTCACAGTCGGTGAATTGATTCCTAGGAATTTGAGTTAAACCTTTTCCAGTTTTCCTGTCTTTGGATGGATAATGAATCCGTAGACCTTCACCTTGGGCGGGAGGAGGGGATGGGCCTTAATGATTCCAATGCTCTGTTTTACTCCGGTCCGGACATTGCGGAAACCGGTCAACCATTCCTCCAGATCAACTCCTAGACCAGAGATGGCTTTTATATTCTTTTTCCTGATTCCCCGCTTGGGGGCTTGCTTGAGAATGGTGCCGGCCTTGAGCCCGGTCATGC